>Ga0255047_10002657_pt1 | contig 11654 bp, 13 predicted proteins | sample JV7_2_1_MG_FD_183640 | JGI IMG/M metagenome (GOLD analysis project Ga0255047, IMG submission 183640) | Seawater microbial communities from Jervis Inlet, British Columbia, Canada - JV7_2_1 | ecosystem: Environmental > Aquatic > Marine > Inlet | place: Canada: British Columbia | collected 2016-10-06
TCTTACAATCCCTGATTCAAAACCTCTGCTTTGCTTTACTCATTTCATCAAGATCATGAACCCCACCCAGCAGTCTTCCCCCGCTCCAGTGAAGGGAGCACCACTAATTGGTGTACCATCAGACAAAACTCTGTATCGTGAGACTTTCAGTTTCCCCATCGATGAATTCAATTACGGCGAAGACGAACATGCCCGCGTCTCTCGTATAGGAACCATGAGCCTTGTCCCATTCAATCACGTTCTCGAATTTCCCCTCTCGCGTGCCATTCCCGAAGAGGACATGAATCAAGGCGTGACAGTTGTCGGAGTTGAATTCATCGTATATGCTACTGCCAACCAGCCACAAATTCGCTCTAAAGGGGCCACAACTCTGGTCGAAACACATGGAGTGATTCGCCCTCACCCTGGAGGTCACCCTCAAGAGATGCAATTGGTGACCCCGGGATATGTACAGACACATGGTTCTGTCTCAGAAAATCCGGAAACAAACTATCCCATTGAAATCACACTAGTGCGAAAATGGGTTCCCTACGACGACGGCGACGATCAAGGAGGGTGGCCTATGGCACAAGTCCAGCCACAAGATGGACAGAATACAATCGGAATTCTCGGCGGAGGCGTCATTAACCACCCCCCGTCAGCTCAGTATCGTCAAAATCAACTCCTAGACACCGTTGGTGATCAGCAACGCCAGGTCTTGTATACTGGCATGATCGACAATACTAAAGGGTTCGTCAAGTTTGCCGTCCCCCTCTGTTCCCTTCGCGCTATAATGAATTCCGCCGACGCGGTCATCGACTATCTTGCAAAAAACCCAGGAGCCGACCATGTTCAAAATAAAGATGCTCCAGATGTGAAGACCTACGCAACACGAGGTGGATACGGATTATTCTTGGACATTTCCCCCGTAATAGGCTCCACTCGTCGAGCCGTCCACATGGGTGAGCATCCTGAGATTGTCAACGCAACACAACTCCGGTACTCGGTTAGTACCACACAGGTCTACTACAAAGGATTCTCTCAATCCGCGGTACATCAAACAACTCTTAAGAAGGATGGGAATTGGGAGATTCTCAAGTCAACTGTTCTGTCGTCGAAGGAGTCACTGTGGGGTGGTGACTATTGGCCGGTTCCATACACAGAACGATTGTCATCTTCCATGAGCTACTGGAACTATCCTCAGGCTGTGGCCCTGCTGCGTAGTGGCGGCGCCTTTACTAACATGGCTGTCTACAAGGACTATGAATCTGTCTTGCGCGAGCCTGGTGTGTATGGCAAACTAGGAGTACAACCTATCACTTCTCTCGTTCCCTCAAAGAAAGAAGCAACCAAACTCATCAGCGCTTACAAGAAGGGACACCCAAAGAAGAAGAAAGTCGCAGGTTCCAAACAACGTCTCAAGAGCTTGCTTCACGATTTAAATGCGTAGTAATGGTAGTAATGATTTCTTTCTCTCTAACACTTAGTCACAGCAGTCAATCGTTGCGTAGTCGTCGCCATCTTGCATACTTGGTTTCAATTGGTAAGTCTCGAAACAATACAGGAGCATAGGGATTGTGGGTAGTAACACGTATGACTTGGTCACCGTTGTGTGTCGGGCAACGTAGGCCAGGCAGAGGCGTAGGCAGCTTCATGGGCCGGGGACGACCACTGATGTGGCAGACTTGGAACTTCGGAAGGCGAACCGGTACGTCCACTGCGCAGCGCAAGACACCTTGGGCAACTGCATTCATGGAAGTCTTCTGCGAGGAGTCTGAGGACTCCGTTGACAATGAGACCGACGACATGCTGTTCTATGGTGGGGACACGCACAATGAAGAGGACATCGTGAAAGTTCCAAGCTCTAGAATTCATAACCACAACAAACTCTATCCTAGCCAGTTGTTCATACTCATCGTATGCCGGCGGCGGTTCTTCCATCTACTGCAATGAGAACAAAATCCACGTATGCAGTGTCACATTAGTGTTCTGTAACCAATACGACTACTAAATAGAACCATCAGCATTGTCAATACGACCAAGACTATCCAACACAGTACCTATGTCACGACGCAATCCATCGATCATCAACTGCTGTAGTATAAGTTGGTTCTCAAGCTTCACTACATTTTTTTCAAGGCGCGACAGCCGAGTTGTAGCCACCCTCTGTTCGTCATACATACCATCCAATTCCCGACTCACTAGTTCCACGCGCAAAGCCAGTGTACTCTTGTCGTGCAAGTATCCCGGACGCTGGCAGTGAGGACAATCTTGCTGCGCAAGTTTAAGTACTGAACCTCCCCCCTCGCGGTTAAGGAAGTCGCGAGGGGGGTCATCCTCCGCTCCCTCCGGGAGCGGAGCCCTTGTCTGAAACCGGACACCGATCTCAGGATCTTTGGAACTTGGCCGATCGGCGTCCTCCTCCTCCCCAGGCAGCAATAGCTCAATCTCTTCTTGGGCAGATGGTGGTTGAGTGAGATACTGCAAGGACTCAATCCCAAGGTCATGCTGTGTAGCTTGGCGTTCCATCTAGTGAAAGAGAAGACAACATAGAACGGGTACAACGCACGCAATCTGAACAACGAGACTAACTGAGACTAACTACAACTAAGAGTTACCAGATGTTAGGATTAGGAGCGTGAAGGAAGGCATGCATCATCTGCGGCGGGGCGTACCTTCTAGGCAGCAGGTCTTCGAGTCCAATCGTCCGAGGCTCTGCTAGGGTGTCACGGTCACTCATGACGAGTATACCCCTGTACTCCCTAGGAATATTCCTAGTACCTTTCATTATTTGACGGATCTTCTCAAGCAAAGGTGCCAGTACAGCCGCATCCTTGTCGGATCCCCACACCGGTCCTTCAGCGAAATCAGCATCGACAATCCAGAACATAGCCCTACGATACGAGTCCCATAAGTCGTCGAACTGATAGAAGCGAGTACCAAAACACCTCGGCGGCCAGCCACCCGCCTCCCCGCCCATCAACCTCCACAATCGATGAGATATGTCACGCTCCTGTACAAAACCCATTACATAGCGAGCGCTGTTTTGTAAATCCGCATGTTGCTCCCTCGTATGGCTGTTCCCCATCATGGTCCCTCTCGCAACAAGCAGAACTCTCTCCAGCAACGATAGCACCTCATGAAGGGCCGCTGCCTGCGGGCCATACTGTCGTCTACGCTGCTCCGGATTTATAGCATTTGCCGCGGTGGCCTCGGCCAACCACTCGTCCATCACCCCTGGAATGGCGCCCCCCGCTGCTGTCAATGCGAACGGTGCCGGGGGCTGAATGGGCAGCCAGTTATCCATTTAGTACACTTTAAAGAACCAAAGGAACAAGAACTGCAGATTTTGTGCACATGACAGACAAGGAAGCTGAATGGTGACTTTTGTGCCGTGTGCCTGTGCCGCAGGTGGCCCTTATAATAATAGCGGCACAGCCGCATAAGGGCCACCTGCCCACTCTAAGACTCTAGTTCGGGGGCATTGGTAACGCACCTATATGTTCTACATGAGTCAATCTCCTCATGAGCGCCTCGTGGTGATGTCCAAAATCCCACGCCTCAGCCGGAAGATTGCTCGTAAGATAGATCCTACTGGCACACAACCAGGAGTGATCGCATTTCACATTCAGACGTATGGGATACCGATCCAGCCACCGCAGCATCGTCTCCGGTCTCACCACCCTGTCAGGCTTCTCGAACCAACCAGGACCAACGTCATCGAAGATGATGACATCTTCCCCCTGATAGCCATCAAACCACACTTGATTGCCTGTCAGTTCAGCAAAATAGATGAAATCGTAGGGATCCTCACCTGGGTGCATGTCTTGGACTTCACTGATGGCTCGACTGGTCTTGCCAACGCCAGTGGGACCCCAATAGAGGATAACATCAGGTGGTTCACGCTGCCTAGCTCTAGCTTTGAGCCTGTCGGTGAACATTCGATCAACAAATTTCTGACACTTCGATGCTGCATCAGGTACCTCACGACGAATCTGCGCAGGTGTCAGGTCATCGTCAATCGCTTCGACAAGCTGACCAACATCGGTACGCTTACCCCTCTGTTCATCGATTTTTCCAGGATCTCCGTGCTCAAATGGTTCCGTACCCTCTACGCGCCCATCGTCCCTGATGCGTTGACCCTCTTCATTGGTGTTTTGCTTCTTGCAGTACTCGATGGCCTTTTCAGGGTGCTTAAGGACCGGCTTGACGTGAACGGGATGGCTGAACAAGGCAAGGATTTGGTCCAATCTGAGACGTCCGGGGAAGGAAGCAAATCCCTGTCCGTGAAGTTTGTTAGTCTCCCCTCCCCTTTCCCATTGCCAGACGACGTAGGTGGTCTTGGCGGAGTTGACAACCAACGGTTCGGCAGATGGTACATCGACGGGCTCCCCGGGGGGATGGTAAGTGAATAGCACTCTTCTGTACTGGCCATGTAACCTTTCTGGCATCTGAAACAAACAGAACAAGACGCAGTGAACGAAACCTTAACCCCCTCCTACCGTGGCTTCGCCACCTTGGGGTAATTGTATAGTGTTTGCCTTTAGTTACCTACCCCCTCTACCCTCTACTGATTGGCACTGTATTCAACGTGCGGTTCAGGCGCGGCCGCCAATGCCACCTGTCCCTGGACCCACCCAAGCCACTTCTTTCCACTGTCGTATTTGGTCTTGAGCATGATTTTGGTTGGAACTTCACAGATTGGAGAGCAGAGCAACGACTCAAGAACATCGTCCGTCCAAGGATCTTGAGGATCAACAGTACGCGGCTTCAAATAGTCACTTAAGAACTCTGGTGATTTGCTGTTGAGCTTTACAGTCACCTTCACAAGCAGCATTCCCAGCTGTACCTTCAATCCATTGTAAGGGGCGTAGTGGAGCAATTTGACAATGAAATCGTCAACACCAATCCCTCCAGTAGCAGCTTGAGAAAGGACAGAACCAGGTATAGAAGGATAACGGCGGCGGTTTTCTTCCCCATTTTCCATTTTTTCCACTTTGACAGCACCACTTCCTCCGGCATCTCTTTGTACCCTTGACTGTTTAGTTCCAACTGTTTGCATCCCTATTGTAGACAGAAGAAGACAAGACCAGTAGACAACTGTCCATACCATAGGGGAGCCATTCAGTCAGAACATTTCTGATGGAAGTTCAGTATTTTTCTTACTAGAGTACTAGTTCCCATACGTCTAGGAGCTTGTATACACCGTTGATCCGCATCTTGATGTATTCCGATGGTCCGGTGTCATGAATGTAGACGTCAGTGCCAGTCGACGGGGTAGATCCTACGGATACATTGTATCTCGTTAAGAAATCTAATTTGACAGTGTAAAGCTGTAACGTGGCCGATTGACTGTTAGTCCCTACTACGACAGCAGAGAACAATTGTTCCCTGTTGTTATTGTCCACATAGGCTCGTCCAGGATAGTCTTCAATGCGTACCTCAGAGTAGTTGACACCAGCGCCATCTCCAGTCCAACTCTGGGTATTCACGATGGCTGGATCCGCTGGTGGAAATCCTGTCACTAACAAGTTCCCCGCGTCCGCTACGAGTGTTGAGACTTGAAAGTACACCTCCAAAGTGTAGTGGAGGTACCCTCCCACACGAAAGAAGATTCCAGCATTCTTGTGAACCGGCGTCACCACTGCGTCCCCCAGAGAAGTTGCAAATCCCACACTAAACTCCCCGGAACTAATGGGATGGGAGCGCATAGTCAACTTCTGTGTGGGGGGCACTAACGGAACCTGAGACATAACCTAACAAGAAGAGAAAGTTTGTGGTTGTGTGAGACTGGGGGAAAGGAAGGAGTCTTAGTCACATAGTCAAAAGCTAAATGTAGGGACTACTTGCATTGTTCCCCTCATCATGAGGACTATGTAGTCGTCAGCTCCAACAGTTGGGTTGATGACCAAAGGCCTTCCAGCATACCCATTCCCATTGAAGAAGTCTACCTGAATGGGATGCTGGTCAGCAGCTAGACAGGCGAACTCCATAGTTGTTCCCTTCGATGGACCGCTGAAAGATACAGAGGAAGCAAAGCACACAACCTGATGGTAGAATGGAGAATAGATTTCAGCGCCATTGTTGATGTTGTAGATCCCGTTGTAGATCATTGCCTCCCCCCTGCTGATCGTTCCTGCCCCAGCCCAAAACAGAGTAGGGAATAGAACATACAGTCTTTCCGTAGCCGGACCCGCGCCACGGACGTCGAACTCAAGCTCCAGTGTGTAGTCGATTATGTCTCCATGCCGCGTCCAGGTTCCTTTATTCACCATAGTGTGCAATCCATCTACCGTCGTGCTCGGACCAACAACCGGATCCCACGCACCAGTAGAAGGAATACTCGCTGCGAAGACACCACATGTCACCGGATGACTCGCTACTGTAACCCTGTTTACCTCCATCTACAGAACAGAGAACCAAGCAACAACTGGTAGACCATCTTAAGGCAACGTCTATGAAACAACGAACATTTTCAGCACACCTCAGATTACTTCACGGACTGTCAGGCCCATCACTACTCTCTACCTCCTCGGAGTCTTCCTCCTCCTCATCTTCCTCCAGCGCCGATTCCTCCTCCCCCCCATCCGATTCGGAAGCAGATTCAGAAGCAGTAGCCTGTGACTGATCGTTTACTTTTTTCCAGATTGCTTCTTGTGCACAGTCCTTGATCCATTGGTACCAACTGGCTTGGTCTCTGAGCTTTGGAACAGTTTGTATCAACTTGGCAAATGCCTCCTGGGTTTGCTTCACTAAACTCGCAGCTTTGCACGAGGCACACGCTCCATTACACTGACCTTCGCACCTTTTTCTCTTAAGATCTCCAACCATCTTTGACATGAAACAACAAACGAATTTCACAGGATTTCGCCTAAGAACAGCAACATCAAGAAGACACGTGAATACTCAACTTAACTAACTCTTAAACCAAAGCTAAAGCTTCCTTCAATGTGAGGGCACGGCCTCGTTTCTTCTTGGGTGCCTTTTTCTTTTTGGGTGCCTTCTTCTTTTTGGGTGCTTTCTTCTTCTTGCCACCTTTCCTCTTCTTCGCCTTCTTCCTGCTCCCAGTCGTCAAATAGCGGTGAGTGAGCTTCAGAGAACGTTTAGGGCGCCTAGCTCCAACTGCAGGGACAGTTCCCTTTTGCCCCGCTCGTAGTGCCACTAGGAAGCGCTCGACGTTCCGTGCTTCCACTGCTGCTGTCGCTGCTGTTTTTTTCAGAGCTGATGCATATGCATCACCGACCAGGGTGTGAACCTTGCGGGCCTTTTCTCGTGCCCGGTTGCTCCGTGCCGATTTGCCGGTAATTTTCGAGCGCGGCATACGACATCCTTTCTTTTTTCTTTTACGACATTCCTTTTTGTACCACGTCCAAGCGTGTTTCATGATGGCTCCGTGCTGCATGACTTCTATGGAAAGAACAAGAGAGAACAGGACAGTGTACAGCAATTAGCAGGGTGCAAGAATGCAATGATGGGTCATGTATCGATTTAGCAATGCGTACAGTATGATTACTACTCCTCCTTCTCCTTTCCCTCAACGGGACGTACACGCTTCTTCCCTATGAACCGTGTCTGCTTGTACGTGTGACACAGGGGAATGGTTGTAGCACCTACTTTGACCTCAAGTATAGACAACGCAGCACTGTACAGCCGTGCAAGCTTCTCAAACTGACCCTCGAGTTCCACCTTCATTGCAGTTGCCGCCTTCGTGAGGGAGGTGCGCCATGGGCTAATCGTAAGGAAGTCCTGCACGTCGTGAGCATTGGGTCGCGGTGTGAAACCTTTGACGTTGGTCACGGCCCAATTGCTCACAGTCTGAACACAGAGAGCAGAGCGGTAACGATAGCGTTCGCTCTCCTTAGTCTTCTCATCTTGTAGTGCTTCAGCATTCGGTTTCACAACGACTGCTTGACCACCCTGTTTTGTCCCGGCAGCATCGTAGAACACAGCAACGGTCCGGTCACTTGGAGGGGTGACAGGCACATACTCCTCCATGTCCCCGACATCGAGGTCCTCGCAGTGCCCAACGAACTGGAGCTCTGCCAAATTAGCATCTGTTGCTTCGCCAAGAAGGTATTGCTCAACCTCTTCGTCGTCGACCATTGTCAATTCAGGATGCCAGTGATGATGAGCCATAAACCTTTCTCTCTACTGACTGCTACAATACAAGGCAACGGAACAGTATGATTTTTTCTGACACTTCTCAAGGGGTATTTCAGGGAGAGGGTACCATGCCCCTAGCAATCTACGCTTTGTTAGTACACAGCTACGCTTCTTAGAGCCCTGCGGCTGTCAGGTTCCCTGTCAGTGGCCCCTGATCGTCACTCTCCTCCACTTTGATGGGATTCTCCTCGCTTTCACCTTCGGAGCGCTGCGACTTGCGCCGTGTCGCCGGGATCCGCGCGGCTGGACGGCCGCCTCGCAACGCCCGCTTGCGCTGCGCCTTCACCTCTGCAGCCTCTTGGGCCCATTCTTGGAACAGCCGGACTTCAAAGGCGCTCCCGTTGCGACATCCCAGCATGAGGAGGTGCAAGGTGACATGTTCGCACCAGTGGTAGGGGTCGGTCGCTCCCTGGTGGTGCTCCGGGTAGCCGAATACACGGCGTGCGGCTTGGTAGTCCTTAGCGAGATCCTCGATGCTGTGGACTGTGGGTGTCTCTTTCAACACAGTGGTGGGATTCTTGGTGTCTGACATTTCTGGTGACCTGGGGATTCGAACCTAAGACAAGAAGTGAACAAGCAACAGCAGCTATCTGTCTAACCATTAGACTAAGCGCCCACGATAGCCATATATCAGCGATTTCTTGTATGATCCGCAGACAGTGCAGATGTCAGCATAGTGCTAGAAATAAGCAGCCTTTTGTAGGACACATATGCCGCTAGTAGGATCGTATCATGAGCGCTGTTCTGCACTTAGTCGACAAATGGTCCGTATCATGAACAATGTAATGCACTAAAGTTCAATTCCCACACGTTCTATACCAGTAGAATAGCGTTATGTCAGAAAATTTCTGAAACCCCCTAGGAAATGTCTGAAAATTTCTGACTGATTGTCACGCCTTCTTTAGGGGGTGATTTAGGGGGTAATTTCTAGTCTTTCTTGTCACATGTTCAGTCCTTATGCAGCCCGCCGACAGTGCTTCCACCCTAAACAGACAAGTTAGCTACACATGGTCAGACTCTACACTCGCGATGCGTAAGCGATGTACGTTTCTGCTGGAAGTTGCTTACTACATCGTGCATCTTGCCAGCCTAGCAGCGCAAATCGTTGCAGCTGCATACCCGGAACGGTGGATGATGGTGGTCGCAGCTGTTTTAACTAGTTTTGCTTTGGCACTACAGGGAAAGTTACACTCAGAAAGGAAGAGACTCGCTGCCCAACACCGGTCTTCTCATCGCCACCAAGATCCACTGAGCATTGATAGTCAGCCAATTACCTATTCCCTTTCCCTTGCACCCCTACTTTCTTCCCTTAGAATACTGTAATGCTTTGCTTTCACACTAGAGAGAAATACCATGTCGCTCGTTTCGTACCCTGGTACTCTGGGACCTTCTGCATCCCGTGTCGGACCTGCATTGAGCGCTTCCGATATATACAAAGAAGCCGGCGCCCTCGTCCTCGAAGGTGATCCATTGGCAATGCGCGCCTACGGGTTGGGGCCTAACTCAAGTGTCTCGCAGCTAAGTTCTCGCTTTCGCGCAGACCCTGGCGCTCTTCTCGCCATGTTGCGCGGTGACAGCAGGCAGAGTGTCGCTTCTGCTCCTCCAGTTGACGCAATGGGCTTTCGAGGCAACATGTCCCACTACGCGCGTGCAGGGTTCGGCCAAGAATCCTCTGGAATCGCTGGAAATGTGTTTGCTAGCAGCCTTCCTGCAGGCCAAGTCTCCCCCGGCACAGCCAAAGCACTGCTCGAACTCGTTGATCCCGAGCCCGCCCTCGATTACACTGCTTACTGGCAAAATCTTCACGCCGCAGTCAAGCCAATGCCGCCACTCACTGCTCGCCACGTGAACACCAACAATCTACGTTTCCTCCCATTCAGCGGATTCTCAGAAGATTCGATTTCCTTGGCTACACAGACGGGAACTCGTTACGCTCCCACTCCTTATGCCTTCAATCAACCCGGGGTACACGCCGAAGGTGTTGCCAATTCAGGATTATGCGGTCCTGGAACATTCGGAACTCTCGCCCAAGCTCTTGAAACACCTTGTACAGCCGGTGCCGCACAGTTCACGGGGGCTGGCCAAGCGACTGGTATTTCTAACCTCAGCGCCATCACATCTACCACCTACATGAACACCACCATGACCGACGAAGGCTATTCTTCTCTGTACGGATCTCTGAACATGGACAAATTTGCACTTAGCCTTTCAGCGGCTGAGTTCTCAGGTGGCTTCTGTTTGTGTAAAGTCACTACTGGCAACGGGGCAGTCTCACGAACATCCATCGCGGGGCAGAATCAAACTCGAGGTCTTGGTCTCCATAGTTTGCATCAAGACCAATACATCTCCTCAGTTTCCAGCACACCCGGTACATACACCAATACTGTGGACTCTATCCTGAAGCAAACAAACAACAAAGCATTCGCTTCCAATACTGATTTTGAATTCAACGCGAACTGCGGAACGCTGGGACTGCTACAAGAAGTAGTAGACTACGATGAAGTAGTAAGTGGAGCTGATCAAACAGTCGTTCGATTCTACGCTATTCCCATCCTTCCCACCGGCCCGAATATCCAAATGCTTACACCAGCCGCCGCTGGGGATCAGTATACCGCAGCTGCTAGTATTTGGATGCAAGACGTGAGTATGTACTCTGAGTATCCCTCTGGCACTGGAAACCTGGGCCTCAGCGCCGATCAGTTCACTGCAACTGCTATGCTTGCCCCCAACTCGGATCGAGCTCGAGCTCCTTTCGCTTTTGAAGTTACTGGGCTAGCGCCTGTTGCGGGTGACTTTCTGTATTGGTCCTCCGTCAATGCCACACGAATCTGTCGTTGTGCAAAGAACCTCGGCCAAAGCCTTCTCGCTGGGATGCCTCAGTTCGAATGCATGCGCACCGACGCTGCAGCCGGCGGCTCCGTGACAATTCAACTCAGTCAGAAACTCTTCTTCAATATGGTAACGACACCAAGTGATCCCACATGGTCCATTGCACGACCCATTGGCAAGCAAACATCTACACTCACAGAAAAGATGCGAGGTGTCTGTGCGTGCGCCGGCGGGCGAGGCAATTCGGCGGCAGCTGCTGTCCGTGATTCGAAGAACAATACAGCAGCTGTCGGACGACAACTCGGACAACATCAAGCAATCATTTCTGTCGCTCAAAAGGCTGCAGACGTTGTCGATGACCACCCTGCCAAACCCTCCCTCTTTGGTCTTGGAATTCCCGAGTCATTCCTGAATGGCTCTGTACTTAAGTCTATCGGTGGCGCAGGTAAATACCTCTTCAATCATCCCGCAGGCAGAGCCATCATTGACAAGTGGGCTCCCACTGCAGTACAGCACGGTGTTTCCGGGGTCACACGGGCCATAACTAGCGGCATGGGCGAGGCTGCAGGAGAAACAGCCGGCGAGATTGCGACAGACATTGGTGAGGGTCTTCTCGCGTTCTTGGCTGCGGCGTAGAAAAAACGTAAATTTAAATTCTAATGATCTAGCCCCTCGAACATTAG
>Ga0255047_10002661_pt1 | contig 11646 bp, 10 predicted proteins | sample JV7_2_1_MG_FD_183640 | JGI IMG/M metagenome (GOLD analysis project Ga0255047, IMG submission 183640) | Seawater microbial communities from Jervis Inlet, British Columbia, Canada - JV7_2_1 | ecosystem: Environmental > Aquatic > Marine > Inlet | place: Canada: British Columbia | collected 2016-10-06
TTCATCTGGAGCGGCAGGCGGCGGTCCGGATGAAGCGTCTCGGGCAGCCGCAGCGACCACACACCGACGACGATCGCGAATATGGCAATGGCGAAGAACACCATGTGCCACGAGCCGACGACGAGAATCAACGACCCAAGCGTTGGGGCGATAATCGGCACGGCGATGAAGATCGCCATGATGTATGACATCGCCTTTGCCATGGCCTGGCCCTCATAGACATCGCGAACCAGCCCAAGGGCGACAACTCGCGGACCGGCCGCGCCGATGCCACCGAGAAGACGGAGCAAGAAGAGAGCGGACAGGCTTGGCGCAAATGCTGCTCCGATGGCCGCGCCGATGTAGACGGCGACCCCCGCATACAGGATTGGCTTTCGGCCGAGAGCATCAGAGAGCGGTCCCCAGATCAGCTGCCCCAGGGCAAGCCCGATCAAGAAGAAAGTGATGATGGGTGCCAGAGCGTTGGAGTTCTCCGTCAGTCCGAAGTCTGGCTTCATGACACCGAAGGCGGGGAGCATCATGTCGATCGCCAATGCGGTCACGGCCATGATCATCGACACCAGAGCAGTGAACTCGATCTGCCCCAACCGTGACTCGATCACATCTCGTGCCGCGTTCACGGTGTGTCTCCGATTGCGACGGGTCGGTCATCAGACGACCAATCGCTCCACGAGCCGACGTAGAGCAACGGACGATCGATGCCGGCAACCTCCATGGCAAGGATGTTGTGACAGGCGGTAACGCCGGAGCCACATTGAGCAATATCGCCCTTGGCTCCGTTGATGCCGAGGTCAGAGAATCGGGATCTGAGTTCGTTGGGCGTCAGAAAGGTGAGATCCGCCGAGAGGTTCTCCGTCTGGGGAACGGAGATCGCACCGGGGATGTGACCAGCCTTCGGATCGACGGGCTCCTCGTCGCCGCGATACCGTTCGAGCGATCGTGCGTCCATGACCAAGGAATCGTTCGGTCGTGCAGCCACCGCCGCACCGTCTACGACATCCCTCCACGGTCGAGTCCCATAGCTACCCCGCAGATGGTCGGGCTCAATGGTGGTTGTCTCATGCCCGTGTCGGGTCCATGCCTGGATACCACCGTCGAGAACGGAAGTGTTCGAGTGGCCCTGGTTCGTGAGCATCCACCACAACCGTGCGGCGATCGATCCACCGCGATCGTCATAGACCACCACCGGCGTCGACGCGGTGACCCCGAAGCGCGCAAGCGTGTCTGCGAACGCGTCTGGCGAAGGCAGTGGGTGGCGACCAGGACCGTCCTCACCGGACAGATCGATGTCGAGCGACGCGTATTGGGCACCGGGGATGTGCCCTTGGCGATACTCAAAGGGACCCTTCTCTGGCTCGTCGAGATACCACCGACAGTCGACCACGCGAGTGGCGGGATCGCCGGAAATCGCGACGAGTTCATCGACAGAGATGAGAGACCTGACCATCCTCTGAAGATAGATGCAGGCCTGTACCCGTCGTACTACGTTGTTCCCAATGACAACGCTCCATCTTCTCGACGGCACATATGAGCTGTTTCGCAATCACTTTGGTGCTCCTCCTCGCGAGACTCCAGAGGGCTGGGAGATCGGGGCCGTCGGGGGGCTGATGGGATCCACTCTCTCACTTCTGAGCGATGGCGAGGTCACCCATCTCGCGGCGGCATTTGACTCTGTTATTGAGTCGTTTCGCAATGACATGTTCGATGGCTACAAGACGGGTGAAGGAACACCACCCGAGCTTCACGCGCAGTTTCCTGTTGCGGAACGCGCCATGGAGGCGATGGGTGTAACTGTTTGGTCCATGATTGAACAGGAGGCAGACGACGGTCTCGCCGCCGGGGCACTCCGTTTCGTTGATGAGGTTGACCAGATCGTCGTGATGTCCCCGGACAAGGACATGACACAGCTGTTCGGTAACCCGAAGATTGTTGGCTATGACCGGCGGAAGGGCGTGTTCATCGATGCCGAGGGCACGAGAGAGAAGTTCGGTGTTTCACCGGAATCGATCCCGGACTATCTCGGCCTCGTCGGTGACACGGCTGACGGCATTCCGGGTCTTCCGGGCTGGGGTGCGAAGTCGGTCGGCCTTGTGCTGAGCGAGTACGGTCACATTGAGAGCATCCCCGCTTCAGAAGATGACTGGGGTGTGAAGGTGAGGAGCGCCGCGAAGCTCGCCGAGACGCTGCGTAACCGAATGCATGACGCCCTGCTGTACAGGGACCTCGCCACTCTTAGGAGTGATGCCGAGATCCCTGACACCCTCGATGATCTCGAGTGGAAGGGCGTCCACCGCGAGGCTTTCGAAACGCTGTGCGATGAACTCGGTTTCACCGGTCTCAAGAATCGCCCCAGCCGCTACATCGGTGAGTAGGCGCTACATGTGGGGAATAGCAGAAGCGCCCACCCCTTGCGGCCGGATCCTTCGTCCGTCTACTCGGTTGCGCTACTTGCTCTGGATCCGACGTCTGCCCTTGTAGCGCACTCCAGAGAAGTGTCCATTGGGGCCGACCGGATCGAGATCCCTGGGCGCAGCGATCTGCTCCTGGAAGACGAATTCTGGATATGCCTCGCCACCGTGTTCTGAGCGATCGAGGCCTTCGGCCTCTTCGCCTGATGTGACTCTCATACCGACCGTGACGTCGATGAGCTTGAACACGATGTAGCTGGTGCCAAATGCCCATCCAGCGATAGCTGCCGCACCGAGCAGCTGTGTACCGATGTTGGCATCAGAACTGAGTAGTCCGACAGCGATCAGACCCCAGAGACCTGCGGTTCCATGAACCGAGATGGCTCCGACGGGGTCGTCGATGCCATACCTCTCGAGCGCCATGACCGAGAACACCATGATCACTCCTGCAATGAGGCCGGTGAGAACGGATGCTCCAAAAGACAGGCTTGCGGTTCCAGCGGTGATTCCGACGAGACCAGCGAGAACGCCGTTGAGCGTGAAACCGACATCGGGCTTTCCGGTCACGATCCACGCGGTGACCATGGCGCCGATTGCACCAGCCGCCGCAGCGAGCGTCGTCGTGACAGCTGGCGTTGCGATGTCCTGTCCCACGGCTGCGAGCGTGGATCCAGCGTTGAATCCGTACCAACCGAACCACAGGATGAAGACACCGAGTGCTCCGAGTGTGACCGAGTGACCGGGAATCGACCTGGCTTTGCCGTTCTCGTCGTACTTGCCGATGCGGGGTCCAACGATGAGAACGCCAGCGAGGGCAGCTGCACCACCGAGCATGTGCACGACCCCCGATCCCGCAAAGTCGAAGAATCCGAGTTCGGACAACCAACCTCCACCCCAAACCCAGTGGGTCACGACGGGATAGATCAAACCAGTGATGAACGGTGTGTAGATGAGATACGAGGTGAATTTGACACGACCCGCAACTGCACCCGAGATGATCGTGGCAGCTGTAGCGGCAAACACGACCTGAAAGAACCACTCGCCAGCACGAGTCGAATCGCTGAAGAAGAACACGTCACCGTGCGCGAGGAATCCGCCGACGCTCGACCCGCCGTAGGCGAGGGCAAAACCGAAGGCCCAGTACGTGATGCTCCCCACGGAGAAGTCCATCACGTTCTTCATGATGATGTTCCCAGCGTTCTTGGCTCGTGTGAATCCTGCCTCGACGAGTGCGAATCCTGCCTGCATGAACATGACCAGAATCGCTGCGACGACGAGCCACATGCTGTCGATTGCGGTTGCGACCTCAGCTACCGAAGCGTCTTGCGCGAGCGCTCCCGTCGCAAGCGGTCCGACGATGAGCGCCGCGGTGGCACCCATAAGCAGAGTGAGTCGATGTCTCATTGGTGTCCTTCTCTCGGTGATTGGGGAGAATCTACGACCCGTTGATTGCCCGCCAGTTACCTCGTGGTTACGCGATGTGGACGGCTTCGTTTCGACCGTGTTTCGGAGGACTCCCGAGGATGTTGTGAACCGCAATGTGCAACAATCCCCCGATGCAGGTCATTGAGGTTCACAACCTCGTCAAGCGGTACGACGATGTCGTGGCTGTCGACGGGATCGACATCTCCATCGAGGCCGGCGAGATCTTCGCGCTGTTGGGGCCGAACGGTGCCGGGAAGTCGACCACTGTCGAGATACTCGAAGGACACCGGAGCGCAACGACTGGAACTGTTTCGGTGCTGGGGTTCGATCCGTCCACCCGACATCGCTCGTTTCGAGAGCGAATAGGGATCGTGCTTCAGGAGACCGCTGTGGAGGGCTCGCTCACCGTCGTCGAGGCGATCAACGTCTACGGCCGCATGTACCCGAACCAGCGCCCCACGAGAGAACTGATCGAGATCGTGGGTCTTGAGGAAAAGAGCGACGCTCGCATCAAGACGCTGTCAGGTGGTCAGCGACGGCGGCTCGAACTCGCCCTCGGAATCGTGGGAGACCCGGATCTGATCTTCATGGACGAACCGACGACCGGATTCGATCCTTCTGCCAGACGTCAGGCATGGACGATCGTCCAGAATCTGACGTCGCTCGGCAAGACGGTCCTTCTCACGACGCACTACATGGACGAGGCCCAGGTGCTCGCCGATCGTGTCGCCGTGATTGCGGAAGGGCGAATCGTTGCTGAAGGCACACCCGAGTCGCTCGGCGGGCGCGAGGACGCAGCATCGGTGATCTCGTTTCACCCGGAGGAAGCGTCGCTCGATGGTCTACCGGCCGACAAAATCCAGGTCGGCGAGAACGGGCGGGTGACGCTGGAAAGCAAGACACCCACTCGCACCGTGCACGACGTGACGGGCTGGGCGGTTGCGCGGGGAATCGAGCTTTCGGATCTCACGGTTGCGAGGCCGAGTCTTGAGGATGTCTACTTGCAGCTGACGGCCGGTGATGGAGATGAGTGACAGGCCATCAAGCCTCCGACTGCTCTCGGATCAGACGAGCTATCAGAACAAGATCTTCTTCAGGACACCTGTCGCGGCGTTCTTCACGCTCATCTTCCCGCTGTTCATCTTCATGGTGTTCTCGCTCATCTTTGGAAATGAGTACATCCCAGAGCTCGGCGTGAGCCTCGCTCAGTACTTTGGGCCGGCAATGGCGGTGTTCGCTGCTGTGTCGGCGACGTACACGAATATCGCATCCGTAACGGCGTATCAGCGCGATGAGGGAATCCTGAAACGGGTTCGTGGCGCACCGCTGCCAGCCGCCATCTACCACGGCGGAAAGATCGTGAGCGGAATCCTCGTTGCAGCGATAGCGGTCGTGGTGATGATGGCGGTTGGTGCTGCGTTCTACGACATCCAGATCTATGCCGACACGCTTCCTGCGGCAATCGTGACGTTCTTCGTCGGTGTCGGGTGTTTTGCGTCGCTCGGCTTGCTTGTGGCTGGTTTGGTGAACAGCGGTGAGGCCTCCACTGCCGTGACGAACGCTACGTTGCTCCCGCTTGCGTTCATCAGCGGCGTCTTCATCCCACCTTCGGATGACGCTCCGGCGTGGCTCGATACGGTTGCGAGCATCTTCCCGCTCAAGCACTTCGTGGTTCCTTTCACCGATGCATTCAATCCGACCTTCGTCGGCTCTCCTTGGCAGTGGGATCACTTGGCCTATATGGCAGTCTGGGGTGTTGTGTCACTCGTCGTCGGGATTCGATTCTTCAAGTGGGAGACCAAGGCCGGCGGGGGACGCAAGGCAAAGCGCAAGAGCGAGAAGGCGTCCACAGCGATATGAGAGACATCGAGCTCCGCATGGCTACCGAAGCTGATGTATCGCAGATGAATGCCATCTACAACACGTACATTGTTGATTCCCATGTCTCCTTCGATACGGAGCCTTGGCCTGTCGAGAAGCGGCTCGGGTGGTTCAGGGAGCGGGTCGCCGCTGGGTATCCGATCATCGTCGCATGTGAGGGCGAGACGATTATCGGTGTCTCGTGGTCGGGGCCGTACCGGCCGAAGGCGGCGTATCGGTCGTCCGTCGAGTCGACAGTCGTTATGGCCGATGGGGAGTCAGGCAAGGGGATCGCAACGGCGATCTACTCGAAGATGATGGAGTTGCTCACGGATGCCAAGTTCCACAGGGCCTACGCGATCATCGCCCTCCCGAACGATGCGTCGATCGCTCTGCATCGCAAACTCGGGTTCCGTGAAATCGGTGTTCTCGAAGAGGCAGGCTTCAAGGACGGCAAGTACCACTCGACCTTGATGATGGAACGCGAGCTCGCGTGACGCTCACGCTTCCGACGACACTCCGAGGAGGCGTTCCCTCTTGATCGACTTGGATCCAGACGCCAGAAGCGCCGCGGCAATGATCCATGCAATGAGACCTGCTGCCGATCCTGTGATGACCGGGGAGTAGAGCAGGCCGGACGCAACGGCGTAGCTTGCGAGGATCACAGGCAGCGTCACCAGGCTCGACGCCTGTTGTGCCGAAGCTGCCGAACGCACATTCGCAGACAGTCGCAGGATCAGTGCGAGCGCAATGGCGATGAAGGGAGGGATTACCCACAACACGAGCAGCAGCCATCCAACGGTTGGGAAGAACCAGCCGCCGACCTGGCTGCCGACGATGAGATTGACGACCAGTGAGTAGAACGCAAAGCCGACGATGCCGGCGAGGTATCCAGGAATCAGGCTAGCGACTAGCTTCGCGACGTAGATCTCCTTGACGGTGAGAGGGCTGTGCGCCAAGTACTCGCCCGTTCCTCGCTCCCGCTCGCCAACGATCGAGTTCGCCCCGACTGCGGACGAGATGGTCAGCGGAACAATGATGGCGATGGGGGCGAGGAGGTACACCGCAAACGCGTATGACGCACGCGCCGCGGGATTATCACCCTCGATGTTCTCCTGCACAGCCTCAGGCAACGTCCCGATGATGTCACCGATCTGGCCGAGGATTGGAGAATGCTCAACGAGGCCGATGGAACCGAGAAGGATCGCAGGCATGACAACGAAGAAGAGTCCACCGAGGATCACCAGAGGAATCCAGTAGTCCTTTGTCTTGAACAGGCGATAGAGGTCGATCCTGATGACCGCCTTGATCATTGGCCACCTCATGGTGTCTCCCTGTGCGCACGCTGCATCTCGAAGTAGAGATCTTCGAGTGTCGGAGTGAGAGGCTCGACTCGCGTCGGCCGTACACCCCGCTTGACAAGTTCGATGACCAGATCGGGAACGCGATCAACCGTGTCGAGGGTGATGCGGAGAGCATCTTCCTGTCGTATCGAAAGCACACCATCGAGTTCTGAGATGAACGCCAACGACTCGCTGTCCTCTGCATCAATGATCACGATCGGGTCCGGCATGTACCGGTTGGTCAGAGTCTGTGGATTGCCAGAGGTTCGGACGTGGCCTTCGTCCATGAGAACGAGATGATCTGCAATGCCTTCGGCTTCGTGCAAGAGGTGCGTGCACATGATGATGGTCCGTCCACGGCCAGCCATCTCTGCGATCAGGTCAAGAACAGATCGTGCAGATTCTGGGTCCAGTCCGGCCGTTGGTTCGTCCAGCATCAGGACCTCAGGGTCGTGGAGAACCGCTCGTGCAAGCGCGAGGCGTGTTCGCATTCCAGTTGAGTATCCCCCGACGTCCTGGTCGAGCGCATGGTCGATGCCAAATCGTTCCGCTGCTGCGAACGCTTCGGATTGATCGGATTCGAAGATCGTTGCTGCGAACGCGAGGTTCTCTCTGCCCGAAAGCTGGTCGTAGAAAGCTGGCTTCGGAGGTACGACGCCGACGCGCGCCCTGACCTCATCGCCACTGGCGAGAGGGTCGAGACCGAGTACTCGGATGGCACCGAAGTCCGACACCATGGCTCCCGTCGTGAGTCGGACGGTTGTCGTCTTGCCTGCGCCGTTGGGGCCGAGTAGGACTGTGACTGCACCCGCCGGGGCAGAGAAGTCGATGTCGTTGAGCGCCACAACGTCACCGAACGTCTTGCGTACCGAGGAGAACGTGATTGCTGGGGTCATCTCGCTCATCATCGGCACGAACGGTACCCGTCTTGACTGCGAACGATCACGGACTCGAAGGAACTCCGCCAACGTGATCTCCTACTACCTTGGCTTGAGCTCGTGCCGAACCAATCGCAGGAACCACCTGCTCCCGTTGTCGCCGTCGATGTCCTCGACCAGGTCGTCAATGCCACTGACGGTCAGCACCGTCCAGGCCAAGAGGACATGGCTGCGTGGGTCGCGCAAGCCATCTCCGATGGACATCACCTGATCTGTGAGGCAGGGACCGGAATCGGGAAGTCCTTCGGATACCTCGTACCCGCGATCACGTCAGGGAAGCGTGTTGTGGTTGCGACATCAACCAAGACGCTCCAGGACCAGATCGCATCCGATCTTCCACGGATTCTTGATGTTACGAAGGCTTCAGGACACGATCCGATGGCGGCGATCATCAAGGGACGAGCCTCCTATGTGTGTCCTGCGAAGGTCACCGAATACGATGCCCAACTCAGCCTCTTGGCTTCGTCGGCACCCGAAGAGGACGACCCAGTCGGGACTCTTATCGCGTGGTGGCGTGGCGGCGGTGACGGGCAGCGGGACCACGCTCCGGTTGAGGTGACCAATGCTCAGTGGAACACGATCTCCACGTCGGGGATCGAGTGTCCCGCGGCTCGGTGCAGTTACAAGGACGACTGTCCAGCAATGGATGCCCTCGAGGAGGCCAGAGAAGCGGACATCGTCATCTGTAATCACCATCTGTATGGGGCAGACATCTCGTCTGAGGGTTCTGTCCTTGGTCGCCACGATGCTGTGATCTTCGACGAGGCGCACAGGCTTGAGGATGCCCTGTGTTCGAGCGTCGGAGTCACACTCACGCCGAGGAGAGTTGCGATGTACATCTCGCAGGCGAACGCGCTGCTGAAGAGGCTCGACGTTGGGACCTCTCGTCGCAACGAACTCACCTCTGAGCTCTGGAGACGCTCCAAGGAGTTCGAGGCTTGGATGGCCGCCAGTATTGGAGGCGTCGACCTGCCCGTTGCCGGTGCAGGAAATCTGACGGCAAGGGGATTGTCGGACGCGGTGAAGGCCGTCAACGATGTCATCGCTGAAAGGACAAGGCAGCCCGGAGCGACGTTCGAGTTGTCGGTCACGGGGCAGAAGGAGCGGACGCTCAACCTCGCAGGACACCTGATGGGTGACCTCACCGTGCTTACGCGTGACGACGTATCGAGTCAAGGACATGTGTGCTGGGTAGATCCCGGGCCTGTCCTCCGAACGAGCCCAATCTCGATCGCAGGGTCGTTCGGCGAGCGCGCTTCGGAGGTTGCGACCATCTGCACATCGGCAACGCTGACGGTTGATGAGTCCTTCGCGGCGCTTGCCAAATCGCTCGGCTACACCACCGAGGTTGCTGACATGTCCGATCCGCACGACGACGAAGACGACGCCGACCGACGCCGTTTCATGTCGCTCCGAGTGGGGTCTCCCTTCGACTACGCGAACCAAGCTGCCCTGTACCTGCCGCAACTCCCCGATCCAAACAGTGAGAGATGGGGGAGAGCCGTTGCCGAGCTCGCAAAGGATTTGGTCGCACACTCGGGTGGTCGGGCGCTCATCCTGTGTACCTCCAATGCTGCGGTCGCTCGCATTGCCGACACACTCTCGACGCATCAGCGGTCATCAGATGGTGGCGGTCACCGGATCCTCGTCCAGGGTGCAATGGCTCGGCGGACTCTGCTCGAAACATTCCGTACGGAGCCGACATCGGTTCTGGTGGCAACGATGGGATTCTGGGAGGGCGTTGACATCACAGGCGATGCATGCCAGATCGTGATCATCGATCGCATCCCGTTCCCCAGACACGATGACCCGCTGTGGCAGGCTCGGAGAAAGGCAGCTCAGGACGCTGGGTACCCGCCGTTCGTGACCGTCGACTTACCTCGGGCAGCGAACCTCACGGCGCAGGGTGCGGGTCGCCTCATCAGGACGCCGACGGACGAAGGTCTGATTGTCTTGTGTGATAGCCGAATCCGCACCAAGAGCTACGGCCAGATGATCATCAACTCCCTGCCAGAGATGCCGATCCTGACGACGGCCGCGGAAGCAATCGACTATCTGGGTGGGCTCTGATTTCCACCTCATGGAGAGCGGTTGTTTGTGTTCCATGAAGGGTCTACGGTTCTCATATGTGCGGAAGGTTCGTCCAGGTCGAGAAGCCAGAGTTCTATGCGGATCACTTCGGTGCCGAATTCGTCCGTACGGAGACTCTACGTGAGAGCTACAACGTGGCGCCGACATCACAGGTGTACGCCGTTGTGGAGCACGAGGGCGACCGCGCACTTACCTCCTTCCGATGGGGGCTCATCCCGTCGTGGGCCAAGGAGAAGAAGATCGGCGCCAAGACGTTCAACGCACGGTCAGAGACCGCCGCAGACAAACCGATGTTTCGCAGCTCATTCACAAAACGCCGATGCATCATTCCGGTCGACGGGTTCTACGAGTGGGAGCGGCGGGGAGACAAGGGCAAACTCCCCCACTTCATCTTTGGTGCAGACAAGAAGCCTCTCCCAGCCGCAGGCCTGTGGTCCACATGGAAGGATCCAGAGACGGATGAGGCCCTGCGCACCTGCACGATCCTCACGGGCACTCCGAACGGGTTGATCGAGAAGCTCCACGATCGGATGCCGGTCATCATGCCGGAGAACGATTGGGACGCCTGGCTCGATCCGGATCTCACGGACAAGGAAGCCATCAAAGCCCTCATGGGTGTCTACCCAGAGTCGTTGATGGACGAGTACTCCGTCTCGACGTTGGTCAACAAGGTCCAGAACAACACCGTCGACCTCCTCACCCCCCTCAACCTCCCCACCTGATCCGCTTCTGGCGTCCATGAGCGAACCATATTTCGTTCATGGACGCCAGAACGGTGTGGGCGTGGCATCATCTTGAGCGTGAGCGAACAACTTCTCGTGTGTGTGATCGGCGCTGGCGTCTCGGGACTGCCGACCATCAAGCATTTGATGGATCGCGGCATCAAGTTCGATGCGTTCGAGATCGGTAGCGATATCGGTGGGCTCTGGCAGTACGACAACGACAACGGTCGGTCACCTGCGTATGCCTCGCTCCACATCGACACATCCAAGGAGCGTTTCGCATATCGCGACCTCGAAATGCCCAAGGGTTGGCCCGCCTATCTCCATCACACGCAAGTCTTCGAGTACCTCACCACGTACGCGGAGACGTTCGACCTGAAGGAGCGCATTTCGTTCCGGCACGAGGTGCTTCGCGCTGAGCCGAGCGGCGAAACTTGGTCTGTCACGGTGAGGGATCTCGAGACGGGAGACCAGTCGACGAAAGAGTATCGAGCCGTCGTCGTCGCATCAGGGCATCACTGGGATCCCAACATTCCCGACTACGACGCCGAGTTCGCCGGCGAGACGATGCACGCCCAGACCTATCGCACACCCGAGCGATTTATCGGCAAGGACGTTGTCGTCGTCGGGGTAGGCAACACGGGTGCAGATATTGCGAGCGAGCTTTCGTGGCATGCAGACTCCGTGACGTTGTCCACCCGCTCAGGCGCCCATGTGCTTCCTCGGTACGCCTTCGGTAGGCCGCTCGACAACTTCTCGACACGGCTGTCGTCCCAGCTGCCGATCAGCGTGCAGCGTGCTGCGTACAAGGCTGTGCTCTACGCCGCACGGGGATCGCAAGCGTCCTACGGGTTTCCAA
>Ga0255047_10002662_pt1 | contig 11645 bp, 7 predicted proteins | sample JV7_2_1_MG_FD_183640 | JGI IMG/M metagenome (GOLD analysis project Ga0255047, IMG submission 183640) | Seawater microbial communities from Jervis Inlet, British Columbia, Canada - JV7_2_1 | ecosystem: Environmental > Aquatic > Marine > Inlet | place: Canada: British Columbia | collected 2016-10-06
ACTCGTTCACATATCGAATCGATGATGGAGCGGGCGGGTCTGCCGTTGCGACGATCAGCATCGAGGTCGGGCCGATCAACGACGGGCCGGGTGCCACCGATGACTTTGAAACCACGCTCGGGCCCGGAGCCGTGAATGTAGATGTTCTTGCCAATGATGTCGACGTTGAGGGCGACTTCGACTTCTCGTCGGTCTCGGTCGTGGTGCCCCCGACCAAGGGCACAGCTCTGGCCAAGCCGGATGGCAGCGTCGACTACACGCCGACCGGGGGCGAACAGGGGAACGACGCCTTCGTCTATCAGATTTGTGATCTGTCTGCTCTGTGCGATGTCGCCACCGTCACGATGGGGCTGATGGGGCCGGACGCGGTTGACGACACGGCGTCGCTGGCCGAAGACAGCGGACCGATCACCATCCCCGCCATAGCCAACGACACGGACCCGGACGCCAACCTGGACCCGGTGTCGGCCGCGGTTCACACTCCGGCCGGCGATGGGACCGCCTCGGCGAATGGGGACGGGACCTTTGATTACTCGCCAGATCCCGAATTCAACGGGACCGACTCCTTCCAGTACCGGGTGTGCGACCTGGTCGCCGCCTGTGATGTGGCGACGGTGACTGTGACGGTGTCGGCGGTTAATGATGATCCGGTGGCGGTTGATGATGGTGGGGTGGGGTTCAGTACTGCTGAGGACACGCCGTTCACGACTGCTGATGTGACTGGTAATGACAGTGATGTTGAGGATGGGTTTCCGGATTCGTTGACGGTGGTGGTGGTTGGGGTGACTCCGCCGGGGTTGACTAACAATGGGGATGGGACTTTTGGTTACAGCCCACCGTCTAATACCAATGGTGATGTGGTGTTCACCTATGAGGTGGATGATTCGGTGGGGGCTACTTCGAATGTGGCGACGGTGACTGTCACGGTGTTGGCGGTTAATGATGATCCGGTGGCGGTTGATGATGGTGGGGTGGGGTTCAGTACTGCTGAGGACACGCCGTTCACGACTGCTGATGTGACTGGTAATGACAGTGATGTTGAGGATGGGTTTCCGGATTCGTTGACGGTGGTGGTGGTTGGGGTGACTCCGCCGGGGTTGACTAACAATGGGGATGGGACTTTTGGTTACAGCCCACCGTCTAATACCAATGGTGATGTGGTGTTCACCTATGAGGTGGATGATTCGGTGGGGGCTACTTCGAATGTGGCGACGGTGACTGTCACGGTGTTGGCGGTTAATGATGATCCGGTGGCGGTAGATGACACCCCGAGCGTCGACGAGGATACGCCGGCCGGCGTTACCTTCGATGTGCTTGCCAACGACACCGACGTTGATCCGGATACGCTGTCGCTCGACTCCTACGACGGTTCGAGCATCACCGTCGGGACCCTGACGGACAACGGCGGCGGCAGCTTCACTTATGCCGCCCCACCCAACTACTTCGGAACACAGACCTTCACCTACGACGTGAGCGACGGCTTAGCCACCGACACCGGGGCGGTGACGATCACGGTCAACAACCTGCCGGATGCGCCCGAGACGCAGGATGACGCTTACTCCACTCAGCGGGACACGCCCCTGGTCGAGCCCACCCCGGGTGTTCTCGCCAACGACACCGACTACGACGGGGATCCGCTGGTTGCCACCCTCGCTTCTCCCCCCAGCGATGGCGCTGTGGTGCTCAACCTGGACGGCTCGTTCACATATACGCCGAATCCGGGTTACGTCGGTCCCGACTCGTTCAGCTACACCGCTGACGATGGCCTCAATCCGCCGGTGGCGGCCAGCGTCAAGATCACGATTGACGATGGGATCGTCATGGCCAGTTGGTTCCTGGGCGACTCAGGACCCTCCGCCGATACTTACAACTTCGTGGGTGCTCCACCTCCGCTCGGCAATCCCGACCCGGACGGGGACACCGATCCCGGCCTCACAATCAAGAACTCGGGCGGCTCCGAGTCCGAATCCGATCCCCTCAAATACCAGCACTGGCTACTGACTCCGACCCTGGCTCCAGTCGAGCTCAACGGTCCCATCATGGTCAAGCTGTGGAGCACCGTCGCGTCCTTCGACGACGACGAGGCCATCGACGCGGTGGTGTGGGTTCACGATTGCGATCTGGCTGGTGTCGTGTGCGGCCCCGCCCTGCTGCACTATGACGTGCACTACGACGACTGGAACGGGGGAGTAGCCGACTTCGTGTACCGCCAGTTCACGGTTGGCTCACTCGACCACACCGTGGCCGTCGGCCGTTCGCTGCGGGTGAGGCTCCAGTTCGATCACCAGGACGTTTGGGTGGACATGAACGCCGACCATCCGTCCGAGGTGGTCTTCACAGAGGCCAACCGCCCGCCTCTCACCAACCCCGATGCCGGCTCCGTTCTGGAGGACGGCGGGCCGGTCAACATCGACGTGCTCGTCAATGACTCGGACCCCAACCTGGACCCGCCGTCGTTGGCGATTAGCACTGCCCCCGCCAATGGATCCGCCCTCGTCGTAGCCGGTCCGACCATCGACTACGACCCCGATCCCGACTACTTCGGCGGCGACAGCTTCACCTACCGGATTTGCGACACGTCGGCTGCTTGCAGCACCGAGACGGTCACGGTCACCGTGACGTCGGTCAACGACGCGCCCGGCTTCAACGTCGGGGCCGACGAGAACATCCTCGAAGACGACGGCGGTCAAACCGTCAACTCGCACGCGACCGCCATCAGCCCCGGCCCGGCCAACGAGTCCGGTCAGGGCACCAGCTTCAACGTGGCTACTGACAACCCTGCGTTGTTCAAGAATGCACCCACTATCAACTCGAGCGGACGGCTCCAGTACGAGGTGTGGGCGAATCTCAGTGGGTCGGCCACGGTGACCGTCAGCATCTCCGACGACGGCGGCACCGCCAACGGAGGCAGCGACACGTCGGCCGACCAGACCTTCACAATCACCGTCACGGATGTGAACGATCGGCCCAACTTCAACGGCGGCCCGGACGTGACCGTGAGTGAAGACGCCGGACCGCACACGTTCTCGACCTGGGCTGCGGCCATCACCGCAGGCGTTGCGCAAGAGGAACCCCCTACCCAGACCCTTACGTTCAACGTCACAGCCAACGACAACCCCGGTCTGTTCAGCGCCGGCCCCACCGTTGATGCAATGACGGGCGATCTGACCTTCGATACGGTGGTTGACGCCTACGGGACCGCCAACCTGACCCTCACCATCTCCGACGACGGAGGAACCGCCAATGGAGGACTCGACACCTCCAATCCCCAGAACTTCAAGATCACCGTCAATTCGGTGAACGACGATCCTGTCGCCAATGACGACAGCTACCCGTTGGCCGTAATTGAGGGAGGCACTTTCTCGACCACGGCCGGCGTCGACGGTGTCTCAGACAACGACACCGACCTGGAGGACGGGACTCCTCCGGGCGGAAACGCCACCCTGGTGACGCCTCCGTCCTACCACTCGGGTGCCTTTGCGCTCAACAACAATGGTTCGTTCACCTACACCCACGATGGCTCCGAGAACTTCACCGACAGCTTTACCTACACCGTGGATGACAGCGACAGTGGCACCTCTAACGTGGCGACCGTCACGATCACGATCACACCCGGCAACGATGCCCCGATCGCCACGGACGACGACGGCCTGGGGACTTTCTGGGAGCCGTACTTCCACGTGCCGGAACTCAACCCGCCGACTTTGATCCCAGCCGCCGCCCTCGTGGGCAACGACTCCGATCCCGACGGTGATCCCTTCACGATTGTGGTGGCTTCGGGACCCTCCAGCGGCGGAGGGTTCGTGTCCTGCGACCCGACCGGCTGCACCTACACAGCTCCGGCCGGCAACATCTTCGATACGTTCACCTATCAGGTCGAGGACGGCACGCTCATCTCGGCCCCGGCAACCGTCACCATCGATGTCGAGAACACAACAGCGGCGCTGGTTCTGACCGCGATTTCGGCGGCACCCGACCCCGTGACGCTGGGTGGCAATGTGACGTTCGTCACCGAGGTGATGAACCTGGGAGCGGACGGCACCGGTGGAGTCGTCGTGGCGGCCGATTACCCGGCCGGGACATCCTTCTTCTCGGCTTCTTCCACCAAGGGTGGCTGCTCGGACACCGGCACCCGTGTTGAGTGCAGCATCGGGAACATGGCTCTCTCCGAGCTCCACACCGTGACGATCGTTCTCACAGTCAACTCCGGCCCCGGGCCTGTCATGTTGACCCCGTGGGTGACAACCGGCAGCTCGGGCGATCCCAACCCGAGCTCCAACTACGCCACTCATGTGGTGGGAATCGTCTAGGAAGTTGCCTCCACGCTAAGGACGCGGGATCGCACCAGGCCACCTTCACGCCGCTTATCCCGGTGTTGTATCGGTCGGTATCCCCCTGCACGGAGACTTGGGCATGCCTGCCCGCAGTTCCTAATCTCCACGGTGGGAAAGGAGTCCCCACCGCGTGGAGCTATTCGACTATCTGCCGATTGCCGTCATGGTCATTCTCGGCACCGGATTCGCCGTCGTATCGCTCTTCATCTCCCGGTTGGTGGCTCCCAGTAAGCCAACGCCCGAGAAACTGGCGCCCTATGAATCGGGAATCGTCCCGGAAGTAGAACCGGTCGAGCGTTTCCCGGTCAAGTTCTATCTGGTAGCGATGCTGTTCGTCATTTTCGACATCGAGATCATCTTCTTGTTCGCCTGGGCTTCCCGGTTCAGCGAACTGGGCTGGGTGGGGGTGGGGACGATCGCCGTCTTTGTGGCGTTGGCGATCGAGACGCTCGTTTACGTGTGGAAACGGGGGGCACTCGACTGGAACCCACCCCGCCGCGAGCGTTATATCCGCGAAACCGAGGAGCCTGCCTGATGGCGGACCCGCCCGGCTTTCTCACCACCACCATCAACTCGATCGCCAACTGGGCCAGGTATCAGTCTTCGTGGGGGGCCACCTTCGGGTTGGCTTGTTGCGCCATCGAGATGATGCACACCGGTGCCGCTCACAACGACCTGGCTCGCTTCGGGATGGAAGTGTTCCGGGCCTCTCCTCGCCAAGCCGATCTGATGATCGTGGCCGGAAGGGTGTCCCAGAAGATGGCGCCGGTGCTGCGGCAGGTTTACGACCAGATGCCCGAGCCCAAGTGGGTCATCTCGATGGGGGCTTGTGCCTCGACGGGGGGAATGTTCAACAACTACGCGCTGGTACAGGGTGTCGACCAGGTGGTGCCTGTCGATGTTTATGTCCCTGGTTGTCCGCCCGGGCCCCAATCCCTGATGCACGCCATCCTCACCTTGCACGAAGGCATCAAGAGCGGCGAGTTCGTGCGGGTATGACTGACGAAGCGACCAACCCGCCAGAGGAAGAGCTGCCAGAACCGGCTCCGGCCCTTCCGGCTCCGCTGGCTGCCCTGGCGGAGGCCTCTCCCGATGCCGTAGCCGAGGATTCGGTGACCGGACAGAACGTCTTCCGGGTGCCGGCCGATGGCCTCGTCGAGTTCGTTACATCCGCCCGGGAGGCCGGCTTCGAGATGTTCATAGACGTCACAGCCGTCGATTACGGCAACCGCCGGCCGGCACCCCGCTTTGATGTCGTGATCGGGCTCCTGTCGCTTCAGCACAACATGCGCCTGCGGATCCTGGTCGGCATCGACGGTGATCCGCCGGCAGTGCCCTCGATCACTTCTGTCTACGCCGGCGCCAATTTCTACGAGCGCGAGGTTTACGACCTGTTCGGTATCGAGTTTCCCGGCCATCCCGATCTCACTCGCATCATGCTTCCCGACGACTGGGAAGGTCATCCGCTTCGCAAGGATGCTCCGGTCGGTTCGGTTCCCATTCAGTTCCGTGGAACGCACAAGGTCCAGTGATGAGCGAAGATCTGACGACAGGAAAGACTGTGGACGAGGTCGAGCAGGAGACCACGCCGGCCAGTGAGGGGGAACGGCGCCAGCTGCGCGACATCTGGGCGGCCGGTACTGAGGAGCCTGCCTGGGTGGCAGCCTCCACCGCCGAGGGCGCCCAGCTGATGCTGCCGCGCGACAACGCCTCCGAGGCGGAGGTGGCCGAAGAAGGTGGGACGTTGATCACCGACGACCGGCTCTACGACGAGCTGGCAACCGAGGAAGAGACCACCATCCTCAACATGGGGCCACAGCACCCCTCTACCCATGGGGTGCTGCGCCTGCAGCTGGAGCTGGAGGGCGAGATTGTGCGTCGGGTCAAGCCGGTCATCGGATATCTCCACACCGGCATGGAGAAGACCGGCGAGACGCTCACTTTCTTGCAGGGTCCCACCAACGTCACCCGGATGGACTACCTCGCTCCATTCCACAACGAGCTGTGCTTCTCCCTGGCGACTGAGGCTCTGCTAGAGATCGAATTGCCGCCACGGGCGCAAGCGATTCGGGTGCTCATGACCGAGCTCAACCGGGTATCGAGCCACCTCACATGGGTGGCCACCCAGGGCATGGATCTGGGTGCCGTCTCGATGATGATCTACGGCATCCGGGAGCGCGAACTGCTGCTGGCCTTCTTCGAGAAGACCACCGGCCTGCGGATGAACCACAACTACATCCGGCCCGGCGGAGTAGCGGCCGACCTTCCCGACGGCTGGCAAGACGATGTGGCCGAAATCATCGAATTGATCCCTCGCGGGCTCGACGACTACCACGACCTGCTCACCGAGAACCCGATCTTCCTGGGCCGCACTCAGGGAGTCGGGGTGATTACCCCCGAAGAATGCTTCGCTTACGGCATCACCGGCCCGCCGTTACGGGCCGCCGGAGTGGACTGGGACCTTCGCAAGACACAGCCTTACAGCGGGATCGAGCAATACGAGTTCGAAGTTCCTCTCGGCGAGAACGGAGACGTATACGACCGGTACCTGGTGAGGATGGAGGAGATGGTCCAATCGCTGCGCATAGCGGCCCAGGTGGCCGAATCGATGCCGCCTGGTGACTACCGAAGCGAGGACCTCAAAGTCACCCCGCCGCCCCGCAAGCGGATCGACGAGTCGATGGAAGCCCTCATCCATCACTTCAAGATCTTCACCGAGGGATTCAAGGTCCCGGCCGGTGAGCACTACCAGGCCATCGAGGGGCCCCGGGGAGAGCTGGGTCACTATGTGGTTTCGGTTGGAGAGGCCAAGCCGTGGCGCCTCCACTGCCGCACCCCCAGCTTCGCGGTCATCCAGGCACTGCCCGTGATGATGGCCGACCAACTCATCGCCGACTCCGTCGCCATCATCGCCAGCGTTGACCCGGTTCTGGGAGACGTAGATCGATGAGCGAGTGGACCACCAATCCCCGGGTCGAGCAGCTTCTTGATCGCTACCCGGAACGCAAGTCCGCGGTAATGCCTTTGCTCTACATGGCGATGGCTGAGTACGGCTACCTGACCGACGAGGCGGTGCGGGAGGTGGCCGGGCTGGTGGGCATGACCTCGGTGCAAGTGTCCTCGGTTGCCACCTTCTACACCATGTACAAGCGGGAAGAGGTCGGGCAATACCTGCTTTCGGTCTGCACCTCGGTTTCGTGCGCTCTGCTCGACTCCCGGGCAACCCTGCACGCAATCGAAGACGCGACGGGAGTTCCGGCCGGTGAGACCGACGCCGACAAGCGCTTCTCGGTCGAGCACGTCGAGTGCCTCGGTGCTTGCGGCGGCGCGCCCGCCGCTCAGGTCAACTATGAGCTAATCGAGGGCCTCGGTGAAGAGAAAGCGCGCCAGTTGGTGCGCTGGCTGGAGGAGGCGTCTCCCGACTCTGTCAACGGGGACGAGATGCAGACTCTGTTCGGTGGACGGCGCAGCTTCGACTGGGGCCCGGCCGAAGCCGGGGGAGCGGCTCAGCCGGTGCCGGCACTGGGGAGTCTGGGGACCGAGACGACATGAAGATCCTGACCTCCCGCATGGACGCTCATCCTGCCGACAGCCACACACTGGAGCGGTATCAGGCCACCAGCGGGTACCAATCGGCCCGCACCGCGTTGATCACCATGACCCCCGGGGCGGTCCACGAGGAGGTCAAGGCCTCCAACCTGCGTGGGCGTGGCGGGGCCGGCTTTCCAGCCGGCGTCAAGTGGGGATTCCTGCCGCCCGACATCCGCCCCCGCTATCTGGTGGTCAATGGCGACGAGTCCGAGCCGGGCACTTTCAAAGACCGGCAGCTGCTCGAGCGGGACCCGCACCAGCTGATCGAGGGCATCATCATCGCTGCTTACGCCATCGACTGTCACGACGCCTTCATATACATCCGGGGGGAGTATCCGCGGCCGGCTCGCCGGGTGGAACGGGCGCTGGCCGAGGCCTACGAGGCCGGCTACCTGGGTTCCAACATCTTCGGCAGCGGTTTTGACCTCAACGTCACGCTGCACCTCGGGGCCGGCGCCTACATCTGCGGCGAAGAGACCGCGCTGTTGAACAGCCTGGAAGGCAAGCGAGGGGAGCCCCGAATCAAGCCGCCGTTCCCGGCCGTCGAGGGGCTGTACGGCAAGCCCACCATCGTCAACAACGTCGAGACCCTCTCCAACATGGCGTGGATCGTCGCCAACGGGGGCGCGGCCTACGCGGCCATCGGGCCCGAGGGTTCGTCCGGTACCCGGCTCTTCAGCCTCTCGGGCCACGTTCGGCGGCCCGGCAACTACGAGATCGTCATGGGGATGACGTTCGGCGAGTTCATTGATGAGTACGGGGGAGGCGTCCGGGATGACCGGGCAGTGAAGTGTTTCATTCCCGGAGGGGCTTCTGCTCCCTGGTTCACGGCCGAGCAACTCGACCTACCGATCACGATCGACGACGTGGGGCGGGCCGGTTCCATGCTGGGTTCGGGAGCCATCGTCGTCATGGACGAAACCACCAACGTGGTCGAGGCCGCTCATAGCCTGGTCAGCTTCTTCGCCCATGAGTCCTGCGGCCAATGCACCCCGTGCCGGGAAGGGACCTCGTGGCTGGAGATGGTGCTGGCACGGATTCTCCGCGGAGAAGGCCGGGCGATCGACCTGGACCTGCTCCTGGATGTGTCCGACAACATCGCCCCCGGCCTCGGATGGCCCCCCAAGATGACCACCATTTGCCCGCTGGGCCCTTCGGCCGTTTCCCCGGTGACTTCCATCCTGCGCCACTTCCGCGACGAGGTGGAGGCGATGATTCCCGCGGAGGTGCCGATTGGCTGATCCGGTGACGATCACAATCGACGGCACCGACCACGAAGTCCGGGGCGGGTCGCTGCTGATTCAGGCTGCCCAGGAAGCCGGGACCTACATTCCCCGGTTCTGCTGGCACCCCCGCATGAAGCCGGTCGGGATGTGCCGCATGTGCCTGGTGGAGGTCGACACCGGTCGTGGACCGGTGCTCACCACCTCCTGCACCATGCCGTGCAGCGAAGGAATGCAAGTTCACACCAAGTCCGACACTGTCAAGAAGGCACAGGAGGGTGTGCTCGAGTTCCTACTTATCAACCATCCTCTGGATTGCCCCGTCTGTGACCAGGGCGGCGAATGCCCGCTGCAGGATCAGACCATGGCGTACGGCCCGGGGGAGAGCCGTTTCGTAGAAGAGAAACGGCATTACGAGAAGCCGATCGAGATTTCCGAACTGGTACTGCTCGATCGCGAGCGCTGCATCCTGTGTGCCCGCTGCACCCGTTTCTCCGACGAGATCTCTGGTGACCCGTTGATCGAGTTCCAGGACCGGGGGAACTACACCCAGGTCCTGACCTTCCCCGACGAGCCTTTCCGCTCATACTTCTCGGGAAACACCGTACAGATCTGCCCGGTGGGAGCGCTCACCGCCCGCCCTTACCGGTTCCGTGCCCGGCCGTGGGACCTGGAGGCAGTGGAGTCGACGTGCCCCCATTGCCCGGTTGGATGCCGAATCAGCGTGCAATCCTCTCAGAACCAGGTTCTCAGGTTCCTGGGGGTCGACAACGAGCCCACCAACCAGGGATGGTTGTGCGACAAGGGCCGCTTCGGGTTCGAGTTCATCGGTTCTCCCGAGCGGGTGACGACCCCGCTGGTTCGTAACGAGGATGGGGAGCTGGAGGAGGCAAGCTGGGGTGCGGCCCTGCAGGTCGTTTCCCAGTGGTTGCAAGACATCATCGCCGAGCATGGCGGAGACAGCGTGGCCGGGCTGGGCGGGGCCCGCGGCACCAATGAAGACGCCTATGCGTTCGGAAAACTGCTGCGCGGCGTCGTCGGTACCAACCACATCGATGCCCAATTGGGCGATGGCCTCAACCCGCAGTTCCTGGCCGCCACCACGCCCCGGGCCACCATTCCCGACCTCGACTCGGCCGGGACCATCCTGTTGTGGGGCCCCGATCTCAAGGAGGAGCTGCCCGTCCTCTACTTGCGGGTTCGCCAGGCGGTGCAGGCCGGCACCGGCCTGATCGTCGTTCATCCGCGCCGGACCGGGCTCGACGACGTCGCCTCCCACACCATCACCTACACGCCGGGCCGGGGACCCGAGATCCTGGACTCCCTGCGGAGCGGGGCCGGAGACCTGGCGGCCGTTCGGGAGATGCTGCTGGCCGGCGGTCCGGTGGTCGGCCTGGTGGGCAGGGCCGGCTACGCCGAGGACCCGATGCTGGCCGAAGCGGTGGCTGCCTTCGTCCGCGACCTTCCCGAAGCCAGGATCATGCCTCTAGCCCGCCGCTCCAATCTCTTTGGCGCCCTCGACATGGGCCTGGCCCCCTCACTGCTGCCGGGTCGGACCGCCCTGGCCAGTCCGGAGGCTCGCCAGGCGCTGGCCGAGGAGTGGGAGACCCCGATCCCGGAGGCGATCGGCCGTGATGCTGCCGGCATCATCGCCGCACTCAACGATGGGCAGATTCAAGGCCTGCTCCTGTTCGGCGCCGATCCCGTCCGCGACTATCCGGACCAGGCTGCCGCCCGGGCTGCTCTCGGCGCCGCCAACCTGGTGGTGGCAGTCGATCAGTTCATCACGGACTCATCGAAGATGGCACACGTGGTACTTCCCGCCGAGGGATTCACCGAGGTTGAAGGCACGGTCACCAACCTGGAAGGGCGAGTCCAGAAGGTGGCCCGCCTGGTTTCCGGACCCGGCCAGACTCGAACGCCCTGGTCGATTTTCGAGGACATCGCCCAGTCTCTTGGTTCATCGATCGGCGCGGTTTCGGCCGAGGCGATCAATAAGGAGATGGCGGCTGTGGTTCCGGCCTACCGGGGATTGACCTGGGAGCAGCTCGGGTGGGGTTCCGGCCGCGAGGGTGTCGTGGTGCCGGCCGGGACCGCCGAGCAGCCGCTGCGGTACGTGCCGGTCGACATTGGAGTAAGCCCCCGGTCGGCCCGGTTGGTTCTTCACTCGGCCCGCACCCTGTACGACGACGGCGTCCACTCACGCTTCGGGCTGTCGCTGCCGCAACTGGCACCGGGCGCCTACGCCTACATCAGCCCTGAAGACGGGGCCCGGCTCGGCATCGCCGTTGGCGCCCTGGTAAGGGTGACCGGCAGCGGTGGAACCGCCGATCTGGAAGCCCGCTACGACCCGGGCCTGGCGACGGGCACCGTATACGTTCCTTTCAACCAGGAAGACGGGTGGGGGATCGGTGACGGCCTGGAAGTCAAGGTCGAGGTGGTTTCGCAATGACCGACTGGATCGACGTCCTGATCGTTGTCATCAAAGTGGTGGCTG
>Ga0255047_10002663_pt1 | contig 11645 bp, 16 predicted proteins | sample JV7_2_1_MG_FD_183640 | JGI IMG/M metagenome (GOLD analysis project Ga0255047, IMG submission 183640) | Seawater microbial communities from Jervis Inlet, British Columbia, Canada - JV7_2_1 | ecosystem: Environmental > Aquatic > Marine > Inlet | place: Canada: British Columbia | collected 2016-10-06
GCTCATAGCGGTTTCCGAAATGTGGAGGCCCTATGACAAGGAAAAAGCGCCCGAGTCGTATATCGCATATCGTAACTCGGCTCGGGAGCTTTACGCGGATGCTCTCTCGGTACTTCTCAACACGCCGGGAACGCTTGAGAGGTTGGCGCCTAAGTTCTACCGGGCGTTCTTCGATAACCTGGACAAGAAACAGGGAATAAAGTCCGAGTATTTCAAGCTGCAAGATTTGGTTAGTGGCCGCGGCGCCGACCTGGCGAAGACCCGGGAACAGGATATCCGCGAAATGTTCCAGAAGGGAGAGGAGCTTACGAAGCGGAAGGTCGAGGAAAGGCAGCTCCGGGAAACGCGGCTGTGGGAGCGCCTACGTCAAGACCTGGACAATATCAACGCGCCCATCTTGAAGAAGGTCGAGCAGCTAGAGGCCCAGGGAATCCTGGTCCCGGACGAGAAGAATCCGAAGTTCATTCTCCAGGAAGCCTCTATGGCCGAGAATGACGTCTTCCTCCTCCTGGACCGGATAAACAGCGAGGTCACGGTCCCTCTAAAGGAGGCGGGACTCACGATCGAAGACCTGGGGCTCATGCTGTTCCTGGACCGTATCCTCGGAGATAGGTCCGGAATCGCCAACCCCCTGGGGCAGACGCCGACAACGGCCGCGGCTCAGTTAGAGAATCTACAGGAGAGTATAGGCCCCGAGAAGTTCGTCAAGCTGCGGCAGTTCGCGCAGAAGATTCACGATATCAATTTCGAAATTGTCGAGGAGGCCGTCAGGCTCGGGACCTACAACGAGGAATTGTTCAATGAAAAGATCAAGCCGAATAAGAATTTCTATGCCAGCTTCCAGGTCCTAGACTTCATCGACGACTTTGTAGCGGCCGGCGTCAAGGCTCAGATCGGCACGCTCCGGGAGATCGGAAACCCCGCGGTGAGCACAATCCTTAAAATGGTTTCCCTGACGAAGCTAAACGTGCTCCAGACGGCGAAGATATCTACCAAGGAGTTCTTGCTTGAACACTTCCCGAGTGAGATTGAGAGGGCCGCGATAGTCAATCCGGGAGATAAGCTGCGGCAGTTCCGGAGGAAGGAGGGTTTCGACGTCTTGACGGTGCTGGAGAACGGTAGGCAGGTGGGCTACTACGTTGACCCCTATATCGCCAAGTCGTTCGAGAAGAAGGGCCCGGACCAGCTTTGGCTCCCGGTCAAGATAATTCGCTGGATAAACACCAGCGTCTTCTACCCTCTTTTCATCACCTATAATCCCGGCTTCGCCTTCGCGTTCAATCCAATACGGGACGTGAAGCGAACGCTCAAGGCCATACCGGACGCGACTCTCGGGGGGCTACTCCGCGAAATGTGGAAAGCCTGGCCGACCGCCCGGAAGCGTGCTGTCGGAATCAGCGACGAGCGCATGACGGAAATGCTCAAGGACAAGTCTATCAACGTCCCGTATGTGGACTTCATCCTCGGTGAGCAAGAGGACGGATACGCCCGGTTGCTTGCCAAGAGTGGTATTCTCCCGAACCAGCCGGAGAGGCGCGGTCAAAAACTCCTCAAGCCCTTGACGATGTTCCTGGAGGGCATCCGGGTTGTCGGCTCCGCGATCGAGGCGCTTCCGAAGATTGCCGGTTACAACCTCCGGAAACAGGCCGGCGAGAAGGGCAAGAGCCTGGCTCACAATACGCGGAACTTCACCGGGACGCCGAATTGGCTGGTCAAGGGCCGAGTGACGCAGTACACCAATGCGATCTTCATGTTCTCCAACATATTCAAGGAGGGCATGAAGACCGGATACCAGCTCGCAACCCAGCCCAGGACGCGCTCGGGCTGGTGGTGGAAGACGGCAGAGTTCGACCTGGGCCCGAAGTTCCTTATGTTCCTGGCCTCTATCGGCGTCGGCGGGAAGTTCATGCAAGATTTCTACGATCGGGTGTCGGAGTACGACAAGACCAATTACGTCATTATCCCGATGGGGATACAGGAAACCGGCAGCTTCGGCTGGAAGGCCGTCTATCTCCGGATTCCGCATGACGAGGAAACGCGCCTGGTCGCGGGAACCATGTGGAAGATGCTCCAGGTTCACAAGGGCAACCCGGACCAAATGGCCCAAATCCTGGACTTCGGCGCCGGGCAGCTCCCGAACGTGGCCCCGTCCCTGACGATTACGGCGGCATGGCGGGACTACCTGACCGGCCGGAATCCCTATGACGCCTTCCGTGGCCGGAAGATCATAGCCCAAACGGAGTGGAAGGCTGGCGGCTGGCCGCGGTTGAAGAAGATGGTTCAATGGACGACGAACCAGACCGGGCTATTCCGCTTCGCTACCTACGACACTTCGCAGAATACTTGGTTCGAGACTTTCGTTCAGACGACCCCGCTGGTCAATCGCCTAATCCGCGTGAGCGACTACGGCATGACCGAGAAGATCAACAAGGAGGTCGAGGCGTCGGAGAAGGTGGCGGCGCTGTTCAAGCTGCAACGTGGAACCGAAACCCGAGCTTTTAAGAGAGAGCTGTTCCGTATGGGGCTGATGAAGCGTGCCGGCGTGCTCTCCCCCCAGGCCGAACAGCGCCTACGGCGTATGCAAGCCTTCGACCGTCGGATAATCCAGAAGCTAGAGAAACAGGCCAAGAACGCTGTCGAACGCGGTGACGAGGCCGGGCTCAAGCGGTCCAGGGATGCGGTAGAAAATCGGGTTACGAGGTTCCAATGGCGCGGGCCCCTTTAATACTCCTTCTTCTCCTGGCGCTGCCGGCCGCGGTCAGCGGTCAGACGCTCCCGTTCGATCTCGGGGATAGCGACAGTCAGCAGGTATCAGAATATCTCGATCAGGAAATCAGGAAGGTCCGGAAGACTCTACGCCAGGCCAATATTTCGACACATGCGGCTGCTCTGCTAACGTCCTCTCAGACGTTCTCGGGGGAAAATACCTTCACCAGCACGACGACTCTCGGGAACGTCCGAAAAATCTGTCCGGCCGCGTTCACGGAGGTACATTCCAACGGCAACACCATGGGCTGTATACAAACGGACAGGACCGGTTCTTCCGATGATTGGTCCGGCGCGAATGAGGATTGTTTCGCCACCTATCCTGGTGGGAGGTTGCCGACCACATGGGAGTGGAGTATAGCCTGTAATAACTACGCCCTGACCAACGAGCTCACCTCCTCGGAGTGGCTCAACGATTTTACTGCGTCCGGCAACTCCGCGGCTACAGGCACGTCCACATGCACGCCCGACGACAACGCTACTACGGGTACGTCGATGAACTACAGATGCTTTTTTAGGTGATGTGCCGGGGGTGAGATTATGGATACTGACCGCCTTGCGAAAACTGCTAAGAAGTGGACGGCGATTCTTGCCCTTTTTGTCACCTCCATTATCGCACTCGGCTACGCCCTCAGTGGACTCAAGATCGTCGGGCACGCCGCCGATCGAGCCGGAGAAATTTGGGAGCTCCCCGAGGCCATCCCGCCCATGCGGCGGGACATCAAGGAAATTAAGATCATCCTCAACGGAGAGTTCGGGGAAGTGGACGAGAACGGACGCTATCGGCCGCGGAGGCGCGGAAGACGTGGAAATTAGCCAACCCGAGGGGGATGTTGAAGTGAGCTGGCCGGTAACAGAGAGAGAGCGCGTATTGGAACTTCTGTGGAAGCAGATAGGGATTCCCTACGCGATCGGTGGGAAGGACAAGGAAACCGGGAAGTGGATTGTTCGCGGCAAGCCACATATCCACCGGGCCGAGCCCGACGAGTTCGATTGCTCGGGTCTGAGTCGGTGGATTATCGGGCAGGGAGTTAATATCCGCGGGAAGCGAACGATCATCCCTCATGGGTGTCGGTTCCAGATTAGGAAGTGTGAGCCCGTTCACGGTGACGTCATGCCCCTCGATCTAGGCTTCGCGGATATGCGCGGCAAGTCGGAAGTGAATCACGTTGTTATCCGGTATTCCGAAACCATAGTGATCGAGGCCCGCGGCAAGCAGCAGGGACGTAATTACGGGAAGGTCATTACCCGGCCGGTGTCGGCGTGGGAGAACTGGAAAGGCTTTTACGGATGGTGGAGGGTTCCGGGGATTTACCCGGCTTACGTCGGGGGTGTTTAGGTGGCTACTGGGATTATTCCGGAAGGTCGGGTATGTCTCTGTTTCGATTCCCCTGCCGTCGTTCCACAAGGAACCAAAACGAAGGAGGAGGAAACGTGAAGAAAATAACAAGCTGGGTCGTAAATCTCGTCGGAAAACTGACGGGAGCAAACGCCGTTCTCAAAAAGGTTAACGGCTACAAGGCATACTTGGGCGGCGCGGCCGGTCTTCTGACGGGCCTTGCCGGCATCCTGACCGGAGTGGTCGATATCAACACCGCGGCCGAAGCCCTGGCTTTCGCCAAGGGCCTTCCGAGCAATCCGCATTGGCTTACCATGATCGCCGGCTGGACCGCGATAGCCCTACGGCACGCACAGGGGAAGAAGTAGCAGCATGAGCCGGGGGCGCTGGCAACGATATAGGAAACATGGCCGGCGCTCCCGGCTGAATGAGAGAAGTCGCAAGATCAGGATTGGGAGAATTTACGGGGCCCTTCTCCTCTATATTCGGGACCTTGTAGAAACTCCGGAGCAGAAGGAGAGTCTTGACGCTTGGGAGGCTCAGCGCCGTGGTGCCGCCACCGTCGTTGGCCTCCAAGGGTCCGTACCTCCTTCCGGGCCCGCCCCTCCGCGGTAGCCCCGCGGGGGGGTCTTCTTTAGGAGGTATTTATGGCATGGGTTCATGAAGTCGAGATCCCGTTCAGGGGACCGAGTTTATTCAACATCCACGCTCTCGCCGATTGGCAACTCGGATCGAGCGCGTGCGACAAGACGGTTATACGCAGAAAGGTTCGGGAGATCGTAACGGACCCCAATGCCTACTGGACCTTCCTGGGTGACATAGAGGACGACGACAGGCCGAGCACTCGGGTGCTCAAGCGTTCGGCTCTCGCCGGCCGGGAGGAGGCTCTCAACAACGCAGCCCGGGACCACCTGGCCTGGATCGACCGGGACGTTCTTCCCATTCTGGAGCCCCTGACTCAGAAGCCCTGTCTCGGTGTTCTGGCCGGGCACCATTGGACGCAAATTACGCCGGACCTAAACAGCGTTCAGTATATTTGTAATCGCCTGGGAGCGATCGGTGAGAATCCCGTTCCCTACCTCGGTCAAATGTCGTCATGGGTTCGCGTCACCTTCGTCAATAAGAATCGGGGGCACAGGGAGAGTATTACGCGCCTCATTCACATTCAGCACGGTGTCGGTGGCGGTCAGGCGGTCGGTGGTTCGCTTCGTAAGCTGGACGTTCTATCCCACCGACTCCAGGCTGACGCCTATATCCGAGCCCATTCATGCGCTCTTGAGGCCATGAAGTACGACATCATCAAGCCCAAGGAAATGCGAGGTCGAGAGCCCGAGCTCGAACACCGGACTGTCCCGCTTCTCAACGTCGGCGCCGCGACGAGGGCCTACAACATAACCAGGGGTGACCCCTCTTACACCGAGGCCGGTATGATGAGGCCGTTGACGATGGGCTGGGGAATCCTCAAAGCACGTCTGCGTTACGGTACGGGCTCCAAGACCAATCGTTCCCGCATGAGAGTCGAGTGGAATATCGAGATATAAAAAGCCCGCGGGGGCCTGGGCTGGCCCCCGCGGGCTCCTCTCTACTTCTCGAACCTCCGGCCCCCGGCAAAGGCGTTCCAGAGCCAGCCCCGGATTCTCCTGGCCTCGTCCGGAGAGTTACAATCAATGAAGTCGAGGACGAGGTTGTTGCTGAGTCCGTCCACCGGAAGCAGCTCGTAGTTCCGGACGATTCGGCAAGGCTTCTTCGGGTCAATGAGATACGGAGCGTTTTCTATTTCGTGGGCCTCACGCTTTTCCATGTTTCCCCCTCTTGTCCATTTTGGCTTCGGCGTCCGACACCTGCATCGAGGCGTAGTTGTCGGCCCAATCCCTGATTGCCGCGAACAGCCTTTGTCCGGGAGTGTGGTCGTCCGTTACCCTGGAGTTAAGGTCGGCCTCGGTGACGGCGTCCGTTTCCCTTAGTAGCTTGCAGACCTTTCGCCAGGCTTCGATCTCGGCTCTCGTATAACTTTCCCCGAACATTTCCCTTCTCTCCTTGCTAATCATTAGACCCCCTTTCCGTCGATTTCTACCCATATTATAACAGGCGCCTTTTTCAAAACTGCCGAAATCGCCCCGTTTCTCGTCGAGGAATTGGGAATCCTCGTCGAGAGCTGACCATGTTACGGAGGGGGCTTGACAAGTTTGCCGACGGGGTAGCCCCTCAATCCTGGGGCCCAGGCCGGAACCGACTTTCGAGTATTGGCCGAATGGAGAGCAAGGGCGCGGAGTGCGATCGGGAAAAATTAGCTCCGAATTAAATCAGCGTTTTTGGGCCGAAATCGCTTGACATTTCCGGTCCCGCGGCCTATAATATAAAGCATGAACCCGGGGGGGTCCAGATTGCGAGAGCTCGACAGTCGGGGTTTTTTTATTCCCCAACAAATATGGTCGTCCGGAGTCGGGCCCTGGACCCCCCAATGTCTTGAGCCCCGGCTGTCGTCCGGGCGGCCTTCAATTTGCAAATCAAAAATCATTGGGGGGAAGATGAAAATAGAGGGGAGCTCATGAAGATCGAGAAGGGAACGCTGGTTTCGGTCCAACACCTGACGGGCGGTGTCTTCGCCGGCAAGCTGGAGAAGGACGTCGATACCGGCGAAGATCAATTCTTTAACGTAGAGATTACGGAGGGCCAGCGGGGCTATCTTAGCCCCGGCAAGGCGCCCGACGTCCCAGGGGATTCGACACCATGCCGAACGACTATGTGCGTTCTCACCCTGGCTTAGAGTTGAAAAGGAGGAGGGAAATGGAAGCATTGACGAAAGCGGTGACGTTGCCACCAGCAAGGTATCAGGTCGAGAAGAAGAAATACGGACGCGGCTACTCGATTAGGATTGACGGCCAGAAGTTAATCAGCCCCAGCCGAGCTCTTGGGGTAGCGATCAACAAGCCGGCCCTTGTAAGATGGGCGGCTCGGGAATCGGTCGCTAATATCAGGGGCGCTATCATGGACCGGTTGAAGGGTAAGGACAAGGCGCGGCTACGGGTTACGGCCGAGTGGGTCGAGGAGATCATTAAAGAAGGCGAACAGCGGCCGGAGGCTCTAAAGGTTGAAGGCGGGCGCGTCGGCTCCCTTCTACATGACGCCTTCGAGGAGATCACGCTCGGGACGCCGGCTAAGAAGCTGGTATCCACGCTGATGAAGACCGACAAGCCCCTAGCGGAGAGCATCACCGGCTTCGAGGAGTGGTTCCTCAAGTCGGAAATGCAGATTGTCGGGCGCGAACAGGCCGTGGGCTCGAAGAAACTGGGCTGCGGCGGCATCCTGGACGCGCTGGGTTACTCCCAGGGGAAGTGGGGAATCATCGACTACAAGACCGGCTCCGGGGTGTACTGGGAGGCCGCGATTCAGACGGCGAATTACGCTATCTGCGTCGAGGAGCAATTCGGTATTAAAATATCCTGGATTCGGATTGTCCGAGTGGCGAAGAAAGAGCCGTTCGGCGTCGAGGTCGTTCCGGTCAATGATATGCTCAACGCGAAAATGACCTGGATGGACTGTCTGGATATCTACAAGCGGAGCCTCGGGAACTATCTCGGAGCTCCGACGTACTCCACGTTCTTCCATATCGACTCCATGAAAAAGGCGTCGGCGGCGAGGAAGACCGCGGAGGAGAGAGTCAAAAGCGGCAAGGCGCCGTTCTAGGAGGGTTATGGAATTGCCAAAGAAGGCACAGAAGGGAGAGGCGGGCGGTATGCCGGAGGACTTCTCACTCCTCCTGTTCGGCCCGCCGAAGATCGGCAAGACTACGTTCGGGGCCTCGTTCCCGGACTCTCTGCTGATCGAGTGCGAACCGAAGGGGGCGCGGTATATCAACGGCCGCGTTATTAATGTCGGTTCTCTTGACGAGCTCCGGGACGTCTTCAAGCTCCTCAAGAATGACCCGGGCTACTGCAAGACGGTCGTTATCGACACCCTGGATAGGATAGCTCAATGGGTCGAGGCCGAAGTCTGCGAGGACATGGGCCTCTCGAACATCATGGAGTCGAAGAAGGGCGCCAAGCATGGGGCCCAATGGGCCGAGTATTCGCACCGGATACTGACCCAGCTCGAAGGCTGGAAGCTGCTGGGAAAGAGGGTCGTATTCCTGGCCCATACGAAGAAGGCCGAGATTGACGGCGAGGGGCTTGTTATCAGCCCGAAGACGATCAACCTCTACGGCCAGGCGGCTAACCGCGTGCTCTCGATCGTCGAGAACGTGGGGCATATGTACGCGAGGAAGGGCGATATGAACAAGCCCGAGCGCGTGCTTTCCTTCGCCCCCGGGACGGTCGTAGAGGCCGGCGCCCGGCATCCTCTCCTGGCTGATCGTGTGGTTGTGATCGGGAAGGAGAATCCGTATGCTGCCCTGGAGGGATTGTTCAAGCCCACCGCGGCGGCGAAGACGAACGGGGCCAAGAAGCTCCCGAAGAAAAAGAGGAAGGAGGCGGTAGGGGTATGAGGGTGAACAGAGACTACAGCGGCACCGACGAGATCAAGTCGTTTCCCCCGTTTAACGCGGGGGTCTACGGCTTTATCGTTACGAAGATCGAAGACACCAAGACCCGGGACGGAGTGCCTATGGCGAAGGTGACTTGCTCCGTGGCGAATAAGTGTGACAGCCTGGGAAGGCTGGTCTTCGAGAATATCACGTTCCACGAACCGGACGCGCCGGGGGCGGGATTCACGAAGCATTGGCTCCGCGTGATCGGCCAGCCTTTCGAGGGCAACGTGAACTACGACACCCAGGAATGGCTCAATGCCGCGTTCATAGGCAAGGTCGGATACGAGGAGTACAAGGGTCGCGTGAAGAACACGATCGAGGAGTCCTGGCACGTTGACGACGACGATGCTCCGGAGTTCTCTATTAGTTCCGAGCCGATTCCGGAACCGAAGAATCCGGTCCCGACGGACGAGGGGGATGGGTTCAAGCGGGGCGGTAAAACGAACGGGACCAGCAAGCGCCGAGTCCCGGACGAAGAAGTGCCGTTCTGAGCTCCCTGGGGGCCCCCGTAAGTACATTGTGAGTACGGGGGCCCCCGAGGCCAACATGGCAAAGGGAGAATGGGCGGCGCCGGGCAAGAAGCCACCACCGAGCGATATATTCCCGTTCGAGTGCGTGGCCGGGATTGCCAAAGTAATGACTATGGCCGACGGAAGCTACCGGGTTTGGCTGGACCTTGGGGAGAACGATACTCCCGAGGCCGTCAAGATCATGGCGCTACGCCGGAACACAGTCCAGATCAAGTTCATTAAACGAGTGACTTGAGCATCCCGGCCGCGTCCGTCAGGGCGGTACGGGAGAGATCGGGAGGGGTGTGCGAGGCGGGACTTCATGGATGCGAAGGAGAAGCTACACAGAGGCATCACCTTAAATCGCGGGGTAGGGGCGGTTCTCACCGGCCGCAAAATCTGCTTGACGTCTGCGGGACCTGCCACCACAAAATTACTATCCACGCGCCAGGGACTAAGGGCTTTAGAATCTCTCGGACGGACCCGGAGCCGGCATGAATAAGCTGCCCTGGTTCACGCACGATAATGACGCGCATGAGGACAAGGAGCTCCGGCTGATCTTCATGCGGCATGGCGGCATTCTCCGCGGATATGGAGCCTACTGGATTCTCGTTGAAGTGCTCGATCGGCATGGGAAGGGAGATCAGGTCGAGATTCTTTGGCAAGATTTAGAGGCCGCTATGGGGGTCAGACGGTCCTGCATCCGTCCCCTACTTGCTGCTCTCTCTGCTAGGGGCAAGCTGGACGTCTGCGAGGACTCTGCTTCGATTCTGCGTTACGAAATAAAGAAGTTCCGAGAAAGACAGGCTAAATTAAAATCGAAGATTCGCTCAAGACTCCCCGAAGACTCCACGAAGACTCCTCAAGATATAAGAGGAGAGAAGAAGAAGAAGAAAACTACTACTACCGGCCGGCAAGCGGCCGACAAACCCTACGATATTAAGACCGACCAGCAACGGCTTATGTGCTCCTACAAGGTCGTTAAGGGTGTGGCCGCGGAAGACCGGTCCTGGGACCAGCACAATTATAAGACCTGGGCCCGGGCCTGTTCGAAGCTGCTGGGCGCCTTCAAGGGCAAGGGAGGCGTGAACGCCGCGATAGATTTCCTTTCGGCCAAGTCGGCCGAGTTCGAGAAGAAGGGACTTAGCTGGACGCTGGCGACAATCGCCAAGCACGCATGGGACAGCGACAGGGGGGGCTCATGGACCCAATGATTACACGCTGGGGCTGTATGACCCGGTACACCAGGGAACAGATCGATGAGGTTCACCGGCTCGAAAGAAAGCGGTGGTTCCGGCTTAAGGAGGGCGATGGACGGACGATGCTAAACGCTCTCTCGGGGTCGTTGTTTCTCATGAAGATAATCAATGACTCTCTCGGGCCCCTGTGGCCGCGTCGGACTCCCCCGGAGCACCGCGGCGCCGAGATACAGCGGTTCGAGAGGTTCATTTTCCCGAAGTGGAAGAAGCGGAAAGAAAACTACGACAAGGGAGAGGGTGACGAGCTCTCTTGGGTTCACGCGGCCGACTTCGACATATTCTCCGCATCTTTTAAGTTTCGGAAGTCGGGCGGCGCCGGGGAGCTCGATCGGTTAAAGAAGGCCGAGCCGGCCGAGCCTCCGAAGTGGGGCGTCGAGGCCGCGGTCCCGGACGACTGATACACCAGGAGGAGTTATGGCCAAGAATGGCGGTATGATGGACGAGGTTAATAAATCCTTGACCGGCAAGAAGGCGAACGCCGCGGGCGAACGCTGGACGAAGCGGATTAAGGAATACCTGGAGGACTACGGCTGGGACGTGATTCAGGCGAAGAAGGTCTATAGCCGGTTCCCCAAGAAGGTCGGCCGCAATACGATATGGCTCTTTCGAAGCAAACGCGAGGACTTCCTGGGCTTTGGCGATCTTCTGGCCTTCCATCCGTTAAAGAGCTATACGGTCTGGATTCAGACCCACCTGGGAACTCACGTCAACGAGAGGAAGGCCAAGGCCGAAGTGTTGAATCTCAACCCGTTCGGGAATCGTTGCTTTATTCTTCGCCGCGGTAAGGCCAGGAGCTCGGTCGAGGTCCACAGGTTCACGCCGGCTCTCAAGAAGCCGTTTTGCTGGGCGGTCCAGGAGTATTCGCTGGGCGGGGCTCCGGAATGGCTTTTATGAACTGGCTCGGTCCCGTAACCCTCGAGAAGTGCAAGCGGAAGGGCTGCAAGGAAATGGCGCCCCCGGAAGCAAATTACTGTTCTGGAGAATGTGAGGATGAAGCGAAGAAGAAACAGGCGAAGGATGGACACCCGTACCCAGGATACTGGGATACGCAGGTCTAAACGCTACGTCTACGATGAAAGGGAGTATCGTTGTCCGTTTTGCCGGCGCGGCCGGGTCGTTGATCTCCCGGGCTGTCCATGTGCCATATGCGGCGCGGTTCCGATTCGGACGTGCCGGGGGCTCAAGTTGAGCAAAACCGTCGAGATCGTTAAGAGGGCGCGGCTGATTCCGGGGGGGGGGGGGGGAAG
>Ga0255047_10002667_pt1 | contig 11633 bp, 11 predicted proteins | sample JV7_2_1_MG_FD_183640 | JGI IMG/M metagenome (GOLD analysis project Ga0255047, IMG submission 183640) | Seawater microbial communities from Jervis Inlet, British Columbia, Canada - JV7_2_1 | ecosystem: Environmental > Aquatic > Marine > Inlet | place: Canada: British Columbia | collected 2016-10-06
CAGGATCCCGGGCACGTCGGCCGAGGTGTGTCCATTGCGCGACGCTGAGTGGTGAACCAGGAGGAATTTCACATCCTCGGTGTGAAGCGGGCCTTTGGGAGGATGCTTCGAGCCCCACAAGGACCTTGGATTGATAGTGATTCCCCCCGCCGGCAATGCCAGCGTGTTGGTTGCCATCGCGAGGCCAGCAGCCGCGCCGAAGAATTGTCGACGGGTGAGCAATCCCATGTCAGCAACAAACTAGGTGCGACCCGGCGGTGATCGAGGATTAGCCAATTTGAATCGATGGGGCCGCAGAACCTGAAGTTTGCGAATAACGAAGTCTACGGTTCAGGCTCCATGAGATCCTGGACCGAGGGTGTCCTCGCCATCGTTGTTGTTGTCGCCTTGGGGGCAAGTCTCTTTCTATTCACCGGTGAGTCGATAGGTGAGACGACTGACACCACGGCACCCATCGATTTCGACGTCGATGCGGCGGCACGGGGCCAAATTCTCGCTGAGAGCATCGGATGTCTGCAATGCCACACGGTCGACGGGACACCAAGCTCGGGACCGACGTGGAAAGGTCTAGCGGGAAGTAGTCGTCCCCTAACCACCGGGGAGAGTGTGATTGCCGACGACACTTATCTCTTCAATTCGATAACCGACCCCTCGCTACAGATCGTGCAGGGTTTCGACGCCATCATGCCCCCCGACTACGGGGAAACGCTCGGTGGTGATGAGATCACCGATTTGATCAACTACATCAAGAGCCTGGCGTCCTAAAGACCCAGGTCAGGGTGAGGCATCACTCCAAATGTGACAATACCTCACTCAGGTTGTAGCATTGACCTTGACTCAATCTGTATTTGGAGGTTTTAACCATCATGTCACGCGCCGTGGGTATTGACCTGGGCACCACCAACAGCGTCATCGCCGTCCTCGAGGCCGGCGAACCGACCGTTGTCGCCAATGCTGAAGGGGCTCGTACCACCCCATCCATCGTTTCGTTCAAAGACGGCGAGGTTCTCGTCGGTGAAGTAGCAAAACGTCAAGCCATCACCAACCCGGACCAGACGATCCGTTCGGTCAAGCGTCATATGGGTTCTGACTGGTCGATCGACATCGACGGGAAGGATTACACCGCTCAGGAGATCTCGGCACGCATTCTCATGAAACTCAAGAGGGATGCGGAGTCCTATCTGGGTGACACGGTTGTAGATGCGGTGATCACCGTCCCCGCCTATTTCAACGATGCTCAACGACAGGCGACGAAAGAGTCGGGCCAAATCGCCGGACTCAACGTCCTCAGGATCATCAACGAGCCGACGGCCGCTTCTCTGGCCTACGGTCTTGATAAGGAGACCGACCACACAATTCTCGTCTTTGACCTCGGAGGCGGCACCTTCGACGTTTCGGTGCTCGAAATCGGCGACGGAGTGTTTGAGGTGAAAGCCACTTCGGGTGACACCCAACTCGGCGGAGACGACTGGGACGAGGCGGTGATCGATTGGCTCGTGGAGCGCTTCAAGAACGACCACGGCGTCGACCTCAGCCAGGACCGTATGGCCATGCAGCGTCTTAAGGAAGCAGCCGAGAAGGCGAAGATCGAACTCTCGACTGTCGCCGAGACCGAAGTGAACTTGCCGTTTGTCACCGCCACCGATGCCGGACCCCTTCATCTCCAACAGAAGCTGAGCAGGTCCGAACTCCAGAAGCTGACTGAGGATCTTCTTGATCGCACCAGACGTCCATTTGGGCAGGTCATAAAGGACTCGGGGATGGATGTGGCCGAGATTGACCATGTCGTGATGGTTGGCGGGTCTACCCGTATGCCGGCTGTCCAAGAGCTGATTCAAGAGCTGACCGGCAAAGAGCCTCACAAGGGTGTCAACCCCGATGAGGTGGTCGCCTCTGGGGCAGCGATCCAGGCCGGCGTCCTCAAAGGCGACGTGAAGGACATCCTGCTCCTCGACGTCACTCCCCTGACCCTGGGCATCGAGACCAAGGGAGCGGTGATGACCCGGATGATCGAGCGCAACACGACAATTCCGACGAAACGATCCGAGACATTCACTACTGCTGAGAACAACCAGCCAGAGGTTGAGATAAACGTGCTCCAAGGCGAGCGCGCCATGTCAAACGACAACAACAGTCTCGGCAAGTTCCGACTCACCGGAATTCCGCCAGCTCCGATGGGTATTCCTCAGATAGAGGTCACCTTCGACATCGACGCCAACGGCATCGTCCACGTGTTCGCCAAGGATCTGGCGACCAACAAAGAGCAGAAGATGACGATCACCGGCGGAACCGCCCTGGCCCAGGACGACATCGACAGAATGGTCACCGATGCGGAGGCGTACGCCGAGGAAGACGCCCAACGCCGCGAGACCGTTGAGACCCGCAACCAAGCGGACCAACTGGTGCATCAGACCGACAAGCTGATCGAAGAGCAAGGTGAGCAGATGACCGACGAGGAGAAGTCGTCGGTCGAGTCTGGGGTGGCCGAGCTCAAGGAAGTGCTCGGCAACGAAGACGCCGGGTCCGAGGAGATCCGCACTCAGATGGATTCGCTCGTGCAGGCAAGCCAAGCGATGGCTACTCGTCTGTATCAGCAAGCCGCTGCCGCCCAGGCCGATGAGGCTGGAGATCCCACGTCTGACGATGACGAGGATGTAGTCGAAGCGGAGATCGTTGACGAGGATGAGTGACATCCAGTCTGAGGAGTCAACAACACCTGTCGAAGTTGAGGCGTTGCCGGTCGAAACCACGGTTCCAGACCCACATTCGCTGGGTCTGGAACTTCCCGACCAGCCGCAGGAGTCGATCGATCTTCTACTGAACGAAGTGGCAACGGCAAGGAATGAAGCAGACGCCTATCTGGACGACCTGAGGCGAGTTGCCGCCGATTTCGAGAATTACCGCAAGCGATCGGTGCGTGAGCACGCCGAAATGCTCGATCGAGCCACCGAGAAGGTGATCACCGGGTTGATGCCCGTGCTCGACAGCTTCGATGGTGCGCTGGACTTCCAGCCGGAGACTGATTCCGAACGCCGGCTGTACTCCGGGATGCTCAACACCCGGGAACAACTGATCAAATCACTCGAAGCCGAGGGCCTCGAAGTGGTCCCGACTATCGAAGAGGAATTCGATCCTGAGATACACGAGCCCGTTGGAGCCCCGGTGGGCGACGGGACACCAATCGTCTCTCAAGAACTAAGACGCGGATACCGTCTCAATGGAAGGGTTCTGCGGGCCGCTCTCGTCGTGTTGGAAGTGAAGTAATGAACCGCGATTGGATCGAAAAAGACTTCTACAAGACACTCGATGTCGCCAACGAGGCGTCGGCTGAGGAGATCAAGAAGTCATATCGCAAACTCGCCCAGAAATACCACCCAGACGCCAACCCTGGTGACGCAGCTGCCGAAGAGCAGTTCAAGGAGATTTCCGAGGCCTACGCCACGTTATCCGACGCCGAACAACGCAAGGAATACGACCAGGTGCGCCGGGTATCGAGTACCGGCGGTTTCCAAGGATTCGCCGGTCAACCCGGAGGTTTCGGGGGTCAGCAAGTCAGAGTTGAGGATCTCCAGGACCTGCTCGGAGGTTTGGGCGGAGTTGGCGATCTCTTCGGATTCGGTAATTCAACGGCAGGGCCAACACAGGGGCCCGACCTCCAGACCGAGCTATCGATCAACTTCGACGACGCCGCTCATGGCGTTACGACTGCGGTCAACATCCGCGGTGAGGCTGCTTGCTCTCACTGTGGCGGTAACGGCGCTGAGCCCGGCACCCAGGTGACGACGTGTCCCAACTGTCAGGGCCGTGGCGTCGTGGCACAAAATCAGGGTTTCTTCTCCTTTTCCCAGCCATGCCCGCAATGCCGCGGAGCGGGTCGTCTCATCGAGAAACCCTGCACGGTGTGTCGCGGCTCTGGAGCGGAGAATCGAACGCGGGAAGTCAAACTCAAGATACCGGCGGGCGTCACCGACGGCGCGACCCTCCGTGTCCGCGGTAAAGGTGGACCAGGCTCACATGGTGGACCAGCGGGCGATCTGTTGGTGAGGGTCAGGGTTGGTGCCAGTCAGAGATTCGGCCGCAAAGGCAACGATCTCACACTCACACTTCCCATCACCTACACCGAAGCCACGTTGGGCACCAAAGTCGACGTCCCGACTCTCAACGGTGGTGTCACCGTGAAGATCCCATCGGGCACTCCGACCGGAAAGACGTTTCGGGTTAGGGGTAGGGGGATTGACCCGGAGCGAGGCAGATCCGGTGACCTGTTGGTCACGGTGCAGGTAGCCGTTCCCAACAAAGTCTCCAAGGTCGAGAAGAGACTGCTGGCAGAACTAGCCGAGCATGAGACCGACGATGTGCGGTCCCATCTGAGATGATGGGCAAGGCAAATGACTGAAACCACCAAGGCCGTCTTCGTTATTTCGGTTGCGGCCGAACTCTCTGGGATGCACCCACAGACTCTTCGCATATATGAGCGCAAGGGCCTCATCGACCCCTTCAGAACACCTGGTGGAACCCGTCGCTACTCCCAAGAAGACATCGAGCGGCTCCAATTGATCCAAGATCTCACCTCGGAGGGCCTCAATCTGGAGGGGGTGAAGCGGGTGCTGACCCTCAAAGAGGAGAATCGTCGGCTGAAGAAGAAGGTCGATCGACTTCGGGACAAACTCGAAGCTCTTGAGGAGGCCATCGAAGACGCCGGTCGTGCGCCCGAGATCATCCTTCGTAGTCAAATACGACCGCTCTTTGGACCGGACCGTTGATGGCCGACTCTTACACCGGGCCGATCCGAATCAGCGGTGGCGACGGCATCTTGCTAACCACCGGTGCGGCCTCATTGGAGGCCGACCACGCCATGGGGGGTTGGAAGGGTGTCGTCCAAACGTTGCGTGGCACGGCTGTGGCCGGCAAGGCACTGGTAGTCGAGCTGGAAATACCGAACGGCGACAAAGGTCGCGCCCAACTCATCCCGGTCGGTGAGGTCGGGGAAAAGGCGACCTCTTCAGTTGTTGGCTTGGGCAGTCGGCCCTTCTAGCGAAGAAGACCCACGACCACGGCGAAAATACCGGTCAAAGCTGTCGTCGAGCCGACAACGGCTACGACCTAGAACTTCTGCTGGTCACGAACAGCCCCTCACATTTATCTCCGCAAAACTCCAGCTGGGTTACTTTCTGGTCATGAGGCGGTCTCCCGTGTTGATCCTGACACTCCTTACCGCCTGCGCCTCGATACCAGTCGCAGAATCCTCACCAATAACGAGTCAGCCAAGGACGGCATCAACCACAACCGAGACTACGACGACGACCAGAACTGCGGCACCGCCGACGACATTCCCTCCTGCTCCCGACGTCCCAACAGGCCCGCTGGACGATCAAACCGAAGAAGGGCTTGTGGGACTCCTCGACTCGATCTTCAACAATGACTTCGACTTCGCACAGACAAACAAGGTCGTGGATGGAGGCGACGCTCGAGCAGCGTGGCTGCTCGCAGACCTCATGCGTTTGTTTCAGACCGGCCCGCCACGTGAAGAATTGGTCCGCAGTTTCACGGTATTGACTGGGGCGCCTTTCGTACCCGGAAAAGTCGACTTCGTCTGGGCCTTCGACAACCTCATCGCCTGGGACCTGCCGGCGTGGGATGGCTACGCCGAAATGAAAGGGAGTCTGTACAGCCTGGTCGATTCGAGATGGCAACAGTTCTTTGACAATGATGTCAGTGTTGATTGGCGTCTCGTCACATGGGGTGGTGTTTTGGCCGACGATCGTCCGCTAGGCGACAAGGGTCCATGCAACTGCATCCCGGCTCTCGACGATCCGGCAACGACCAGGGCCGCGGCCGGGGATTGGTACGCAGACGATCGCATAATCTTCGGACTTGTGGTCAACGAAGAAGCGTTGGCTCTGCCAAAGCACCAGATGGAAGTTCACGAGATGCTGAACCTCACGCTAGGTGGGCGAGAATTGGGAATCCCATACTGCACATTGTGCGGGTCGGCTCAGGCCTACTTCACCGACGATGTAGCCGGTATCGATAGAGCAGTACTCCGCACATCGGGACTCCTCTCAAGATCCAACAAGATGATGTACGACCTGACGACAGGATCGTTGATCGACACCTTTACAGGTGAAGCCACGTCAGGGAGTCTGGCTGACACGGGTGTCGTCCTGGAACAGACCACGGTCGTCGCCTCCACATGGGGTGACTGGAAATCGGCACACCCCAACACGAGAATCCTCGCCCAGGACGGGGGCATCGGGCGTGTCTACAGACTCGATCCTCTGGGGAGCAGAGACGCCGACGGCCCCATCTTCCCAGTGGGCGACGTCGACACACGTCTAGATGTGCAGGAGAATGTGGTTGGTGTGGTGACGGCGGATGGTGTCGCCATCGCGTTCCCCGTTGATGCGATAGCAAACGCAACCGGTCCAGTCGAATTCGAAGGTGTCACGGTGAACGTCACCGATGGGATTCGAGTGTTCGCTGCCGATGGAGCGGAGATTCCGACCCATCAATCGTTCTGGTTTGCCTGGAGCCAATTCCACCCCGAAACTCTGGTGTGGTCCGACGGCTAACGGGGTCGGAACGCCCCGGTCAAAACATGAGAATCGCTCCGACAGCCTCGCTTGATCCAACCTTCGAGACGCCCACGGCCTCGTCGTCACCGGAGCGCCCAGCCCTTGAATGTCAGTCGAGGGCCAGGGCCTCGTCTTTCACCGTTAGCTTGATCGTGTCTCCGTCGCCATAGCGTCCCTCGAGAATCGCGGTGGCGATCGGATCCGCAAGGTCCTTTTGGATCACACGCTTTAGCGGCCGAGCACCGTACACCGGGTCGTAGCCACGCTCGGCTAGCAAATCGAGGGCTTCGGAGGTGACAGCCAGATCAATACGTCGAGTATCAAGTCTTTGTTTGAGCCATCCGAACTGAATCTCCACAATCTCGCGTAGATCTTCCCGGCTCAATCTGTCGAATACCACGATGTCGTCGATCCGATTTAGGAACTCGGGTCGGAACGAGTCACGAACCGCACCCAATACCCTCTCTTCGACGACTTCCTTCGACAGATCGGGCTCGATCAGCTCTGACCCCAAGTTGGAAGTCATGATCAGAACAACGTTGGAGAAATCGACTGTGCGACCTTGACCATCGGTGAGTCGTCCATCGTCCAACAGTTGCAGCAGCACGTTGAATACCTCAGGATGGGCCTTCTCGACTTCGTCGAGCAGCACCACCGAGTAAGGCCGTCTTCGGACCGCCTCGGTTAGCTGCCCGCCTTCGTCGTACCCGACGTATCCTGGTGGGGCACCGATAAGACGGCTCACCGAGTGCCTTTCCATATATTCGGACATGTCGATGCGAACCATTGAGCGCTCGTCGTCGAAGAGAAACTCGGCAAGAGCTCTCGCCAACTCGGTCTTGCCGACACCGGTGGGACCGAGGAATAGGAAGGATCCGACCGGACGATGAGGATCGGCGAGTCCGGCCCGACTTCGCCGGACTGCGTTGGCAACGGCCTCGACGGCGTGATCCTGACCGACTACGCGCTGGTGGAGATGATCCTCGAGTCGGATGAGCTTTTCGGTTTCACCCTCCATGAGCTTCGACAGAGGTACCCCGGTCCAACGCGACACGACCTCGGCGACGTCTTCGTCAGTGACCTCCTCGGAGAGCATCGTGCCTTGCTCGTGCAGCTTGGCTAGCTCGTCCTCTCGTGTCGACAGCTGTGTTTCAAGCTCGTTGATAGTGCCGTAGCGCAACTCAGCGGCGCGGGCCAAGTCCCCAGCGCGTTCGGCAAGCTCCGCCTGACCGCGGGCCTGTTCGATCTGTTCCTTTAAGGCGCGGATGGCGGTGATGGCGTCCTTCTCGAGATTCCAGCGGGCCGCCAATGCATCGATCTCTTCGGTTAGATCCGCTATCTCCCGCTCCACGCCTTCGAGACGCTCCCAGGAAACCGCGTCCGACTCCTTCTTGAGCGCCTCACGCTCGATTTCAAGCTGGATTCTGTGGCGTGTCAGCTCATCTATCTCCTCAGGCATCGAGTCGATCTCGATTCGGAGCCGTGACGCCGACTCGTCGATCAGGTCAATTGCTTTGTCCGGTAGGAACCGGGCCGGGATGTAACGATCTGAGAGCACCGCGGCGGCGACCAGGGCGGAGTCCGTGATGCGAACACCATGGTGAACCTCGTACCGCTCCTTGAGACCGCGGAGGATTCCGACCGTCTCTTCGACACTCGGCGGGTCGACCAACACCGGTTGGAAACGGCGCTCCAGTGCGGCGTCCTTTTCGATGTGTTTGCGGTATTCATCCAGGGTGGTGGCCCCGATCAGTCTCAGCTCCCCACGCGCCAGCATCGGCTTGAGCATGTTGGAGGCGTCCATCGCTCCCTCTGCCGCCCCCGCCCCCACCAGCGTGTGCAGTTCGTCCAGGAACGTGATGACCTCACCTTCTGAATTCCTGATTTCTTCGAGAACTGCCTTGAGACGCTCTTCAAACTCACCACGGTATTTGGCGCCGGCCACCATCGACGCCAGGTCGAGCGAGACGAGTCTCTTGGTCTTGAGACCTTCAGGGACGTCGCCATCGGCGATGCGACGGGCCAGGCCCTCGACTATCGCGGTCTTGCCGACCCCTGGCTCCCCGATCAGTACCGGGTTGTTCTTGGTGCGACGAGAAAGCACTTGGATGACGCGGCGGATCTCGTCATCGCGCCCGATCACAGGGTCTAGCTTGCCCTCACGGGCGACTGCCGTGAGGTCACGCCCATATTGCTCCAGAGCATTCAGTGTCGACTCGGGATCGTCGCTGGTGACGCGGCGACTGCCTCGGAGGTGTTGCAAAGAAGCGAGGATTGCGTCTTGTTTGAGTCCGAGCGTCTTGTGAAGACCGAGGATGAGATGCTCTACCGAGAGATAATCGTCGTTCATCGACGAACGACGCCGATCGGCGTCGCTCAACGCTTTCGCCAGCTCCGAACTGGTGGTTATCTCGGCATCGCCATACACCTTTGGATGACCGTCGATGGTCTCTTCCAGGGAGCGACGCAGCTCCAGGGGTGCGACGCCGAGACTGTCGAGCAGCGGATAGACCATCCCCTCTTGTTGACCAAGTAGGGCAAGCGCCAGGTGCTCGGGCATCACCGAGCCGTGGTGGTGGTCACGGGCCATCTCGGTGGCAATCAGCAATGCCTCTCGACTTCTGGTGGTGAGTTTCTCTGCATTCATGTGTTGGTCCTGTCTGAAAGAAATCTAAGTGTTAGTTTATCAGGTTTAATCGTCATCCGCCAGACAACACCCCTTTGTGAACCCTTTTCCTTGTTAGGCCCCAAAACGGTTCACAGAACGAAGAGAAGTCGCGAAAATCGACACTCTTGTGTAATTGACTTCCTGGCGACGCTGAGTAGTATGTGACACATGGTACTTAAGAGTGCCGGTCAGGGTCATACCTCGCAGCTCTTGCACGGGGTTCTCGACATGTGTCTCCTCTCCATCATTAATGAGGAAGCGTCTTACGGCTACGAAATGGTGCGAAAACTGCGGGAGCGAGGGCTCGATCTGGCAAGTGAGGGGTCGATCTACCCCCTGTTGTCCCGGCTTCAGAAGCAGGGAATCATCGAGGGTTACCTAGTGCAGAGCTCCGCGGGACCTGCCCGCAAGTACTACCGAATGTCAGACGAGGGCAGGAAGGTGTTGAAGTTGTGGCTCAGTGATTGGTCACAGTTCCGCAACTCGGTAGACGCCGTCTTGGACGGTGACAGCACGTGAGCGAACGGACACGGATCATCGCCGAGGTGGAGAGTTACTGGCTAGAAGCTGGACTTTCCAACACCGAGGCTGCCGAGATGCGGTTGGAATTGGATCAACATCTGACAGACGCCGAGGCTGAAGGCAGATCCGTAGACGAAGTGGTGGGAAACACCGCCACTTTCGCTGAAAGCTGGGCCGAAGCTCGCCGGGGGCGACCAGTCGCCAGCTGGAAAGACGTTCAAAGTGGACAGACAAGAAAACAACGGATGTCCCGGAGAGATCTCATCTCATACGGGATCGGCACTGCAGCGGTCGTTGCAGCCGCTGCCGTTGCCGGACAAGGAGGTAACGACGTGGACAATGAAGTTTGGCGGTGGATGTGGACGATTTTGGCGGTCGTCCTTGGCATCGGCGAGATACTCACGGCCGGGTTCTTCCTGTTGCCGTTTGCAGTCGGAGCGGCTGCGGCAGCCATCCTCGCCTGGATCGGGGCAGCCGTACTCGCACAATGGCTGGTGTTCTTCGGAGTATCGATCTTTGCGCTTGCCTACTTGCGCAAATATATCGTGCGTCAGGACGAGGGCGACCAACCACGAGTCGGGGCGAACCGCTGGGTCGGAGAGATGGGATTGGTCCTGGAGGACATTGAACCCGACACCGGCGCAGGGATGGTGCGAATACTCAACGAGGAGTGGAGAGCGAAGGCGCTGTCACCGATCGAAACAGGAACACGCATCGTCGTCACAGAAGTCAAAGGAACTCGGCTGGTGGTCGAAAGGGTCGAAAGTTGATCGAGATCAAGTCTGACAGGAGTCAGAGCAAGAGAAAGGACAGAATATGGAAGCGGTAATAGTGCTATTTGCGGTCCTCGCACTTGCGTTCATCCTCATTGTTGCTGCCGGGTTCAAGGTGGTCCGGCCATTCCAACAGGGGTTGATCGAGGTGCTCGGCCGATATGACAAAACGGTCGGATCCGGTCTTCGCTGGGTCATGCCTTTCGTCAAGCGGATCATCAAGGTCGACATGCGAGAGCAAGTCATCGATGTACCTCCCCAAGAGGTCATCACCAAGGACAACGTTGTGGTGACAGTCGATGCGGTGATCTACCACGAGGCGACCGATCCGGTGAAGTTGCAGTACAACGTGGGGAATTTTCTCCTCGCTGTCACCAAGCTGGCTCAGACCAACTTGAGAAATGTGATCGGTGATCTCGACTTAGACAGTGCGCTCACTTCTCGTGAAGTGATCAATACCAAACTCAGGCAGATCCTCGACGATGCCACCGACAAGTGGGGTGTTCGTGTGGTTCGGGTGGAAATCCAACGGATCGAGCCGCCGAACGATGTGACCGACGCCATGCATCGTCAGATGAAGGCCGAGCGTGACCGTCGCGCCGCTGTTACCGAGGCCGAAGGTGACAAACGTGCCGCCATCCTCCAGGCAGAAGGTGTCAAAGAAAGCCGGGTGCTCGAGGCCGACGGGCAGGCCGAGGCGATCAAAAGGGTCGCCGACGCAGAGAAGTATCAGAAACTCACTGTGGCCGAAGGTGAAGGTCAAGCCATCGAGAGGGTGTTCTCCGCCATTCACAACGGTGACCCCACCCCCGATCTGCTGGCCATCAAGTACATGGAAGCCCTGGAAGGGATCGCCGACGGACAGGCGACCAAAGTGTTCCTCCCTCTGGACACTTCCGGTGTCCTCGGGTCAGTCGCCGCCATCGGCGAACTGTTCAAGGAATCCCAAGAAGAGGCCGCCAGCAACTAGAGCCAACAAAAGAGGGGGGACCCGCTGGGTCCCCCCTCTTTCTTGGTCCGACCGAACAAACCGCCCCCACAGGCGGGACATCCGCTCACTACGACACTTCGTTCTTCTTTGAACGGCCGATCAGA
>Ga0255047_10002668_pt1 | contig 11632 bp, 11 predicted proteins | sample JV7_2_1_MG_FD_183640 | JGI IMG/M metagenome (GOLD analysis project Ga0255047, IMG submission 183640) | Seawater microbial communities from Jervis Inlet, British Columbia, Canada - JV7_2_1 | ecosystem: Environmental > Aquatic > Marine > Inlet | place: Canada: British Columbia | collected 2016-10-06
GAGGATCCCCGTTTCGGTTCCCCGGCCGAGCGGGTCGACAACGCCGACGACCTTTACCACCTGATGGACGAGATCGTCATCGGGAAGGACACCCGGGCCTGGCTTGACTATTGCGAGCTTCACTCGATCCCCGCGTCGGAGGTGGTGGAGCTCGAGGAACTCCGGCATGATCCCCACTTCGAAGCGGTGGGTTTGTTGCGCGACGATGATCATCCCACTGAAGGCGCTTACCGGTATGTACGCGATCCGATCGTGTTCGACGGCGAGCCGTCGCCGCTGTATCGCCACGCCCCGCGTCTCGGGCACGACACGGCCGAGGTCTTGGGCGAGCTGGGCTGGGCGCCTGATCGGATCGATTCCTTTCTCGCAATAGACCCGTCCGAGGGCTGATCAGTCGGCAGCCTCTGCGATGGCCTTGATGCCTTCGACGGTGGCTTGCATATTGGCTTTCACCTGCTTGCGGCGACCGTTGATGATCGCCGCTTCGCGATCGGGATCGTCGTTGATCATCGACACGGTCCGGTTGTGGTTGGTGCCGATCCGCATCGAGAATCGCAGCCTGGTGTCGAGGCCGAGTTCGCCGACTTCGAGTCGCCAGACCGCACCGGGGTCGGCCCTATCCCTGGTCGCCCACTCGAAGACCCGACCTTCGACATGGTCGGTCACGTGGCATTCCACGTCCCATTCGAAGTCTCCCGCCTTGTTGTGTCCGGTGAATATGGCGCCGAGTCCTCTCGCGTCGCTCGCCCACTCGGCTCCTTGGAACTCTGTGGAGAATCGGGCCGGGAGTTCGATGTTGCTGATCAGGGGCCACAAGGCGTGAGGCCGGGTGGCGATGTCGATTTCCACGACGACGCCCTGTCCATCGGTCGCCCGAGGCGAGCCGTCGACTGATGCTTGATTTCGTGTGTATCCCCAGCGGTCGAAATAGGTGATCTCCCGAGCCGGTCGCCGGCTTACCGGGTGGAAATCGGCGCCCACGGTGTGGGCCACGGGGAAGGTGACGATCGTGGTGACCCCTTCCGGAATCCCGAGCACGTCGGCGAGTTCGTCGACATTGGCGTTGAGCAGGGTGGTCCAGGTGGTGCCGAGGCCTCGGGCCCGCAGCGCGAGATTGAAGCTCCAGGCAGACTGGATCACCGAGTCGAACAGGCCCGGCCGCCCCGAGTTGTCGTGCAGACCCCAGATCGCGACGATCACCAGGACCGGCGCCCTGGCGAAGTTCTCCACCAGGTATGCGCTCGAGTCGAAGACCTTCTCCTTGGGATGGCCGGTTCCCTCGAGCCGGCCCGCGATGCGGCCCATGAACTCGCCGCTCTCGCGATAGATCTCCCCCAGCCGATCCTTGGTGGCCACGTCGCGTACGATCATCCACCGACGACTCGCCTCGTTGCCGCCGCTGGGGGCCTGTTCGGCCAGATCGATGCAATCGAACAGCACCTGGTCGGCGACGTCGCGTTCGAAGTCGAGGCGTTTGCGCACCGAACGGGTGGTGGTGAGAAGACGGTCGGTTTCGGTGAGGTCGAAGGGGTCGGAGGCCATGCTCTTACTTCTCCGAGGCGTGGGTTCGGGCCGCTTTGGCCAGGGCGCGAAGCTCTACCCGCTCGGTGTCGGTGAGGATCTCGAGGTCGGGGGCATGGAGTTGGTCGGTGGCAGCCTCCACCGCCTCGCGCGGTTCGGCCAGGTGCGATACGTCCGGGTAGGGCTGAGGCCAGCCGAACAGTTTGGCGTTCCATTCACCCGAGGGTCCGGCGAGTACCGACTCGAGCGGAGTCATGACCGAGGCCGTCACTGCGACGATGTGGCGACCGAATCGGAGCTCACGCATCACCTGGGCCAACTGGAACGTGCGGGCCGGACCGGCATCGGTGGGAAGGGGCATGTCGCGCCATCCCGCGAACGTCGCCGCACCGCCAGGATCGGCAGCATTCACCACTGTTTCGAGCAGCTCGCCCAGACGTTCGACCCCGGCCATGCCGGCCAGATGTTCGCGGCCCCACTCCTGGCAGATATCGCAGTAGATAGCGGCACCCTCGGCCGGCGTCATGATGGTCCGTCCGGCGGCCACCAAGCGGCGCATCATGTCGGGTTCCCAGAAATAGGCAGCGGCCAACACGTCGTCGACCGGGCAGTCGCCGAGCACGCCGAGCCGCCCCAGCGCATAGCCCTCCAGGCCATCGCCGGCGAGGCCTCGGGCCGCCGCTTTCTCGGTGGTGCTGCCGGTGATCAGCCAGGTCATCGCCAGCATGCCGATCGAGCCTCTCATGCTGCGGGCTGCTGTGACACTGTCCATCTCGCCTCCCCGGCGGCTGCATTGATGAGCCCATCTCATCACCCTGTTGAAGTTCTTACCACTTGGCGCCCACGACTCTTGCTGAGGCCAGTGGGGAATCGGTGGGGCTAGAAGTCGGCTGGCCGTGTCACCAACACCGGTCGAGGGGATGCCTGCACGGTTGCCATACAGATGCTCCCGAATCGGGGCCGGATCAGCGCAAACATACCGGGAGAGGTGATTGCGAGGAAAGCGGCGTCGTGACGGTCGACAAAGTCCGCCAACGCCGACGCTGCATCGTCGGTGTGGATGACGGTCCAGCTGACGTCGCGTAGGTCGATCGGTTCGGTGAGATCGATGGCGTACGCAGCCTCGGCCGCGGACTCCCTGCGGGCCCCGAGTCGTTGGGTACCGGTAATCGCTCCCGGGCTTACCACCCGGACGAACCCGAGGCGCGATCCGAGCGCGGCGGCGAAAAGGGCCACGGTCCGCATCCCCCGCGGGGCGAGGCTCGAGCCGTCGAGCGCGGCCACGACGTCGCCGTCGAGGGACACGTCGAGTTTCGCGTTCGGTCCGACCATGACGATGGGGCCGTCCCATTCGTGGGACAGCGCCTGGGCGAACGACATGGCGGGGTGGCCGACTTCTTGCTGATTGGTGCCGATCACCACCAGATCTCCGGGCATCAGTTCATCCGCAAGGGTGACTACCGGATCCAGGTGGTCGTCAGTCAGGTCGATTGTGTCGGCTTCGTGATGGATGAGCGGCCTGAGATGCAGGGGCAGAGTCCAACGTTCGGCCAGGCGTCTGGCGATCGCCAGCCCGCGGTCGTCGCTCTGGCCGAGCTTGATCGGAACGACGAGTCGGGACAGGAGCGCGCCGCAGCCGAGATCCACCTGTCTGGGAGACTCTGTGGGTTTCGTCGGCTGCATCCCGGCACCCTCATCAAGTACACCACCTTTTCGCGGATGAAGAAAGGGGTGCCACCGCCCGGATTCGTGGCCCTGCTAGAGGGAGTCGGCGGAAATGCGCTCGATCACGATTGGCGACCGAGGGCGGGGTTCGTCGTCGACCTGCACTGCCCCGTCGAGCATCGGTGTGATCTCCTCGAGTAGTGCGGGCCTGTCGGCGTGCAGTTCGAGTACCGGCTGACCGGCCTCGACCTCGTCGCCGGGCGCCACCAGGCAGATCACTCCCGCGGTGGCGCTCACCGGGTCTTCCTTGCGAGCCCGCCCCGCCCCGAGGCGCCAGGCGGCGTTGCCGATCGGCCGGGACCGCACGGCGGAAACGAATCCGCTCGATGTCGCGCTGATATAGCCCTGGTGCTCGGCAACCGGGAGACCCGCGCTCAGGTCGCCACCCTGGGCTTCGACCATCTCCTCGAATACGGCCAGAGCTGCTCCGGAAGCGAGGAGAGAGGCGGGGTCGGCATCGAGACCGCTGAGACGCACCATGTCCTCGGCGAGGGCAACGGTGAGTTCGATCACGTCTGAGGGGCCGCGGCCGGCGAGCACTTCGAGCGATTCGGTGACCTCCACCGCGTTGCCCACCGCTCGTCCGAGCACGTCGTCCATGCGGGTGACAAGAGCCGATGTGGCCACGCCATGGTCGGTGCCGAGTCTCACCATCGTGCGCGCCAGCTCAATGGCCGATTCGACATCGGACATGAATGCGCCTGCACCTGCCTTGACGTCGAGGGTGAGAGCGTCGGTTCCTTCGGCGATTTTCTTTGACATTATGGAGCTGGCGATCAGGGGGATCGACTCGACCGTGCCGGTGACGTCGCGCAGGGCGTAAAGCCTGCGATCGGCGGGGGCCAGGTCGCCGGTGGCTCCGGCGATGACCCCTCCGATCGTGGCGAGCTGTTGCCGGAGTTCGGCGAGGGTGAGATTCGCTCTCCAGCCGGAGATCGACTCCATCTTGTCGAGGGTGCCACCGGTGTGGCCGAGCCCTCGGCCGGAGAGCTGGGGAACCGCCGCGCCACAGGCCGCGACCAGGGGCACGAGTATGAGCGAGATCTTGTCGCCGACACCGCCGGTGGAGTGCTTGTCGACCGTCGGGCGCCCCACGTCGGACAGGTCGAGCGTGGCGCCCGAGTCGATCATGGCCTGGGTCCACCGAGAGAGTTCGTCGGGCACCATCCCGTTGAGAAAAATCGCCATGGCGAGGGAAGCAGCCTGTTCATCGGCTATCTCCTCACCGGCGGCGTAGGTGGAGATGAACCAGTCGATCTGTTCTGGCGTGAGTTCTCGGCCGTCCCGCTTGGCCACGATTACATCGAGCACGTTCATTTCGGGCTGTGTCTCCTGCCGCTCGGATCAATACCCCCAATCATGCACGATCGCGGTGTCGTACCCAGCGTGGGCCGTCGCCGGTGGCGAGTCAGCCTGTCAGCGATCGAGACTCGGCCTCGGCCGCCTTGATGCCAAGCATCCGGCAGACGGCCACCGAAAGCTCCGGTTGGTTCATCGTGTAGAAGTGGAAGTTGCGAACACCGTGCTCCACCAGCAGCCGGCATTGTTCGGCGGCGACGGTGGCTGCCACCATCCGTCGGATCTCCGGTGACTCGTCGAGACCACCGAAAAGGTCGTGCATCCATGAAGGGATGTCGGTGCCACACCGTTTGGCGAAGCCGGTCAGCTTGGTGAAGTTCGTGACCGGCATGATTCCGGCGACGATCGGGGCGGTGATTCCTGCCATCCTCACCGTCTCGAACCAGCGTACGAAGGCGTCGGTGTCGAAGAAGAACTGGGTGATGGCCCGATCAGCTCCCGCCTCGAACTTCCGCTCGAGATTCTCGAGGTCGGCCGCGGCGCTCGCCGCCTTGGGGTGGATCTCGGGGTAGGCGGCTACCGAGATGTCGAAACTGTCGCCGTCGTGTCGGCTGCGCAGGCCGGCGACGAGGTCGGCCGCGGTGTGATAGCCACCGGCAACCGTTCCGTCTTCTTCACCGGGAGGTGCGTCGCCTCTGAGGGCGACGATTCGACGTACGCCGGAAGCGACGTAGGAGTCGACGACGGAGTGGACTTCCTCGGTGGTGGCACCGACGCAGGTGAGATGGCCGGCTATGTCGAGGTCGGTGGTGGCCGCCAGCGACTCGATCGTCCCGATCGTGCGCTGCTGGGTGGTGCCGCCGGCGCCGTAGGTGACCGAAACGAAGCTGGGTTCGAGGGGTGCGAGTTCGGCGATGCAGGAGTCGAGTTGATTGTTCGCCGCGCTGGTGCCGGGCGGGAAGAACTCGAAAGAGACTTCGAGTTCGGGTCGGATCGGGGTGGTGACCCAGGGGCGACGAGCGAGCCGTGCCGCTGTCTCCTGATCGGAGATCTGGATGGTCATGATGCGGCCTCGAGGGGATACACGGCGGGTGCGTCGGGTCGTTGGTTGGCAACCCAGATGGAAACGGTGAGTGGATCGTCGTGGGCTTCGATCGGGCTCATGTGACGAACGGTGATATCGATGAGCCCGGCCGTCTCGCACCAGGCGGTGATGTCGTCGGTGGTGAAGCCGAGGCGGCGGTGGGAGAAATCCCTGCGAAGCGACTCGATCTGGTGGGGCCCGAAGTCGACGATGATCAGGCGACCGTGGGGGCGCAATGTACGGCCGGCCTGGGTGATTGCCTCGGCGGGGTCGTCGAGGAAGTGGAGCACATGGTGGAGTACGGCGATGTCGACCGATCCCGGCGGACGTTCGATGTCGTAGGCGCTGCCGTGCTGCACCGAGCAGTGGCGGAGCCGGGCCTGGTCGAGTCGGGTGCGAGCCAGGTTGAGCATCTTGGAGCTGAGGTCGAGCCCCACACCTCGGCGGATCGAAGGGGCGAAGATCTCGAGCACTCGACCGGTGCCGGTGCCGATGTCGAGAAGCTCATCGATCTCCAGATCGGCGACGACGTCGAGCATGGCTGCCTCGACATCGCCATCGGCGACATGAAGCTCGCGTAGCTCGTCCCAGTCTGCTGCGATCGACTCGAAGTAGCGCTCTGCGGCTTCGGCTCGTTCGCTGCGTACGACGGCCAGGCGATGGGCGTCACGTTCGAATATCGGGTCGTGTCTGTCGACGAGCTCGAGCACCGCCTTGGCGAGGTCGTGGCCGGCCCCTGAGACTGCGGGGCGGTAGAAGGCGCTGGTTCCTTCTGTATGGCGGACGAGTAGTCCGGCCTCGCACAGGAGCTTGAGATGGCGGCTGACTCGGGGCTGGGACTGGTCGAGCACGCGACACAGCTCACCGACGGTGAGTTCGGTGCGGTCGAGGGCGGCGAGGATCCGGAGCCGGGTCGATTCGGCGGTGGCCCGTAGTGCGTCGAGGAGTTCCTGCATGTTTGTCGAGGATACACAGGCTTAGTCAATATATCAATATATCTTTATGTATTAGTTCACCGGCTAGACGAGACGCTGTCCCTCATCGGGCGGCGTTCACCGCGCTGACGAGCTCGTCGACGCTGGGCCGGTCGTCGGGGCCCTCACCCCAATACCCCCACGCCAACACTCCGTCGGGACCGATGACGAAGTCGCCACCGAGTTGCAGGGTGTCCTCGGTGGGACGGCCGAGCCCGGCCAGGCCGCGACTGCGAGCGATCTCGACGTAGCGTCGGAGGGCACGCCATCCCCACACCCGGCGAACCGATCCCCGGCCCAGGCCGAAGGCCCTGTACGTGCCCCGGTCGTCATCGACGAGGATTGTGAACGGAAGATCGTTGACCGACTGGTAGTCGATCAGCTGGGCCGGCTCGGTGAAGGTGACCAGAACCACCTCGGTGGCGTCGCCCAGTTCGGTGAGACGATCGCGCACGGCGATCGCATGTGCGGCGCACGGAAGTCAATGGATGTGGCGATGAAAGATCAGCACCACCGTGTGGCCGCGCCGATCCTCCAGATGCCAGTGCTTGCCGACCCCGTCGCGCAGGCGCACGGTCGGGGGATGCGAGCCGATCGCAGGCCGCGTCGGAGATGTCGGCATGGGGATTAGCTATCACCCCCCGGGTCCGATGTGATGCTCAGGGCGCGAAAACCCGAACTTCGACTGCTCCGACGTTGCCACCGGTGGAGGTCGCCACGTCGAAGCGAATCAGGCGGCCGGTGAATGCAGCCTCTGCGAAGCCCGGGTTCGCAGGATTGCCGGCCGGGAAGGGCCCGAATGTCTCCCTGTCGTCGACGGTGACGGTGAACTGCTCGGTGATGGCGGAGCCATTGAGCATCGAGCGGGTGATGAACTCCACCCCCACGACGGCCTGCTCCGAGCCGAGATCGACGACGATGAACCCACCGTCGCCATCGCCGGCGGTTGCCCACTCGGTGGTGAGGTCGTCGTCGAGCGCGTTCTCCGCTTCCCAGCCGGCGCCGAAGACGGAACTCATCTCCACCACCGCCGCATCCAGGGCGAGGTTGTCGCCGTGCACGACCATCTCGGTCATGGCATCATCGGCGGCCGCGGTCTCGCTCTCGGGGATGACGAAGGTGCCGGTTTCGGAGCGGTACTGGTTGCCGTCGGCGGTGGAGCCCTGCACCCGGAAGAAATAGGTCTTTCCGGCCTCGGCGCCGGGGAGCACGACATCGTGATCGATGATGCCGGTGCCGTTCATGGCCAGACTGTTGTTGAAATGGCCGAAGTCCTCGGTCTCACCCCACACGATCGTGCAGATCATGGCTTCCGTCGTGCGAACACGAAAGATGCCCTGGTCGGGGTTGGTGGGATCTCCTTCGAACGCGAACTCGTTCTCCTGGACGAGAGAGAAATCGAGAAGCTCTCCCGACTCAGGGGCTCCGGAGCCTCCTCCGCAAGCGGCAGCGAGTACAGCAAGCGCCAGAACGGCGGCGATGGTGCGTTGGGTGTGGTGGCCGGTCATAGGACTCCGGGTGAGATTGTGCGGGCTTGCTTCTTCGGCTCCTCAGAGCCGGCTAACCGACGGTGACAGCTACCGACGCCACCACTGCGCCGAACTGCTCTGGAGAGATTTCGCCTGCCCAGCGGCTGACGATCGAGCCATCGGCAGCCATCGCAACACCGAACGGGAAACTCGTCAGGCCGTAGTCCTGAGCCAGTGAACTCTCGTCGCTGTCCACCAGGATCCTGCCGGTGAATCCTTCATCCTCGAACCACGCCGACGGTGGGTAGTTGGGGGCGGTGGAGTCGACACTCGTGCTTATGGCCAGGATCTCCACCCCACTGGGAACGTCGTTGGCTGCCATCCAATCGACGATGCGAGGCAGTTCGGCCTGGCAATGAGGGCACCAGTGAGCGAGGAACACGACCACCCGGGCGACTCCGTCGCCCGGACTGATCTGGACGCGGTTGCCCTCGAGGGTTTGTGCGACCAACTGGGGGGCCATCGACCCGATGGCGGTGTCCGCCTCGGTGAATGGCTGAAGGGGATCACCGATGGTTTCGGCGAACGCCGTTTCCTCGAGGTTTGAGGTGGCGCCGTTGTCGCCGACGTCTGAGGTGACGGTGCTGTCGTCTCCCGACGTCACGGCGATGGCCACGATCGCGGCGATGAGGATGAATGCACCGACCCACAGGATTGGTGACTGCAGCGGGCTCGGCTTCTGTGCCTTCTCGGCGGCCGCGACCCGTGGTGCGGTGCGGCCGTGTTTGCTGGTGTTCGGTCGATTGCTCACGATTGCTCCTGGGGGAGGGAACGGATTGAAAGGGTGGTGAGGGCGATGATCAGGGCGAAGGAGATGGCGGCCATCTGGGGAATGGTCATCCAGCCGAACGCCTCGACCCATCGGCCGGTGCATGGGTTGGTGATCTCGCACGCCGAACTCTGCTCGGGGAACCACTGGAGTTGGATGTGGTAGATCGAGATCAGCAGACCGATCGAGGCGATGATCCGCACATAGGGCAGGGGGCTCATGTCTCGGCGCACGACGGCCACAGGGAGGATCACGGCGAGGGGGTACATCGCTATTCGCTGGTACCAACAGAACTCACAGGGCGGAAAGTTGGCCACTTCCGAGAAGTAGAGGCTGCCGGCGGTGGCGCCGACGGCCACCATCGCCGCAATCTCGTGTGTGGCAGAAGCGAAACGGGCTCGGATCTGGGGGGCGAGAAATATCGCCACCGTGCCGACCGCTCCTCCCAGAAGGAGTAGCCCGAAGAACGTCGCCATCGTTTCGGAGGTCACGCCGCTATTGTACGTACAAATGGAGATGAAACGAATGGTGGGGCACCAACTAATTCGCTCCGTCGGCCGCGATCACAGGCCGAAACAACCGGGCCCAAGGAGGATCGATGTCGGTCACACTTCTCGACCGCGGGAGTCCGATGCCGCTGTGGGCCCAGCTCGAAGCCGACCTTCGCAAGCGTCTCGAAGAGGGTGAGTTCGATCGGGGATTTCCTACGGATCTGCAGCTCACTGCCGCCTATGAAGTGAGTCGTCACACGGTGCGCGAGGCGGTGCGTCACCTCAACACGAGTGGCCTGCTGAAGCGGGAACGCGGGCGGGGCACGGTCGTCAATCGATCGGAGTTCGAGCAGTCGCTCGGCACGCTCTACAGCCTCTTCGAGTCGGTGGAAGCCGCCGGAGTCGATCAGACGAGCGAGGTACTGCGGCTCGAGGTCGTCTCGGACCCGGTAGCGGCGGCAAAGCTGGACGTGTCGAAGGCCACCAAGCTGGTCCTGCTCAAGCGGTTGAGGCTTGCCGGAGGGATTCCACTGGCAGTCGACAGGGCATGGCTGCCCCATGCCCTCGCCAAGCATCTCCTGAAAGTCGACTGGACCCGCACCGCGTTGTACGCCGAGCTGGCCGCGGCCGACGCCCCGGTGCCCAACCACGGGTGGGAGCGCCTGACCCCCCTTCTGCCCGCTGCGGGTGATCGAAAGCTCCTCCAACTCGGCAAGACCGACGCGGCATTCTTTCTCGAACGGCTCGGATGCCGAGACGGCCGCCCCGTGGAGTGGAGAACCACCGTCATTCGAGGTGACCGCTACCGGTTCGTCACGGACTGGAGCGCGGGCTCGCGTAGCGAACTACGCCCCGCGGCCATCTGAAGGAGCCGGTTTCGCCAATGTCTACAACCTCAGCGGGGGCATGCTCGCGTTTGTCCCACGGGGTTGACACCATGCCTCCAACGTATAATGTCCGTACATATTGTTTCGGAAAGAAAGTTCGACGATGATCTTCACGCAGTACTACCTCGATTGCCTTTCCCAGGCGTCCTACCTGATCGGCGATGAATCCACCGGTCGAGCAGTAGTCGTCGACCCTCGGCGTGATATCGACGAATATGTCACTGATGCAAGGGCGGCCGGGCTCGAGATCGAACTGGTTCTCGAAACCCATTTCCACGCCGATTTCCTTTCGGGACATCTCGAGCTGTCTGCCGCCACTGGCGCTTCCATCGGTGTCTCGTCGATCGCTGAAGCAGAGTTCGAGGTGAGGAAGTTCGCCGATGGCGAGCACTACTCCCTGGGAGAGATCGATCTGGAGATCCTGCACACCCCCGGACACACGCCTGAATCGATAAGCATCGTGGTTCGCGAAAAGGCCGCCGATGAGGCGCCGTGGGGTGTACTCACCGGCGACACCCTTTTCATCGGCGATGTCGGGCGCCCCGACCTGCTTGCCTCGATCGGCTTCACCCGCGACGAACTCGCCGACAAGCTCTACGACAGCCTCCACGACAAGCTCATGCCGCTGCCCGACGCCACTCGCGTATTCCCCGCCCATGGCGCCGGGTCGGCCTGTGGCAAGAACCTCTCCACCGAGACCTCCTCCACGATGGGCGAACAACGTTCGAGCAACTACGCCCTTCTCGCGCCCGACAAGCAGACCTTCATCGACATGGTCACCGAAGGCCAGCCCCCGGCCCCCGGCTACTTCGTGTACGACGCCATCCTCAATCGCAAGGATCGCCCACTCCTCGACGAGAAGACCCCTCCGGTCGCCCTCGATCTCGAGGCCGTTGAGACGCTGATGGCCGACGGAGCGATGCTCATCGACGGTCGCGACCCCGAACACTTCGCCAACGGCCACCTGGTGGGCGCGATCAATGTCGGCCTCGAAGGCCGCTACGCCGAATTCGCGGGCTCGGTCGTTCCCAGCGATGTCGACATCGTTCTCATGGTCGACGACGGACGCGAAACCGAGGCCCGCAACCGTCTCGCCCGAATCGGCTTCGACCGGGTGGTGGGATTCCTCAGCAACCCCCTGAAGGTGATGGTCGACAACCCCGACAAGGTCGCCCACGCTTCGCGCCTCACGGTTCCCGAACTCGAAGAGCGGGTCTCCTCGGTCGAGGGGCTTCAACTGGTCGATATCCGTAACCCCGGTGAAGTGGCCGATGGGATTATCGAAGGCGCACTCACTGTGCCCGTCGGCCAGCTCCCGGATCGCATCGGCGAGCTCGACACGAGTGCCCCCAC
>Ga0255047_10002670_pt1 | contig 11631 bp, 22 predicted proteins | sample JV7_2_1_MG_FD_183640 | JGI IMG/M metagenome (GOLD analysis project Ga0255047, IMG submission 183640) | Seawater microbial communities from Jervis Inlet, British Columbia, Canada - JV7_2_1 | ecosystem: Environmental > Aquatic > Marine > Inlet | place: Canada: British Columbia | collected 2016-10-06
ATAGCATATTCTGTGAAAAGTTCATTCCTCCAGATAGCGTATTATTATTATCACCATCTCATAATAGCTGTGGTAGTATGTTGGTGTCAACCGTCTCGAATATACGCACTGACCGCTTTACCGGCGCATATGATAAAGATGGGGTCGAGGTATACGAGAATGACATCATTGACAAAGGCACTCATGTTGACGGCAAACCGTTTCTGTACAAAGTGGTATGGATAGATTACGGTTGGGACACACAGGGTATCATCGACGGTGACTATTATAACTTTGACCCAGATAATGAAGACTGGGTGGTAGTCGGCAATACTCACAAAGGATGCAACACAGCATAACGGGGTAATAATATATAGCCCTCTTAACATAGGAGATGGCGACATGGAAACAGTTGGACAGGATGTGATGGATGAGTGGTGTAATGACTTCTTTGAGTCACTACACCTGCATAAGAAGTATGTTATGGAAGCTGGTATCATGATAGGCGGCATACCACGTAGAATGCTGTTCGACCACGACGCCAGCAAGTTCACATTCGATGAGTATCCGCACTACGCGCGTCAGTTCCATGGTGATAATGGCGACCCAGACGGATATGTGGCAAGAGACGGCTCATATACTGATGGTGTGATGAGAATGCCGACAATATATGTAGCCGAAATGGTAGCTGATTGGATGGGGGCGAGTAAGGCATATACCGGCAGTTACGATATGACTAACTGGCTGAAGGTTAATGTGCCGAAGATAAAGCTACATAACGACTCACGCGCTGACATGTTCACGGTACTGAAGTCACTTAATTACGACCCGTGGGAGGTATCATGACAACATGTGGGATGTTTGACAAGATATCACAGCAACTAAAGCAATATGAGCTATCGTTAGAGATGTCCGCTGATGGCAATGATGTTCGTGTGGTATGTGGCAGAATGGGTACTGAAACTGGTGTCGTTAGGCAAATTGATACTAGCTGGAAACAGGACCGCCAAATGATTGAGCGTGTCATAAAGGCAGTATGTGGCATCGGCGTGTATCGTAAGGGGATAGTGGAATTTGCTAAGTACGGGTATGGTGATATACTGGGGCGTGAGGCAGAGTTTGCAGCAGAACGTTTGGCAGAACTGCTGATGGAGGTGGTATGAAACGCATAATAGCCGAACGGATACGACAACTCCGTATAGATAATGGAGTAAGTACACAACAGATGGCAGATAAGCTCAACCTTAGTCGCAGTGGTGTTAATGCCATTGAGCGCGGGGCCAGAAGTATTAAGGCAGAGGAACTGGTTATCATCGCCACGTTGCTAAAGGTGACGGTAAGTCGGTTGGTGTGTATCTAGTAGGAGGTAGTTGGTGCAAGGTGGAGAGCGGTAAATGAAATCAGAGACATGGTGGGCGTTGTGTTTCTCAAAAAACGCACACCTAATACCGAATACTGGTGGGGAATGTTAGGAGCAGCAACAAACTACCGTCAAAAATGGGGTGGGATACATCACGCCGCTCATGTGTTGAGGTAGCGGGGTGGCACATGAGAGACGAGAATAACAAACCCCCGCGTTTTATGAGGTGTGAAGATGAGGTTGACGGCGGTACGTAAGGTGATATTTGAGTGGCGAAATGACTACAAGCTAGGTATCAGCGACGAGCAAGTTATAGCACTCGCTGAACGGTTAATACGTGTATGGCGCAAAAGTAGCCGTGTAGATAAACGTGTTGACGAATACGTTAAACGGAATACTGAGGTGCGATGATGAAATGTCCGGTATGTAACAGTAAGCATGTGAGAACGTTGGGTGATAACCATAATAGCTATTGTGCTGACTGTGATTGGGATGACATGAGCACGATAGATGGTGTGGATAACGGGCAGGTGGCACTACGTGATAGGTGGAGGTATAAACGCGCTATATCCTGGGAGGCTGTAATAGATGAATGACACTATTGGTATATCGACAGTACCGTATACCTGCTCATATTGTGGCAAATCCAATACTTGCCTTATCCTACATAGTAAGGTTAACCGGAATATATGTGGGGAGTGTTTGGTGAAAATGTTTGATAAGATACATGAATATCAGCCACCCAGTGAGCAGTGGGAAGATGATATGTATCCTGGGAGACTATAATGCTAGGTAAACTAGAACAGCAACGTGACACCCTGCGGCATGATATAGGTAAACTGCAAGCAAAACTTGATAGCCTGAAACGTGACATCGGTCCGTATAAGACGATTAACGACCTACAAATACAGGTAACATCATTAGAAGTTGATATTAAGAGACTGAACAGTAAGCGCAAGACAGTAAAAGGTAGTATTGAACACTATGAGGCGGTGCTTGCAAAAACTGATGAGATGGTAAACAAACTGGGCTGGACCAGTGATGATGTTGACAACCTGACAGAGGAACGCGATAAATATAAGGGCTTCTACACAGAGATTGTCAGCAGTGTGGAGGCAGTGGAGGAATTAGATGGTGACTACCCTACAGGACCATGTTAGGAACTGGTACTGTAATACATTTGGGCATGGTAGACAGATGACTCGCCAGGTGGATAGGTACTGGCGATGTATTAAGTGCGGTGAACGGATTGATAAGTGTACCTATCTACTCGGTGCTGTTGTTGAGTTAAGCAGTGATTATGTGATGGACTATGGGGTGTTGGATGGTGAATATCGATTGGTACATAGACCGCTGACTCGTGACTGTTATATCTACTGCAAATGGTGGCTGGTGTGGACATTTAAGGTGTGGTTCTATTGGAAGAGTTGTGTGAGGGACTCGTATGTGGTGAGAATAGGAGATGAGTATCTATGAGTACGACAATACTATATAGTGCTGATGAGAGTGATATGGGAATAGATGTTGAAGGCGTGAACAAAGATAAATTTATCGAGTGGTATGAGATGATAGAATCCCACTTTAGAAATATGACATTTTCACAGCTTAATAACTGGCTATATAAAAACCAACATGTTGAACACCCAATACGTGTCATAGCACTTGATGTCTTTAGCCATGCGCCATCAGATGGGTGGAGATAACATGAACCAGATATGGAGGGTGTTATGGCTACCTTAACGACTGTTACAGGTGAATGTTGAAAACGTGTGTTAGGGTTCTTATTTGTATCGCGCCGTGACCACCGCCTGGGGGGTGTACCCCCTTGTATACATGTACGCATTTACATATATCCTTTTGTATACATACAGGAACGTTATCACCAACGGGTACGTAACATACCATTATGCTAACATGGCTATCACTCGTTCATGCCAGCCAGTTACCTCGGTGGAAAATGCCATCGTATGATTTTTCAACTTGAGCGCCAAACGACATATCAACCCACTGCTTATTGAGACTGTGTGTATATGCACATGGTGAACAGCTACAATCCCCGCCACCACTAGCCTACAACCACTAATACCACATATTTACTGCCACTACCCACCTTTTTCGCATTCCCCCGTTGACATTCTGTCACATACCCACACGCCAGTCATATCAACCCACTGCCATTATGTCACGACATTCTGTCAAACCTATAACATGTTTGCCGTTCTTAGCATGCTTAGTTGTCGGATTGTGTACCCATACACATTTGGGCATTGCATGATTACATATGGCATATTAACACGTAATATCGTTGTTGACACCCCTGTCAAAAATCTCAATAAGCCTCAACCATGTTTTAGGCATGCCTAAATATCCACACGTTCCCGCAAACGCAGTGATAGCATAGCTTTGTGTTACAAAGTGTGGCATATTGCAACAGTTTTAAGGGGTTATCCACACATTTCCTACCATATTTTTCACCACGTACCTCAAACCCGCGCCATATCTACCTCCCATGCCATGTGTATATAATCCCGACACCTACTTTTGGCACTTAACTTGCATAGTTGCATCACGCGCACATGTAACATTACACAGCCACACGACACATGATTCGCTCTTTTACAATATGACAGTAACGCAAGACACGCCAATAGGTGATTGGAAGTATCGTTGCCATGTGATAACCTAACTCGTTATCAACCGTAGCTTCCGCATTCAATGACCCATTAGCATATAAAACGTTACCTCATGTTCTTTGACAATCCAACCAATCGCACCACCTAGGAGACATTACCATGAGTACCATCGAATCAACTAGCAACAGCGTAGATTTCATCGTAACGCTATCAGATGGCAAAGATAACATATCGACATCTGCTAAACCGTCAGACGGTCAAACTTTTTCGCCAGGACATATTTTTAGTCACAATGGCATAACCTTTGTTATGCAAGCAGACGGACACCTTGAACACATCAACGTTGGTAACGTCCTACGGATTCAGAATGCTATTGAAGCGATTATACTATATCAGGACGTTAAAGCGGGCACCAGCAGTGTAGACTACTACGTTGACATCGAACTACCATCAGTTAAATCATCACCGACTACCCTTTACCGTCCGTCACGCATCTTCACACTGGACGATAACACATCGCTTGTCATCAAGGATAGTAATGGGCTGGTAGATAATGACGGTAATGTGAACGGTAAACTTGACGTAGCCAAACAGGTCATCAATGACTATCTGACAGAACGCGACGCGGAGCAGGCAGGTGATAATACTACTAGACTAGAATTGAAACGTGACATGCTCGCCCTAGACGGTGATATTGACACGTTCTTCCGTTCCCATGTTCGCAACGTCGCAATTAAGCTGTTTAACTATAACGATAGCAAGGCGGAATACCGTCACCAATTATCATTCACATCTAAGAAGAAATTCACCGACATCTGCATTGATATATGTGGCAAAGGGATAAACCTGAAAACGCTTAACACCTACCTCTTCCCCGTTTACCGCTTAACACAGATATTCGCTTTCGCATACGTACCATTTACAGCAAACGATGACAACAAGTCCGGTTCACGTCACATTGAGACCGGCTCAAAGGTCGCCAAAAAACTTGGCACTGCCATCAACCGTCTTTACCAATGCGATGCCAATGGGAAGCGTGGTATAGTGGAGAATTTATCCTCAGCCATACGTGCTATCGATAAGAAACACGATACTACAGATAAGTACTCTACCTTTTGGCTTGAAAGTAAACACGACAATGGCAACGTAGATGTAGATGGTACAATGAAACGTCGTCAAACGTTCATCGGCGAAATACTGGCTGACATCACATCACTTAACTACGCCGGCGACAACGGTTTCGCCGTGAAGCGACTTAACAGCAAAACGGAAGCGGAAAAGCAACCCACATCAACCGATTCTGATGTCAAATCTGCCAATGACGAACGCGACAAGGCAAAGGCTGAATTAGCATCACTCCAGACTGAATTTGACGCAGCGGCACAACGCGGCAATGAGTTAGCATCAGAAATTGATACCTTACGCGCACGTCAACAAGCTGATACCGCATCATACAAGGTACTAAAAGACGCACTAGCTATCGCAATGGGCGCGTTACAATCTAGCAAGTCCAAGACGTGCCAAAATGCAATCAGCCAAATAGCTAGTATGAAACTGGACATATCCTAACGTTTTATGGTCTAGCACGTACCATCATCAAACGTGCTAACCCGGTATAATACGAGATACCTTGTCGCGGTATACCGGCTTTAGACTAAATTCTCGTTACCAGTACAGCACCATGTAAGCGACCATCACGTGTTAGATGCCTCGTTTACTGCTACATGCTCATGCACCGTTTTTAACGTCTCACGTACCCGTGGCTGAATTCCATTGTGCAATTCATACCACGGGTATACCTATAGACAATCCAAACGGTCTAACGGGCATATACTGGACTTTTGATTGGTTTGATATTTGACATCTAAATAGTCGGCACTAGCACCGTGATGAGACATATCGTCACAGTATGACAAGTGGGGTATGTCTAATGACCATCACGGTGGTGGTAACGACAAACTGCGACTCGGATACAGTAACTATCCCAACCCACCATCACATTACCCTACCTATGGACTACTTTGATGTAGCGATGGTTCAAGGGGTGACGTGGGAGTGGCAAACTAGCGCGTGGAGTAACTGTTGCCTAATTGCAATGGGTGATTTGCGCACCGGGGTGATAGTGAGGTATCAACATTGTCGCACATGATGATAGGTGGGGTGTATTTGATGCCAGTGACATGGCACTGCTCATAATGCTACGGCTATCGAGCATAGTCTCATGTCGCTCAAGTACACTCTACCCCGCGTTATAGTGGGTTCAATTCCTGCCGTAACGCATTTACATAAGACCGCCATGTCTATAACTGGCAAGGAGATGTAACATGACCGCGAAAGATTTCCAACACATTGTTGCCCTAATTTTCAATGCTACACCGCTTCTCAAGGGCAAAACATGGACTGGCTAGATAAAGCAAGCGATGAGTCTAAGGAGTGGTACCATTCACGACCACCAAACATCAAAGCAATGATTGACACATTTCCACCCCATACCTGTTACCGTATGCGGGACAATATAGGGCATTACTACATCGCATCATACTCATCACATGATGATGGCACTATGTCACTGAAGATGGGTCATCTACTAGACAGCTACCTGCCCGGTGTCGTTGTGTTTGGCGTTAAACCAAGTAACTGCGAACGATGTGATTGTGTCCTGGAAGGAGATGATAGGTACGATGGAACAGTACAAAGCGGAGGGTAAATATCCGGCGCATCAACAGGCACGAGTGAAAATACCGCCCGGTGCCACGTTGAAACGGAAACGTCCAACACGGCGTGGTGTGATACGAGTTGATGCGCTTGAGTTACCGTTTGAGAACAGGCGACGTCACCATGTGGTGCCACGATACAAGCGTCGTTTCCACCCCAAGTGTCGGGTGTTAAGATACGATGACTATATCGCATCAAATTGCAAGCAGTTATGGTAATGTGGTATAATATAGTTAATTAAGGGAAGTAACCGGCCAATCAGCCCATTGGAACTAACGTTCTGGTGGGCTTTTTTAATGCCTACAGGAGGTGTAACATGCTACACAAGCAAAGTATTGGATGCCTAGAAGTAACACCTAAGCAGTATGATGATTTTCAGGCATACAGTCATGAGCGTGTTTTGGTGGTAGATGTAGCACTGGTGCTAAACACAGTGGGACCAGATGATGGCCATGAGGACATACGCTTACTGTGTGAACAAGCACAAGAACTGGGCATAGATGAACTGATTGTGTTTACGAATGAGGGGAAGATATAACATGAATACCGTTGGAATTGGTGTCCCCCCAGAAACAGCTAAGGTAGGAGATACTATATCCGTACACAGAGTTCATTTTCCACATGCAAAGCGCACTATCACTGGTAACGTTCGCGCTGAGATTGTTGCCCTTAAACAAACTAGCCTTGGTATAAATGCTAAAGTAAGGGTAGGCGGCAAGTATTCTACGGTTTACAATGTGGAAATGGAAGCGGCGGGACCAGTTACATAACCAAAATGCCCCGCCCTATGTTTGCACGACATGAGGCAGGGCATTTATCGGGAGACATAATATGAGCAGATACAAAGTGACATATCGGCGGCACCTGGTGAAATGTTGGTGCCATGCAACGAATCAATTGTTACTAGCACGTAACCATGCACCGTCTGATGTAACGGTGCGGAAACAGGAAGAAAAGAAGATGGTACTCGAATCTATGTTAAGGAGTATAACATGAAACACTACACTGTGTCAATAAGGAAACACACGGCACCCCGCGTCATCCACAAATTCATGGTCGGCGTCCACACGCTGAGTCAAGCACGGGTATGGACAAGCGACTCTAACATGCGGCGTAACGGCGACAAGAAGTATTACGTGCCAAAGTGTTGCATCTCACTTAAGCTATGGAGGGTAAGTAAGTGACGATAACAACACCAGAAGAATGGTGGCAAACATTAGACAGTAACTGGAAGTCGCTACTTGAACCGTTAAGTCGTTTTCTGCCGCTCAACGAGAATCTATATATCGACAGCGATACGTGTGAGATGGTGGGCTGTGACAAGCCTATGATTATGACAGTTGAGAGACTAAAAGAAGACAGGTCACCTACCATCGTTCACTACCTGTGTGAGGCATGGGACGCGGCACCGGATTCACGAGCGATTCATAGTATACCAGGGTGGAATACACTATGCGACCTGCTATCTGAACAGTGGGCGCTATACCCAGAGGAGGAGTAAAATGAGCCATTTTAGCGCATTGGTCGAAGCGGATGATGAAGATGTGTTGGACGAATTACTAGCACCATTTGAAGAAGATACTGATGATCAACAGTACCTGAAGTTCGAGGAGGCGGAAAGTATCCACGCGGACAACAAAGAATGGGGCGAAGGTAAGACACTTAGCCAATATGCGGCTGACAACGGGTACAGCAAACATGAGGGCGTATATGGCTATTGGTCTAACCCAAACGCTAAATGGGACTGGTGGACAGTTGGTGGTAGGTGGAGTAAGTTACTAAAACTAAAACCTAGCAAGCGTGGTGCCGTCGCTGACAGTATGAATGATTTTGATACCAATTACGCCGATGTCGCACACGCCGGTGATGTAGACTGGGTTGGCATAAGAGACGCAACACGGGACAATGCGATTAAGCGCCACACCAAATACCATGCCATCATGAACACAGGAACTGATGATGAGAGGCGCCAAAGGTTACTGTGTGATAACGGTTTCCTGTGGATGCCTCACGATGATAACATCACCACTGCTACCCCTACAGAGTACGGGGATGCCGCATATAAGGAGGCACTAACCTTCGCCGTATTAACTGCTGATGGTGAATGGCGTGGCAATGGTAATATGGGCTGGTGGGCATCTGTCAGTAACATTGATGAGGGTTATGATACGTGGTTCTGGCAACATATCGGAATGCTAGACGGTGAGCAGGTGGTTTTTGTTGTCGATATCCATATATAAAGGGGGGGTAAAATGAGTAACAAAACGGTGGTAATATTCAGGTGGTGGCATGATGGCGTTATCGCGCTATTTCCGGAGATACCATCAGATATACAAGGTATATTTTGCAACAGTTACACGCACGTTGGACAGCACGGCGGAGCAAACTACCAAATGATCATGTGCTACTCACGCCCTGCGGTGCCAGATGAGTACAGTGAATTAAAACACGAACTGGGACAAATTGGCTATGAGTTAGAAGTATACCAGCGTGCGTCACGGAAGATGCACCAAGCACGGCATGAACTAGCGAGGATGACACAAAATGGCTAAACAGGTGACGTATTCATGGGTTGAAGCAAGGCGCGTTGTTGTTCCCGACGATACGCCTACAGATTGCCTAGACGACATTATCTCTCATCTATTTGACACTTACGGCATCGACCCTTGTGAAGTAGGACACTATGAAGACACCCACAGTGAGCAAATAGACGATATTTCTCATGTTGACGACAGTGAGTTGCATCCTACCTTTGTGCCGAATGAGGTGGATATTAGCGACTTGGCGCATTATTCAGATGACTGCGCATCAGGTGCATACTTTGTATGGTTGCGTGTTACCGAAAAGCTACATGGCACACCGAAACGTAAGGCGTTCGAGCGGGAGGTGTATGGTGTTGACAGGTTCGATGATGTAAGACGCATAGCGAGTAAATATGTGAGACTGAAAGGAGGTGAGAAAAATGGCTGAATACAAGCAGATACCGGGTGACTGGGTAGATGAATATGGAGACAGCGTGTTGCTGTTTGAAGATGAGGACGGTAATATCGTGGCAGCAACGTGTAATATGTAATATGTAACATGTTAACATAGGGTGATGGTGCTAGGATACTGGTGCTATCACCCTGTTTTTATTGGAGGCATAAGATGGAAATAAATGTGATAAATATAGTCAGTGAGTCTATCCCACTACTGCGTGAAAGGGGTGAAAATAGACGCGCTGAATCTCACAGAGATGCTGTGACAAGGTTGCTTGAAACCCGGCGTACTATTACCCAGGAATTAACAGTTGGTGTGACTGATAGCGGGTGGCAGGTAACGGTAGGAGATACGCAAAACTACATCAAGTTCCACGTACCACGCGACCAGGGTAGTGCTATCACAGCAGAGGTATGTGGTGACGCTTACTTAGGGGGTGAATATGAAACTAAAACCAAATAGCGCCACTGCTGTTGAGGGCAGAACGATATTCACCAAGTCAGTGCGCGATGTGATGACCGGTGTTAAACTGCTCAAACCAGCAAAGTGGAATAGCAAATTAAGCGGCGGTAAATTTACCCAGGTGGTGGTTGGTCATTGGGCTGGAATGCCGGTATATTCGCTAACGCTAGAGGAACGCGCCACCTGCCCTCGTAGTTGCACCTTTTGGCGGGACTGCTACGGCAATAATATGCCCTTAGCCCACAGGTTTCAACATGGCAAGAAGCTGGAACTAGAACTTTTCCATGAGTTATGGGATCTGCATGACCGCCACCAGCACGGATTTGTGGTACGGCTTCACATACTCGGTGATTTCTACTCAATCAGATATGTGAAGCGATGGTGTGAGTGGATGGAGCTTTTTCCAAAGTTACGAGTGTGGGGATATACAGCACGTTTACCCGGCACTAAGATAGGTGATGAGGTGCTAAAGGTGCGTGAGAAGTATCCAAAGCGTTTCGTTATCCGTTTTTCCGGTGGTGGAGAGGAACCACTATCTGCCAATCGGATAGACAGTGACATTGGACAGAAGCAGCTACAGGAGAAACACGCCGTTATATGCCCAGAACAGACTGGAAGGATAGGCACATGCTTAGAGTGTACGCTATGTTGGGCGTCACCTAAGCATATACTATTCATACCACATTAGGAATTAGCATGATAAAACTAAAAGAAGGTGTGGTAACAAATATCCACAAGGGTAAATGGGAATATATGATAAGTACCGCTGGTGCCGATAGTCTTTACGTTGAAGAGTTACACGGTACTAAGGTTGGTGACACAATATATGTCCTACGGTCTGGTTACCGTGTGCTTTATGTATGGAACGGAACACGTCACTGCACAGTACAAATGGCGGAGGTGAAATATGAGGGTTAAACGGTACTACAGTGCCGACGACGAGATGGCAATAAAAGTTGGAGATGATACGTTTGCTGCTGGCATTTATGGGCTAGGTTCACCGAACAACTCCTGGCACGTAATGGCATGTCAGGTGACGAATGAACTAGCAAAGGGTGGCAAGGTGTTGTTCAACTGCTATAACGCTAGGCTAGCATTTATCCATAAGTTAGCGACGGCTGATAAGGTGTTTGATGATGAGTTGGTACGGTGTAACAAGTGCGATGTTATTGTGTTGGCACATGATACTAAACAAGGGCGGTGTGAAACATGCCGTGTAGGTGATAGCACCTCTTTCACCCACACAGAGGTTACGGATATGATGATCGAGATGATTAAGGATACAGAATGCCCTGATATGGTATGTGACCTGTTTCACCACATGTTTGAGGAGGAAGTTAAACATATCACATATAACCTCGGTAACGATTCTTACCATGTTACATTCAACGAAGGAGAGAAGTTACCATGACAGAGCGCACATACAACGTGACGGCAATAGAAACGCTTGATAATAAACATATCCTGTGGGATGGAGTAGTCAAGATATGTGAGTTAAAGTTT
>Ga0255047_10002671_pt1 | contig 11630 bp, 11 predicted proteins | sample JV7_2_1_MG_FD_183640 | JGI IMG/M metagenome (GOLD analysis project Ga0255047, IMG submission 183640) | Seawater microbial communities from Jervis Inlet, British Columbia, Canada - JV7_2_1 | ecosystem: Environmental > Aquatic > Marine > Inlet | place: Canada: British Columbia | collected 2016-10-06
AGTTCTTCGGCGTGTCGATTGTTGAGGCGATGGCCGCGGGCGCCCTGCCGATTCTTCCCCGACGGCTCGTCTATCCCGAGCGGATCCCTCCCGAACTGGCAGATCACACGTTGTACGGGTCACAGGACGAGGCTGTTGAGTTGTTGGCGGCGGCGCTGGGATCGGCGGCAGAGACCCAAGCATTCGCATCCGCGTTGACGGCAGAAGTCGGTCGGTACGACTGGTCGGTGGTGGCGGCTGGGTACGACGAATGGCTGGAATCAGTCGTCGCGTCATAGTTATAGGTCTGAGTCGACAGGGCGCGAATTGACCGAAACCAAGCCGATCTCGCCTTGCGTCAGGGACCGGCTATCCGGCTACCTCGAGGATGATGGCGTCTCCTTGCCCGCCGCCTCCGCAAAGAGAGGCTGCGCCGACACCGCCACCGCGGCTGCGGAGGGCGTTGATGAGGCTGACCGTGATTCGGGCTCCGGTCGCACCGAGCGGGTGACCGAGCGCGACCGCTCCACCGTTTACGTTGACCTTGTCGTGGTCCAGGTCGAGCATGCGGGCCGACCAGAGAGCCACGGCGGCGAAGGCCTCGTTGATCTCGACAACGTCGAGGTCGGTCGTCGACATCGAGGCCCGCTTCAGAGCAACCTTCAATGCTTCGGCGGGACGCTCGTGGAGAGTTGCGTCGGGACCCCCGATCTGGCCGTACGCAAGGATCTTGGCGAGAACCGGGAGTCCTGCGGCGTCGGCGGCGACCTCGTCGGCGACGATGACCGCGGCGGCTCCGTCGGAGATCTGCGAGGCGTTTCCGGCCGTGATGGTCCCATCGGCGCGAAACGCCGGACGCAATTTCCCAAGTGATTCCATGGTCGTCTCGCGGCGTATGCCCTCGTCCACACTCACTTGAATCGGGTTGCCCCTCCGCTGCGGTACCGCCACGGGAGTGATCTCGCCATCGAATACTCCGCCATCGGTCGCCGCGGCGGCGCGTCGGTGGCTCTCGACCGACCACTCGTCTTGCTCGTCGCGTCCGATCCCCAGTTGGTCGTTCTTGGCGTCGGAGGACTCGCCCATCGTGCAGCGATCGAATGAGCACCACAACCCGTCATGGGTCATCGAATCGATGATGGTGGCGTCGCCCATACCCGATCCATACCGCCCACTGGGGAGGAGATATGGGGCGTTTGTCATTGACTCCATCCCACCTGCGACGACGAAGGTCGCCTCGGCGAGGCGGATGTCCTTGTCTGCGAGAGCGATTGCCGTCATCCCGGATAGGCACACCTTGTTGATCGTTGTGGCCGGCACGCTCATCGGTACCCCTGCTCGGGTGGCGGCCTGGCGTGCGGTGATTTGTCCGGTCCCAGCCTGAAGGACGTGTCCGAACACCGTCTCGTTCACCTTGGCCGGTTCCAGTCCGGAACGACCGAGTGCAGCCGCTATCGCCTGCGCACCGAGTTCTACCGCGCCGAGCGGTTTGTACGCGCCTCCGAATCGGCCGATCGGGGTTCTGGCGATTCCGACGATGACTGCGGGCATCTCACTCCTTTGTCAAGTCGATGGTATTGGAACCTTGGAAGGTGCCAGCCTCTTCCAGGGAGTGATCAGCAATAGGCGAGAAGCGATTGACCCGACTCCTGAGATACTCTTCGGCTCGTGCTGCTGCTCAATATTCATCACACTGCGATCGCTGTGGCTGACCTCGACGCGGCCGTGGAGAGCTTCAAGGAGCAATATGGCGTTGAGCCGCTGTACCGCGAAATCGTGGAGTCGCAGGGGGTGGCCGAGGCAATGATTGCTGTCGGGGGTTCGCACGTGCAGTTGCTGCAGCCGTTGGGGCCGGACACGCCGGTAGGCCGCTTTCTGGAGCGCAACGGCGAGGGAATCCACCATCTCGCCTTCCAGGTTGCCGATATCGAGGCCGCTCTTGCCCACCTCAAGGCGCAGGGCGCCACTCTGGTCGATGTGGAACCCCGCATCGGTGGAGGCGGTCAAAGGATTGCGTTCGTCCATCCGAAGGCGTTCGCCGGGTCACTCATCGAGTTGGTTGAGGTCGAATGAGCAGCGAAATAGACGTCGCGGGAGGTGCCGATCCGCTGGTGACGGCGGCAATCCTCGCTGCGGTAGCCCGTCTGGAAGAGGAAAGAGCTGCCCTTGCATCGATCCCACCGCGACGTCCGTCGAAAGGTCGCTGGGTTCTCAGCGGTCGACCCCGAGAGGCGGCACCGCCGAAGGTGCGCCCCACCCCGATGTCCGATGGATGGAGTGTCGGTTCCGAAGAGGCGGACGCCGACGAGTCCTAAGCGACTGCGGTCACAGACCCTTCCTGCTGTATGCCTATTGGCAACGTGAAGCAGAATCGCGCTCCGACCGGGAATCCCGGTTCGTACCAAATGCGACCTCCCATCGCATCCACCAAATGCGCAGCGACCGCCAGACCGAGACCGAATCCGGATTCGGTGCGGGTGTCTCCCGAGGTGACCTGTTCGAAAGCCTTGAAGACCCTCTCCCTGTCCTCGGGAGAAAGACCGGTGCCGGTATCGGCTACGACGATCTGCCAGTCGTTTCCGAATGGGACGGCCTCCACAGAGATCGACTGTCCTCCGTACTTTCGAGCGTTGTCGATCAAGTTGCGGAGAACTTGTTCGACTCGATTCGGATCGGCATGAACGACAACGTTGCTCCCGATCGATACCGATGCCGATCTTTCACCACCATCGGGGATAAGTAGACCGACGATCTTGAAGGCGGCCGGTCGGAGAGGGAAATCAGTCGGATCGAGCAGCATCCTCCCTGCCTCGAGGCGAGGAATGGCGAGGACGTCTTCCACCAGATCCTTGAGGTGCTCTGATTCGGAGACAATGATCGCCAAGAACTCCTCGACGTCGACCCCGGGAAGCTCTTGCCATGTGTCGTGGAGTGTTTCGGCAAACCCCGAGATGGTGGTCAGCGGCGTCCGGAGTTCGTGGCTGACCATCGAGACGAACTGGTTCTTCATTTCCGAAGCGCCTCGCTCGGCGGCGAGCGCAGCTGTCTGGGCCTTCCTCGCGTTGTACATCTCTGATGCGGCCACCATCAGCGAGAGAGCCACTGCCGAAAGGAAGACGACCACCGCTACCCAGAGGGCAGCCTTACTGGCACCGCTGAGCGTGCCGATGTCGGGAATCGGAAGGTGGGGCCGGATCACCAGCGCCACGGCGAAAGATGAAAGGGCCCAAAGGAGCGAGGAGAGGCCACCGAAGGTGATTGCGGCTGCGATGAGATATGCGGCGGCTGCGATTAGAGGGGCATGGGTCTGGGTCGTCACCCCAAGCCCTATGGCGATCGCGATGGCATCTACCACGAGCACTTCGGTCGGCGAGTGGGGTTTTGTGATGCGAACACCGGCGTGTATTGCCACGATGGCGGCCAGGGCCATCGGAAATGCAGCGCCGGGCACGCGCATGTATCCGACTACCGTCGCCGCCGCCAGGATGGTCAGAGCAGCTCCCACCCGCACGCGCTGCAACCACGGGAAGATCTCCCCGTAGTCGACGGGGGCTTCGAAACGTCCGAATCGGACGCGGAGCTTGGTCATGGGGCAGCTATCGGCGCCCGGTGACTAGCCCCTAAGCAATAAGCATTTCAGGCTGTCGGTCGTCGTTCCTTGAGTCGATCGAGGCAAGAATCCGGGACCGAAAGGTCGCCATTGCCCGATCCCAGCGCGACACCCGGTTTATAGGTGCCGTGATAGTCGGAACCACCGGTGGGGACGAGTCCGAGGTCCTCGACCGCAGCGGCAATCCTCAGTCTCAATTCCTGGGGGTACTCGACGTAATAGCACTCGACCCCGACGGCGCCGAGTTCGGCGAAACCGGAGAAGAGATGTGTGAACTCCTCAGCATCGTCGGCCAGGGTGTGGGGGTGAGCGATCACGGGTACCGCGCCGGATTCTCGGGCGAGCTCCATGGCGGCGGACGCTTCCACCCGTGCCCTTGGCCGGTAAGCGGGCCTGCCTGCTGCAAGGTAGATGTCGAACGCGTCCTTGATCGTGGCTGCAGCACCCTTGCGGACCAGGATTGCCGCAAAATGAGGGCGTCCGATTACACCCATCTCCGCCTCTGCCTCTAGTTCCGCCATTGTGATGTCGACCCCGAGGTCTTGCAGGGCGTCGACCATCTCGTGGTTTCGGGCGACCCGGCCGAGTTGGATCTCGGCGAGCCGATCGGCGAGCGGCGAACCGTGGTCGACCCAGTAGACGAGGAGGTGCATCCCCTTGCCCTCCCATTGGACCGAAAGCTCGGCTCCCGGCACCAACTCGATGTCGTCCCCTGCGGCCTCTACTGCCTCGTCCACACCGTCAAGCACATCATGATCGGTGAGGGCGACCGCGCTGAGCCTGATCGACTTCGCCTTAGCGACGATTTCGGATGGTGAATCGCTCCCGTCGGAGTAGCGCGAGTGAGTATGGAGGTCGACGGCCATCAGCGCTGAATACTCACGCTGTCTAAGTAGATCGTCTCCGTTGGGCTGCTTGGTTCGGCGCCGGCCGCTCGCGCGACGGTCGGGACCGCTGCTATCCGATCCAACACATCGAGGCCGGAGATCACCGTCCCAAAGACGCTGTAGGCCGGTGGAAGCCCGACGTCGGCCAGCATCAGGAAGAACTGCGAGCCGCCGGTATTGGGTCCCGCATTGGCCATCGCAACGGTGCCCCTGGTGTAGACGAATCCGTCCTCGGGCAGCTCGTCCGGAAGCAGATACCCGGGTCCGCTGCGCCCGGTCGCGGTCGGGTCCCCGGCCTGGATCATGAAGCCTGGAACTACCCGGTGCGATACCGATCCATCGAAGTAACCCTGTTCGGCGAGAAAGACGAAGGAGTTGACGGCGGCTGGGGCAACATCGGCGTCCAACTCGATGGTGACTTCCCCGCACGACGTTGCCAGCACTGCCGTGACGGTCCCACTGAGTGCCAGATCCTCGGGTTTCGCAAACGTCATCTCGACGGCGGCTGCAGGTGCGGGCGCCTCACAGGCGACCGGTTGTGCCCTAAAGCCCGCGTACTCGGCGGAAGAGATTCCACCTACAGCGATTGTGGTTTCTGAAACCGTCGTGGCCGGGGTTTTCGCAGCGGCGCCGGAATCGTCGTCACCGCATGCGGTGAGCGCGACGACGAAAGCAATAAGGATGAAGGCGGGTCGTCGAATCATGAGATGAGAGAGTAGGGGAGAGGAGTTGTCAGTCCTCAGTCGTCAGTAGGAGGTAGGCGGCGGTTGCTTTCTTTGTTTCTTCTCCGTTCTCGCCGTTGAAGGTAGGAGTGGTCCTACTCAGTACTCAGTTCTGAGTACCTACTTCTGAGTACTCCGGGCCATCGATACACTCCGCACCATGTCTCTCGTCGTGCAGAAGTACGGCGGTACCTCGGTCGGCGATGCCTCCCGGATCCGCAATGTGGCTGCTCGTGTTGCGGCTCGCCGCAAAGCGGGCGATGACGTTGTCGTGATTGTCTCAGCCATGGGCGACACCACCGACAACCTGGTGCGTTTGTCGTCTGATGTCAGCGGCAACGAGCACCCTCGCGAAATGGATATGTTGCTTACAGCCGGAGAGCGGGTGTCCATGGCGCTGTTGGCCATGGCGATTCAGGATCTCGATGTCGAGGCGATGAGCCTCACCGGATCCCAGGCCGGCATCCTCACCGACACGACGCACGGCGGCGCCAAGATTCAGGACATACGTCCCTTTCGGGTACGGGAAGCCCTCGATGCTGGACGTGTTGTGATCGTGGCTGGTTTTCAGGGTGTATCACCGGATACCAAAGAGGTCACGACCCTGGGTCGCGGTGGCTCAGACGCGACCGCGGCCGCAATGGCAGCTGCATTGGGAGCAGATGCTTGTGAGATCTACACCGATGTCGACGGAGTGTTTACCGCTGATCCTCGTGTAGTCGAGTCGGCGAAACTGATCGCTGAGATCGCGTTCGAAGAGATGCTGGAGTTGGCAGCAGCGGGAGCGCGGGTGCTGATGCCGCGAGCCGTAGAGTTCGGAATGCGCTTCGGGGTGCCGATCTATGTGGCCTCGTCGTTCAAAGACGATCCCGGGACCTGGGTGAAGGAGAAGACGATGGAACAAGCCATCGTGCGCGGGATCGCGCATGACATCGCGGCTGCCAAGGTGACGGTGCACGGCGTGCCCGACCGGCCCGGTGTGGCCGCTGCATTCTTTGAGCCGCTTGCGGCTGAGGGTGTCAGTGTGGACATGATCGTCCAGAACGTTTCGGTGAAGGGCATCACCGATATCTCGTTCACCGTTCCACGCGAGCACGCTGATGTGGCTCGGGGAGTCGCCGAAACGATTGCAGCCGATGTCGGGGCAGCCGGAGTGGACCTGGCGGCCGACATCGCCAGGCTCTCGATCGTCGGTTCAGGGATGCGTGCGGAACCTGGCGTTGCTGCGACCATGTTTCGCGAACTGGCCGACGAAGGTGTCAATATCGACATGATCTCGACTTCAGCGATTCGGGTTTCGTGTGTCATCGACGAGGGCGATGTGGATCGAGCGATGAATCGCCTCCACCGGGCTTTCAATCTCGACGGCGGTGCGCCGAATGGGTGAGATTTCGACAGCAGTAATCGGCGCCACAGGTGCTGTTGGCCGCGAAATGCTGGCGACTCTGGAGCGCCGCAAGTTTCCGGTTGGTCAATTGCGGCTCATGGCCTCGGAGCGGTCGGCAGGAACGGTGGTCGAGACCGCCTGGGGAGATGTCACGGTCGAGGATCTAGCCTCGGCTGATCCTTCCGGCATCGAGATTGCACTGTTTTCTGCCGGCGGCGCAAGATCCAAGGAACACGCTCGACGGTTTGCCGACGTCGGTGCGGTTGTGGTTGACAACTCCTCGGCGTGGCGGATGGACCCTGCGGTCCCCCTCGTCGTCGCCGACGTAAACAACCAAGCGGCAAGCGATCACCAGGGAATAATCGCCAACCCGAACTGCACGACGATGGTGTTGTTGATGGCACTTGGTCCGCTGCACCGCGCCGCCACCGTGACCGAGATGGTGGCGACCTCATATCAATCGGTCTCCGGTTCGGGGCATAGCGGCATAGCCACACTGTTGGATGAGGTCGGCCAACTTGGCACCGACACCGACGCCTTGAGGACGGGTATGTGGCAAGAACCGCCGGTCGGCCTCTACGACCGCCCCATCGGTTGGAATGTCCTTCCACTCGCCGGAGCGATTGTGAGTGATGGCTACACCGACGAAGAGCTCAAGTTGGTGAACGAGACGCGCAAGATCCTCGACGCCCCTGATGTCCTCGTCGAACCAACCTGCGTGCGAGTCCCGGTCATGGTGAGTCACGGCATCGCCACTTCTGTCTGGTTCGAGAGGGACCTTGGAGTTGACGAGGCAACCGAACTGATTGCAGCCTCACCAGGGGTGGAGTTGTGGGCAGAGAAGGTGCCGACGCCACTTGACGCGGCCGGCATCGATGAGGTGCTGGCGGGCCGTCTCCGACCGACGCTTGGCCGGCCGGGTGGTGTCTCGTTTTGGGTAGTCGGAGACAATCTCCGTAAGGGTGCGGCTCTGAACGCAGTGCAAATCGCCGAACTCGTCGCAGGCTGACTAGTGGGGGTAGGCCCCCACTACACTTGCCGCTCCCAACGGGACGTGGCGCAGCTTGGTAGCGCGCATCGTTCGGGACGATGAGGTCGCCGGTTCGAATCCGGCCGTCCCGACCAGAGCCTCGGCGAGAGCCGGGGCTCTTGTCATGGTGCCGTCAGACCCCAGAGTTCCGAGCAGCAGGAGTCGTATCCGTGGTGAGCGCTTCCGGCCCCCCGGTTCAGCGCAATTGCGAGTGGAGGGCCGTGGGAGAGCCGATCCTTGAGGAACGGGATTCCAGATAGAGGACTGCACGCCCGGCCGCACCGCTAAAGACCACGAAGAGCACGAAGACGATGCCGGCCAGGGCGATCGGTGTGGTGACGATCTCGATGGTCCGCAATGTGGTTTCGATGGCGAATGTCCTCATGTGACCAGTTTCTCCAACGGAGGCACTCCCGACCATTGGGGATTACCCCCGAGAATCCCTGAGACACCCGGGGGTCGATCAGGGGTGATTTGTGATCGATGATCCGGTGTAGCTTTGGTGCGGTGAGGCGGATTCTGATCCTGGTTATCGCAGTAGGCGCAGTGGTTGCTGCCTGTTCCTCTTCATCGTCGCTCACCGACTTTGCCGAGGATCTCGAGCGCCTCGTCTCAACGATGAACGACGGGCTCGACGACGCCGATGCCTCGTTGGGGGACGAGCCAAGCCTTGAAGTCATGCGTGCCTATGTGGCTGATCGGCTGGAGCTTCGTAACGACTTTCTCGATGCGTTCGGCGCGCTCGACCCCCCGGAGGAGATCTCCGATCTCTACGCGACCGCGCTCGACATCATTGTTCGGCTGACGGCTGCCGAGTCGGAGTTGGCCGACTTCGTCATGGAGGCAGACACGGCCGAGGAGGCGCGTACGGTTTGGGACAGCCCGGCCGGGGATGCAGCGCGGGCGATCGATGTCGAGTCGATTGCGATCTGTGACGCCGCTCAGGCCAGTGTCGATGCCACCCAGGATCGGGATTCCTTCTCGGACACACCCTGGATTCCACCGGAGATGAAGGAGGTCATCGAGGTCACCTTCGGGTGCCACGCCGAGGACCGCTGAGCGGACGCTGGCGGAGGATCAGCGGAGCGACGAGCCTCCCCAACCGACGTTGCCCTGCTTGACCAGGAAAGTCATCGTCGGGATCGATGGCGCAGTGAAAGAAGGTTGCCCCGAGCCGCCAAGCCAATAGCCCGTCACTGATCACTTGATCACCGATGACCCAGACGGGCGTCTTCGAACGGCGGCTGATGCCGAGGCGCTTTCGGCTGGTCCACGGCTTATTCACCCTGCTGATCATTCGATCTGCTCCACGCTGTGGTCCGTTACTGATGACGATCACCTGGGTGACGGATTCGAGTTGCTCGAATCGGTCGATCGCATCGTTGAGGCGTCCGGCAAATTCCTCGGGCGATGCTCCCTGCGGTACCAGTGTGTTGTCGGCATCGAAGATCACGATGAGCGGTCCTGGTTGTGCGGCGAGCCGCGTCGCCACCTCGTCGATGTCGGTGACGAAGACTGATGGGATCCGTCGCACCATGTTGAGCGTAGGTGAGTGCACCCCGGTTCTGAGCCGCCACCGGATCGGTCCACCGTCGCTCGAAGGGTGCTGCGGTGGTGTGTAGGGTCCCTGGGCCGGGAAGAGAGATTTGCGCGGGCGAGTGGGGGCGCTCACGCCTGGTGCGGGGAGAGCATTGTCATGCGTGTAGTACGTGTCGTATTTGGGGTCCTGGGACTTCTGGTCGGCGCTGCGGCGATCACCGGGGCGGTGCTGACTCTGGATGAGGATCGCGATACGGACGGTTTCTTCATTTCAGATGGTCATCGGTTGGAGCGGTCGTCGTTTGCGATCACGTCCGAAGGGGTCGAGATACTGGTAAACGCTCCTGGTTGGGTGGCGGATCGACTGACCGATCCTGTTGATGTCAGAATCTCGGGGTCGTCCAATGATGGCTCCAATCTGTTTCTTGGGATTGGTGCCACCGACGATGTCGAGGCCTATCTGACGGGTGTGGCGTACGACGAGGTCGACAGTATCGAATTCGAGGGCGCCGACATTGATTATCGGAGCCACGGTGGGACCTCCATCCCCGCCACTCCTGGCACAGAATCGTTGTGGGTGACCTCGGTCGAGGGCGCGGGCGTCCAGACGCTGGATTGGTCGATAGAGCAGGGCGAATGGACCGTTGTTGTGATGAACGCCGATGGCTCGGCCGACGTAGACGCCAGCCTCGTATTCGGCGCCCGGCTATCCAACTTTGTGGTGGTGGCTTGGGGGGTGTTTGGGTTCGGAGCAGTTTTGATTTTGGTTGGACTGTTACTCGTCTTCCGCCGTCGCGGCGGGTTGGCAGAGGATTCGGACGCTGATCCGGCTCCCGCTGGTCGGCGAGATGGCGATCCAAGATTTGCGATCAAGAAGGGTGATAACGAGATGGGACTGAAGTTCTTCGAATTTGTAAATCGGCGATACCGCCTCATCACTGTGGGAGTCCTGGTATTCGCAGTGCTGATGGCGGGCGCATTTTCGGCGTTGGGGTCCGACGAGGAACCCGAGTTCGATCCGTCTGGAGAGATGTACGACACCGCCCAGCGGGTCCAAGACGTCTTTTCGTTCACAACCGGATCTCAAGGGTCCGTGTTCTTGGTTGAGGGTCGAGACGACACCGATGTCCTGACGCGCGATGCGTTGCTCGAGTGGAAGACGAATTCCGATTCTTTGCGCTCCGCCACCCGCGAAGTGCTCGGTGACCCTCTCAATTCCCACCTGATCTCAACCTTCAATCGTGAGCTCGGGGTCGATATCGACGGCACCTATTCCATTGCCGATGCAGTCGATGCCGAACTTTCCGGAGGTTTGGAGAGCGCTTCCAACGCCGACGTCAAGGTCGCGCTGAATACGGTGTTGGCGCCGTCTTCGCCGACTGTATTCCTGCGGGCAATGCTTTCCGATCTGGCGACGGCGACTCCCCAGACCGTCGCCGGCCAGCAGATCGAGGTGTGGGAGAGCCCCGCCTACCAGGCGTTGGTCAGTTGGGACATCGACACCTTCGAGATCACCTCGACCTCCACCGATCAAGAGATCATCGACTTCGAGCGATTCCTCGAGTCTGAGCGGTGGCTTCGTGAAGTCCAGGTCGAACTGCGCGGCGAGCAGCAGCACTACACGGCATTGGGGTTGGCGATCGACTTCAGCCTTGAGTTTGAGGATCAGGCCGCTGAAGCCGCGCCGTTCATCCTCGGGGCAGTTGTCGTGATTCTTCTCGTCGTGGGGATCTTGCTGCGCTCCTACTGGGCCGCGGTCTATGTAGGCGCCGGCATCGCGGTGACCACCATCATCTACAAGGGGATATTCGGCCTGGTGGGACTCAAGGGTGGCTTGCTGCTGGGATTCATCATCCCGATTTCGATAATCAGCTTCGGGGTGGACTTCTTTATCCACGCCATCGGCCGCGCCCGCGAGGCGCAGGTGAACGGTCAGAGCCGTGAACGGGCTTATGCCACCGGTATGTCGTCGGTGCTTTTGGCGTTGACGTTGGCGGCAATGTCGTCGGCGGCGGCGTTCGTCTCCAATGCCGTTTCGGGAATTGAGTCGATCATCCAGTTTGGCCTCGGGGCAGCCATCGCGTTGATCACCGCTTATGCGGTCCTGGGTTTGTTGACGCCCAAGTTGGTCCTGGCGATCGAGGATGCCATGGGGCCACCCCCGGTGCAGCACGGCCCTCGAATCCTGACCCGCATAGGGTTCGTGTTTGCAGCCCTGTTCGCCGGCGCGATGGTGGCCGGTGCTGTGCAGTTCCCGGTAGTCGGGGTAGTCGCCCTGGCAATATTCGGACTGTTCTTCATCTACCTGCCGTTCCGGTGGACGCGTCGCCGCAACAAGCGAGCGGCGGACAAGGGAAGGCCTGTCAGCGACGAAGTGAAGGGTGTCGGCCACGGTCTGCACTTCGCCGGTTACGTGGTTCACTTTCTGGCTCGATGGCGGGTTATCACGATTCCGGTTGTGGTGGCGCTGGCCGGG
>Ga0255047_10002672_pt1 | contig 11626 bp, 16 predicted proteins | sample JV7_2_1_MG_FD_183640 | JGI IMG/M metagenome (GOLD analysis project Ga0255047, IMG submission 183640) | Seawater microbial communities from Jervis Inlet, British Columbia, Canada - JV7_2_1 | ecosystem: Environmental > Aquatic > Marine > Inlet | place: Canada: British Columbia | collected 2016-10-06
GAATCAGCATTGTCAGCAATCTTCTGTGCTACCTGTGAGCCAGGTATTACCTCATTGGCTAACTCTGACATTAACTCAGCATTCTTAACTGATAATTCACGAGCATCTGTAACTTGATCTACTGTAGCAGGAATAACGCTACTAACAGACATACATCCTGTGAAAAATAATGATAGTATTATTAAGTATTTCATATTATTTAATCCGATCAAATCCGTAAGCTATCATATTAAACGTGTCTGCACCTGTGCCTGCGTTATCTCTAATACGCATAACAAGCTTTTGAGTAGTTCCAGAGTCTAGTTTTATCCCATAGGGTAATCCAAATTTAGTAAGGTCTATAGCAAAAAGATAACCAAAATCATTACTCGCTCCAAGATGCCTGACTTCCCAATTAGTAGGGATTAGGCTAAACTTTAACCGAAAGAATGCTTGGTTATTCTTGATACCATCATGAATATCTCTTTCTCCTTGGTCGCTTATATAAAACAACCTATGACCATTAGTTAATGCCGTTCCATCTGCCCACTCATTAGGCTGTCCAGTTGTGCCGTAAGCGACTTCAACACTTAGAGCTGTAATATATCTATCGCATTCAGAGCAAGCAGGAATCCAGTAATCTACATTAGTAACACTACCATCTACCCCCATATCATTACTCCCCGTAGACAACCCATCATCAGTTAAATACTGACGAAAAGGTTTTGTCTTGGAAGGATGTAATGGAGGGTGAGGGGAGAGAATATTAAGAAGCTCATTGTCATCAGTGACCTCAGCTCCGTTCTTTCTACCCTTACCATCAAATAAGCGAAGACCTAACATTAACTAAAGTCTATATCTTCATAATGAAAAATACAGTCGATCTCACATAATCCAGTTGTGCCTGTATCATATTCAACCATGATAGCTGTATTAGGGGCTAAAATTAAACCTTCTCCCCAATCCATACTCGCTTCGCCTGTTGCTTGAGTTCTATGGGTGCCTATTTGATTACCTAGTGTTAAACCTGTGATTGTAGCTCCACCACCCATAACGGTTGATTCAGCGAGCCTACCACTTCCTAAGTTTACATTCGCAGGAGTAATTGTCGTTCCACCTGCTGCTGTGCCTGTGACCTGCCAAACTTTCCAATGAACTGCTTCAACAGAATGATACTCAAGTGTATGAAGAAACAAATTTTTAGTGCTAGATGTGTTTTTAATATAATACACATAATTACCAGCAGTAGCACTAAATGAAGGCATTACTGCATTAAATGCCTGCTCATCATCTCTACTCACATAGAATAATCTATCCCTTGTTTTGGCAGATACATTACCTCGTTGTGATGCCGAGACTGACATATCTCCGTTTTTTCCTTTTCCATCTTCTATTTTCATAATACTATATCCTCTTCTGTGAAAACTTCATCTGATGCAGTTTCTTGATGCAACGTGAGTATCTTTAATTGTGTTAAAATTTGTGCAAGTAAATCTTCTAGAGTATCCTGTGTAAGCTTCTGTTTATCCTGAACTACGCCTTGTGCTAATTGCTCTGTATACTGATTGTCTTGAACTACTCCCTGTGCGGTTGTTTCCGCTAAATGGTTTATATCTGTGCTTGTCGCACCTGACAGTATCTTCGCTGTATTAGTATACGGCATTGTTAAGCATCTGTAGCACCGTCAAACTCGTCTGTAAGTTTTACGTCTGCGTATAGGGATGCTGGCGTGATACCTGCATCATACTCACTTGATGTAATTTCTTTTGAGTATTTATGAGCTGTAAGAGTTCTGCCCTCACCATTGCGTTCATCTGCTGTTAAATAACCTACCACCCTATAAGAGACTTCTTCAGGTGTAGTTTTGATTTCAGTGATTCTGTGATAAGTGGCTGATGCACCACCTAGTCCTTCGATTGATTTTGTTAATGCCATGATATTATTGTTTTCGATTAAGTCTATACGTCTGACCAGTCAGAATAAGCATTCTCTAGCTTCAAACAGCGATAAGCTTCAGTAGCTATTGCGTCTAAAGTTGTAGATCCATCTATGGTTACATTCCAGTTTCCACTGAGATTCACTCTACTGAAAACAGGGCGTGTATACTCTGTAGGAGTATTGCGTGATGCTTCATCTTTAGATGTCTCAAGGATAAACTCTTTCTTATTAAGCTGAAGCTTAGGTGCATCGACTATTAAGAGTCTAGCGTAATTATTATCTGTGTTTTTTATTGCCATAATATATTGTTATTTAATTTAATTAAGCAGTTATGCCTATATTTGCCAAAGCTGTTTCAATTTCGTTTATACGTGCTTGATTATTTAAGACAACCTCAACTAATGTTTCCGCTTCTGCTTGAGTAACGAATCCGTATGGAGTTGTGTTAGTCATTGCTTGGATAGCATAGTCTGATGCTGTTCCTGCATTAGTGATGGTAGTTAAAGCGGCAGTTAATGCACTAGCTTGAGCAACTGGAGTTGTGGAGTATAAACCAACCGTTGTCCCAGTATGAGTTATTGCCCCGCCAATATTAGCGGCAGCTGTGATGTGTAAGTTAGTGAATGGGTAAGTAGCTGTTCCGCAGTCGTTAGTCCCTACACTAATTAGATTCTTTTGGCATGTAACACCATTAGCACTTGTTAGTGTTAACACAGGAGTAGCGGCTACACTAAAAGTATAAGAGCTTGTAGAGGTAAACTGAAAGCTTTTATTACCACTGTGAAGCTCAATATTTGCACCGCTAATATCAATAGCTAATTGTGCTGATCCAACGCCATCATCAAGATTCACAATGCATTGACCTGTTGCACTAGGCTGTAGTATAACATCTGCGGCTGCTGTGTTGCTGGTATCAATAGTTAAATCGCCCGTAGTGTTTTGGATATTACCATTAGTAACATTCAACGCCATATTGCTGATTTGACAAGTGTTAGCAACAGCATTAGTTCCTGGCCCGATCTGGCAAGAAGCATCAGCCATAGCGTTGGCACTTCCACCGATCGCTATAGCGTCTACTGCTGTGTCTACTTCAAAATCTGATGCAAGTAAAGTTACTGTTGCGTCTGTAGTTGCACTATCAGTATTTGTTACAGTAACAACCTCACCTGGCAAATAACCGCTTCCCACAGCGACAACCGTCATGTTTCCAGTCACTACACCACTTGCTGTAGTATAAGTTAAAGTCATTCCTGTGCCTGAGCCACTTGATGTAGTAGCTTGTGCCGTTTTTACACTATCAGTTGCGTATCCTGCTCCTACATCTGAAGGGGCGAGGGCTTCTGATGCGTCCATAGACCCATCACCCACGAAAGATTGTTTACCAATTGCGATTGATCTAGCTGAATTAGTAGTTGCTCCTGCACCCACCACTATAGCTTCTACGCCTTCTGCGTAAGCTCCTGCGAAATTAGAATCTGTGCCACCAATTACTACTGCTCCCTCTGCTAATGCTTGAGTATATGAACCAATAGATATTGCACCTGTTCCTGTTGAATCAGTGTTTGTTCCTAACGCTATAGCACCTGATGCACTAGATACAGAACTCAATCCAACTGCTAATGCACTTGTGCCTGTAGCTGTAGATCCCGAACCGACTGCTATTGTATTAGTGCCTGTATTTGCACTAGCTGACGCTTGAGTTGCATTATTGCCACCGATTGCGATAGATCCTGTTGCACTTGCTGTCGCACCTGTTGTGCCGTGACCGCCTAAAGCTATAGATCCTGTGCCTGAAGAAGTATAATTATCCCCTAACCCGATAGAGGTTCCTCCACCTGTAATAGCTCCTGTCACATCTAAAGCACCTGTAATATCAACTGCGTCATCTAGTGTCACATTAGCTGTGCTACTTGTGATTGTCTTAGCTAATACATCTAAGTTACCACCCAATTCTGGTGTAGTATCTTCGACTACGTTAGAGATGCCACCGCCTCCGCCTGATGAAGCACTATTACTTCCTAATGTTCCTCCTCCTAAAATTCCCATAATACTACTTGGTTTGCATTTCACTTACATGGACACGAGCAGAAGTCGCACAAAATATCTTTGCACTCTCCGCTAAATCCTTATTCCACTCAGCACCCGCATTCGCTATGATAGGATGCCCATTTGTTGCTGATGGTGTTGTCCCATCCCATGTAACGTAGCAAGTTGCAGTCTCTACGCTTAATACAATAGCCTTTGTTGCACTATTAAGGGCAGCTACAATTAAATCTTGTGCAGTTGATACTGTGATTGAACGACTAGCCACTAATGTGCCTGTGTTATCTCTGGCGGGTCTATACTCGCTCGCTAAATTTCCTATATTACTATTGGCCATAATTATTTTACTCCTGCTATTCTGCTAGTTACTACTAAAGGTGTTGCTTGGTTCATTTGTCGCTCTACACGATCTATTTCTTTTAAAAGTGCTTGTTCGGCTATCATTAATCTCTTGTTAGCCTTATCTTCTTGTCCCTCACCTCTCAACCAATCCGCAGAGGTCTTATACGCTAAGTATGTCTCTAATCTACGTGGTGGGGTGTCGGCTACTAATGTGTATTCAGGTGTGACAATCTTGCACACTAAGTATGCTGTTGCTCCTGTAGCCGTAATAGTGCCTGTGGTCGTGTCTGCGGGGTCTGAGGCTAGCGTATAAGTAAATACTGTAGTGCTAGTTACAGTGATCTGGAATGTGCCGTTATACGCAGTCACATCAGCTCCTGCCATTATCACGTAATTACCTGTGCTAAACCCATGCACCGCTGTTGTAGTGCAAGTTGCCGTAGTGCTACTACTTGTTACTGAGGTTACTGCTGCGTCTACCGCTGTGCCTGCACCTATAACATATACTCCATCAGTATCCGCATCTTCTACGGTTCTAATCTTATCAAATTTCTTTGCCGTATCCGTGGTATAAGGATGGGCATTATATGCTCGTAAGCATTCACTTATTGCTGTGTCTGATGATAAATCTACTAACTCGTTAGCATCTGTCGCTAAAGGGAACACCCTCATAGCAAATGGCCACTCGGTAGCCATCCATGCTTCATCAACTGCAATATTAACTAACTCTAAAAACGCCTCTGCGTCATCAGATATTATATTGTCTTTATCTAAGCCAGACAGTATAGCCCATTTGTCTCTTATCTTCTGAACTGTAGTAGTCTTAGCCATTCTTTTTAACTAAATGTCCTTGATTAAGGTATTCTGGATTATCCCGAAAGAAACTTCTGCGGTTTACACCACATTTCCAGTAATCTTTATCATTTTGCATCATTCTGTGATATGTCCGAGAATCCATCTCTGCGTAACATTCACCGATGCCATCTATAGCCTTTTTAAAGTGTCCTTGATCCTTACTCACAGTCTTAACTCGCTCTAAGTATGTAGCCTGTTTGTGCCTATCTACAAATTGCTCGTCTTGTGTTAGACGGTAAAATTTATCCCACGATGATTGTGAGACATTCTTAGGGAACTTAGGAACTATGATGTCAGCCATATTTTATATAAGTAAAGAGTGCCGAGGAATTTACCCCGACACTCTAAATCTTTTAGACGCTAATTAAGATAACTTATCTAACTCAACTATAGTAGCGAAGATAACAACCTCTCCTGAAGTAATGTCATCTAGTGAATCACCTGTAGGAATGAATGCTGCCTTAACTGTTTTAGCTGCCAAATAAAGCTTACCATTAGTAGCATTAGCGGGGTCAGTTGCCCCTGCTTCACCAACAAAATATGCTCCAGTATTATACGCAGCATTTACTTCAGTAGCATCTTCATGGATAATACTAACGGTCATAAAACCGTCATCATCATCATCATCACCCAACTCAAGAGTAAGGTCAGAAGAAGAAGCACCATCAAAGTTAGTCTTTAGGACATAACCACATTTTTCAACGATGGAGTTTGCTGGAATAGTGAAACAATCAATAACTTCTTCAGTTGCTGATACAGTTTCAGTGAAGTCAGAGAACTTGATAGTCTTGACGTGTGTTACGCCCAATTGGGCTGATTGTGTTAGTACACTCATAATATTTTATTTCTAATTTTTAGAATTGAAGTTACGCTTAAGCGAATTTACCGAGTCCTTTAGGATTCTTAACGCAAAGACTTGCACGACTACGAGCATGACCACGAGGTCCACCTCCGTCATCTGTCTGCTCGAATATTTCAGGAGCTTGCCAAACGGAAACGTTTACTTGTTCGTCAGTTATAAGATAACCACGAGCTTTAGACTGTGTAGTCTGACCTCCGCCATCAACACGACCTAAGAACTGATCACTTACGATAGCTACATTAGCGAAGTCACCACGGTAGAACTGAACAGAGAATACGATCTCACGATCCTTCTGATTACTGTTCACCACGAAAGGTGCTGGTGCATTTGCTGTAGTAACACGAGTGAAGTCACTAACTGAACGCTGAAGCTCAGGGCCAGCATATAAGTTCATGTTCTGGATAACACCAGACTCAGTGAATACGCTCTGTAGAACATCATTGAAACCAGATTCAACTAAACCACTTGTGGTTCCGATTGAAGCCGCAGGTGTTCTTACTGATGAGTCGATTCCTGCTGTAGAGGCGTTTGCCCATGCACCAAGTCCACGCATTATAGAGGCAACTAGTGGAGTTCCAACAACTACATCGTTGTCTGATCCAATTGCAGCTTCCATTGACTGTTTCAACTCAGTAATAGATTTAGATTTAGCCTTAGCTTCCTCTGATCCTACGCCTGCTGTTGCAACTGCTTCTTGAATGTCTGTAACTGCATAGCTCTTCCAGAACTTCTGATAACGATTCCCAAGAGTTGTACGGTTAGATGATTTGTCGTCAAAAGAAGTATTGTCTTCACCTTCTTTTACTCCTCCGAATGATACATTGTCATAATCATCAGTAAACCACTCAGTAAGAGTTGCTGACTGTGCCGATGTCTTCGGCTGTGATGACAATATAGGTGTCTGTTCGGGTGATACAATAGTAAGAAGATCCATACGGTCTTCCCTGTTGTTCACCACATCAAATGAATTTGCTTGTGCCATAATATTTTAATTGTTGTGCTGTTACATGAACAGCGTTGCTAAATCGTGTTGATTAATTGATCCTTTGTTTCCGATCTCTGCTTTTCTCTGACTTAACTTCTCATTCGGAGATTTCCGAGTTGAGGCTACTTTCGCCCTTGTGAAACCAAGGCTAGGAGCTATCTTAGGAGGTGACGCTGGCTTCTTAACCGCATCCTTGGCTTTACCCTCTCCTGAAGAAGACTGCTTACTTTGTTTGGCGTTAGTGGTTTGTATACCTTCAGCGAGCCATCCTAGAATTTGCATTTGGTCGGCACGGCCTGAGAGAAATTCACTCAATCCTTTGTCGCCCATAATCTGCTCTACGATGCCATATCCTTCACTCTTTGGATCACTTAAGAACTCAAACTCTTTCAACGCATGTGTATCATACTGTTGACGTTGCTCGAACACTTTAGCTCTCGCAGGAATGTCTTTCTTCATTGCTTGCCTTACTTCTTTCTGGAAAGCTTTGATTTCTTGACGAGTGTATTCTGTTTCATTTACGATCAAGCTGGCCTCTCCTGAGTCTCTTAGCTGATCCAATGCCTCTTCGATCCACTCTTCCGCCTTTTCTGCTTTGTCATAAACGGCTTGTAGTTCATCTATGCTGTCTGCTTTCTTGGCGATTTCCTTGAATGACTGATCATCTGAAGCTTTATCACCACTAGTGCTTGAAAGTTGCTGTTTGAGAGTCTCTATTTCCTTATCTCGGCTTTCGATAGTCTCTTCGGCAGTCCTCCACTTTTTAGTAGCTTTGTCGATACGTTTCCGCATCTTCTTCTGAGTCTTGTCTGATTTTGAAAGAACATTATCCGCTTCTTCGACTTCTTCCTCCTCTGTTTCTTCGGTATCTTCAGTCTCGGATTCCTCCGCTACCTCTTCAACCTCAGTCTCTTCAGTGGCTTCCACCTCTTCAGCTTCTTCTTGGTCTTGGGATTCTTCCTCGACTTTTACGTCATCCAATGCTTCTGACATCGGTGTATTCATAAAAAGTTTGGTTAAACCTGCTTCATCCAATACCTGTGTTTCCACGGGTGCTTCTACTGCTGTTTCGGTCGCTGTATCACCATCATTTTGATTGCTCATATTTCCAGTATTTTTAGATTACAGAATCTTAGAAGCATGTATAGTATCATACTTTTGGAAATGCATACCACTTTATGTGGAACTTTTTGCTAAACTAAGCTAATGCTATGGATCCACTTAGCCCTGACTTTGAGTCATCAAAGAGGCCTGTGCTATCAGGAAGGTATCTCCCTCTATAGCCATAATGTCTTAATATATTATCAACCATAGGCTCCCATACTAAGTTCCAAATCATATTATTAGCCTTGGATCCATCTAGATGACTAGCATGCATCCCTTCTGGCCTGCGACCTCTGAATGCCTCAAGAATCATTGTATGAATAGGGATCCCTCTCCGCTTTCCATTGTCAGTAATACGAATATTTAAATAACCTTTCCCGTATGATGTCTGAGCTAAACCTTCACCTGACTCAAGCTCTCTGACTTTCCCGAAATTCGATACCTCATATAGAGGGTAAAATGGATGCTGGATCCATATTTCAGCTACTTCATTTGCCATTTGCCTAGCTGAGTGCGTCTGTAATATCCGTGAGCATCTCGTACCACGCATAGTCTTCACCATTTACGCTAGTAAGTAGTGGTGTGCTTTCTATAATAAGAGGGTCATGTCTTTTACCACGACAAATATCTATCTTATTATCTATATATTCTTTTAATATACGTAAGTCTGCCGAGTTATGCATCCTGTTCACGAGATCCGCAAACTCTTTCTCTATTGGGTCTTTAGCCATTATACGCTAGGGACAGAATTTCCAGGCTGTGTGCCTAATTTACCGATACGTGCGTTTTCACGCTGGACATCTTGAAATTGCAATTGCTCCATATACTTCTGGAATCTAGCCTGCATCTCAGGAGACTCTTGCATCCTCTGTTGTATATCCTGTGCGGGTATATCCTCTGTGCCTTGCATATACTGTTGTATAACCTGCATACGCAATTCTGTATTAGCATTCTCAGGGGCATTAACTACCTGACCACTAGCCATTTTAGCTATGTCATCTTGCGTTTGTCTAGCCTCCTCTTCAGTTGCTTGTTGCGAAGACCTAATAAACCTATCTGCATAACTAGAATCCATCGCACCAGCCATAGCCTTAAGCCATTCATCAAAATCAAAAGTTCCGTTACGGTCATACTTTGCTGCGGTATCACCTAACATACCCAAATTCTCAATTAACTTAGATGTATCTGCATTTAACAGACTGTAATCAAAGTAAAAGTCAACACGCTCTGTGCCTGAATCACGGATGAATTGCATAGCTTCAGCATCCCTAGAGCCTATAACTCTAAAGAATGTCTGATCATCACCGAACTGTTGGTCTAAATCCCATATCTGGTTCATAACCTCAACCCAGTTCTGCATCCATTGATTTACTTGATCTTGTAAAATATCTACTGCGTGCTGTGGATCTTCACCCGCTACAGGCCGTCCAAACATGCGATTCATGTTATCTTTAACAGATTGCTCTATCTCTGTAGATTCAGAAATACTACCTGATGGTGTCTCAATGAATCCGTATTCTCCACGCCTTCTTACGGCTACAGAGTCACCTGGCCCATAAGACGCTGCGGGTCTACCCAATGGATGCTCTCTAGGTGGGCAAGTAACTAACTGAGTGCGATCCACTCGTGAGTCCTGCTGACACTTAATTTCATCCTGTGATCCTTTACCAAGTTCTGGAACGCCCCGTGTATCCATTAGCCTATCTGATCTATATTCTCTAGCGAAAGCTACAAAAGGATAGCGTGAGGGCTTATAATCCAAAACCTTAGATATTCCCCAACCTTTTACGTCAGGGTGAAAAGATGTTACGAATACACCAATAACACCGTCTTCGGTCATTGCTTTTTCGTATCCGTGTGTAATTCTAACAAATCCGCTTGCTTCGTCTACTGCCCAACCATTAGATAGGTTGTTCTGCACAGTGTTACGAGTAATGTTATGTGAAACATTATACTCCGAAGATTGACCTATAGTAGTCTTTATAATCTCGTCTACCCAATCTGCATCCCAATCTTCTTCAGTGACTTTAGATCGTAATTGCTCAGGTGTCATATACTCGCTATGGAATATATACGGACTGTCTTGTAAATTTATAATGTTAGGTGGGAATATAATATCTTCACCTACACTTAATGCTCTGATTGCTGGTCTATTATGTATCACAGTGGGTACACCAACCTCTGTTTCTCCCTTTTCACGGAGTTCATTAACCATTTTACGTGCTTTACGCCTCTTTATATTAGGCAAAAACGTCATTATAGCATCTGTAGCCTCTTTAACCTGCTCTTTGTCAGTGATTAATGCTACTATTTTAAGCCCAACTTCTGGGTCTTCTTCTAATTGAAATCCTGCAACCTGCTCTATAGTAAGTTCATTCATCTGATCTTCTACGAGGGTATCCCATGCGACACCTAATACTCCGATAGCCTTTTCCTCTTGATAGTTAGCTAATATCTTAGCTTGCCTAGAGAAGTCAGGTATTGATTGCATACGATACTTCATATACTCGGTTATCATGCGTGAACGCTCTATGTCATTAGCTTCTAACGGTATAGCGGTCAAATTGCCCCGTAACAAGGCTTTGCAGAACATAGACACATTTTCATCAATGATGGAATTGGTCGTGAATGGTCTTATGTCACTTGCGTCTTCCCAAGGATAGGCAGGCTTATTAGGCGTTCCATGCTTGCGTCCAGTCGTTATATCTTGATTCGGCCAGAGGCAGTTACGAGTATTATAATTTCTTTCAATCTGGTTGTAATATGATCCTAGATCACCATTTATTTCCTTAAAGGCATCACTTAGACGCTCAATATCTGGATCTTCGTCAGTATTTCTCTTAATTTCTTCTCTATTGTTCAAATTACTCATATTACTTATTCCAGACTGCTTTATAATTTTTAGAAAAATCCATTGCTTCTTCTAGGTCATCGAAATCAATAGATTCTTTTGTTTTTAATGCATGATGGTAAGCCTCATCATCTTCTAGTCTCCGTAGCTCACCTCCTTCGTTTATTACTGTAGGATAAACCATTATCTTTTTACCATCAGGACTATGGTTTGCAGCCATAGAGTGAGATGAATGTGTGCCATCTTCATTATCAAGACTTAATCCCTTTGGATTCCTTACTCTATCAACCCACTCAAACTTCTTATGCTTATCTAATATAGTATTATACTTATTTACCGCCTCTTTCTGGGCTTGTAGTCGACTTGCTAGTTGTAATCTATTAATTCCGTCTCTTTGAGCTGGATTTTGTCGTGATCTGATGGGATTCGGCATAAATGTGGTCTATTTTTTTGGAATTTCAAAGAATAGTAACATGTTTTCCTCAAAACATACCACTTTATCTCCTAATTTCCCTTAAAAAGTGTGTATTTTTCTCATCTACGTAAATAATATCAGAAACTGCTGCGTAACGCACACAGTCAATGGGATCTTTTGTAGGTTCATCCTTACCGAGCATACCCGTATATTCAGTGAAGCTATAAATCGTCTGTTCGCATCTATCTGAGA
>Ga0255047_10002674_pt1 | contig 11624 bp, 17 predicted proteins | sample JV7_2_1_MG_FD_183640 | JGI IMG/M metagenome (GOLD analysis project Ga0255047, IMG submission 183640) | Seawater microbial communities from Jervis Inlet, British Columbia, Canada - JV7_2_1 | ecosystem: Environmental > Aquatic > Marine > Inlet | place: Canada: British Columbia | collected 2016-10-06
TAGTGCATCAGGTGGCAATCCTATAGGTGGGTTTGTTAAGAATCTGTTTGGTGGAGGCGGACAGCAAAGTAATATAAGTAATTTGTTGTTTGGGCCACAGAAGAATATATTTCAACAGATAGCAGGAGTATTACCCTCAGCACCTCAAGCACCTAGTGGTATGGGGGAACTAGCTACTTTAGGATATATGAAAGGTGCAAGACAGAATAAATGGGTATCAGGAGCTAAAGCGTTACTTGGTGGAATAGGTTCAGGTCAGCAGATGGTACAGGAACGACAGCAGAGACAGCAAGCATCTAGTATGTTAGAACAAGCTGGTATGGAAGTAACAGGATTTAAATGGGATACTAAAAATCAGAAGATGGTACCTACATTTGGTTCTAAAGCTAAAGGTATATTGGAACAAAAGAAATATGAACTTGATTTACGTAAACAAGAGAGCAAGGAACAGGGTGAATTATCTAAAGCACTTGTAAAAGAAGATGAAAAGTCTGAGAAACGTAAAATAGAAGGCGAGAAGAGACGTATAGAAGCTAGACGAGAAAAATTGAAGTATATGAGGGATATGCCTACAGGTGGTAGGGCTGTAAAGGGTGGTTATGAAGAAGGAACGGGCGTACCAGGATTAAAATTATCTCCAAAACTTGCTGTTAAGTATGGTGTTGAAGCAGCCACTATAGATAGAGCGCCTATTAAGTTTGGGAAACCTGAACCATTTATGCCTACAAAAACAGAAATACAAGATGATGCATATTTCTTAGTCAAACAGATTATGGAAGAAGAAGGAAAAGAACCAATAGGCAAAGATAGATTTGAATTTAACAAACGTAAAATGATAGAAGCTCAAAAGCTAGAAAAAGAATATAGAACAGGAAATATTTTAGATGATTATACCTCTAAAACCGATAATGAGTTATATGGTTTAGCTAAATCTGGTAATAGAAAAGCATATGAAGAATTAAAAACTAGAAGGGGTATTTAATGCCTATTACAAATGAACAGTATGCAGAATTAGAAAAGCAATTCGAGCCTATTTCGAATGATAAATTTGCAGAATTAGAGCAAATATATGAACCTACAGGTACACCTACCACAGCACAAATGACAGTACCTATTACTGAACAAGAACTTCAAATCCCTAGAGAATCTCCTTATAACCCTTTATATACAGGTGGTAGTTCACCATTACCAGAACGTAGACCTATGTTTCCACAAGAGCAAGAAGAAGCTATGCGACAGGCATCTGCTTATAAGCTACCTATGGAGCAATTACCTACAGGTTTAGGACATATAGCTAAAGAGACGTTTGCAGGATCTCTTAAAGATGTATTATCGCCATTAAAGTATTACAAGAAAGAAGATTTTGCTAATCCTGCTACAGCTCCTTTTAAGGCTATAATGAGACGTATAAAGGAGAAAGGAGAAATACTAACACCAGTAGACGTTGCAGCTTTAAAGGTTTTAGAACAGACATGGGGGCGTGTGATAGGTGCAGGAAGTGCTGGTACAGCAGAGTTAGGACAGCAATTAGGTTCTGGTTATAGTTTAATGGATAGAACAGGTAGGTATGCGGGTGATTTTAATATAGGCAAAATAGGAAGAGAGGCACTTGCTGGATTTAAATTAGAACGATCTGGTGTAGCCAAGAAAACATTAGATGAATTATATCCTACTACAGGAGAAGAGAGTTTTGGTACTGGTGTAGCAAAAGAGTTTGGTAAATTGTTTTTATCAGAATTAGGAAATCCAGCGTTTTTGTTGTCAGCTGGTGGTAGAGTTGTTAAGAAAGCAAAAACAGCATTAAGGACACGACAATTAAATAAGTTAGTAGATGCAACATATGATAGATTGTATATGTTTAAACCTCAAGTACAAGCTAATCTTAACATGACAGAGTTTACAGATGCAGATTTTAAAGGATTAATACGTGCAGAATGGTTAAAAGCAGGTGCTGGCGATTCAGGTATGGGTCAATTAATGAAAGCTACTGGTAAGATAAAGAAAATGCAATCTGCTGTAATACGTAAAGCACCTAGAATAGAAAAACTTTTATTAACTGGTCCTAAAGCTACAAAGCCATTCCGAGAAGGTGGACTAGCACGACCTACGATAACAGCACCTAAAGTAACACCTAAAGTGCCTGTAGTTAAAGCTAAAGCTAAGATAACTGATCCTGCTAAAGTACAAGAAATTAAAAACAGTATTTTAGAAGGTGAAATGATACTTAGAGCAGGGACATCTCATGGTAAAAAGTTATCTCCTCAAGAGTTAGGTGCAGTAAAAAGAACTGTGGCAAGTGCTAAAGCTAAAATAGGAACTAAGAAGCTACCTTCGCATTTACAAAAGATAGTAGATAAACAGAAAGGGTTTGAAGTTGAAGATGTAACACCTAAGGGTTTTGGTCCAGAAGCTGTAACTAAGCCTAAGGTTACACCTAAAAAGCCAGTTCCTGAGACGCAAAAGCCTAAGCTAGTAGCTGGTGAGACACAACTGATTGAACAGGCTAAGAAGGCTAAGAATGTTGAGGAGTTTGTGGATGCAATAATGCGACAAGCTGATGATTTTGGAACAAAACCAAAAAGGTATAATCCCATAGGGAACGTTATTAATTATGCTAAATTAACTATAGACAAATTACCTAAAAATGTAAAGCAGGGATTAGAAAGGAAATTTCCTTCATTTTACGAATTAATAAACAAAGAGAAAATAAAAATTTATAGGATAACTCCTGGCGAAATAGAGGCTGGTGATTTTATCTTTGCTAAAAAAGAATTTGCTTTAGATTATATAAAATACAATCCAAATAAAAACTTGAGCGAAAAAGACATAAAAAGTAAAATAATTAACAATAGCGAATACGCTCTAGCCAAAGATCATATGGTCAGAGTTAATGATAGAAGAAGAAAAACACCTATTAATATTACAAGTATAGATCAATTAATAGTTGGTGAAGGAGTTTATGTTCCAGAAACTGCTCCCAAAACCAAGCAACAGCTAATCGAGATCTACAACAAGGCACAGCAGAAGCCAGTAGCTCCTACAAGTAAACAAGTAAAGCCTAAGCCTATAACAGGTGAAACACAATTAGTTCAAGAAGCTAAGAAGTATAAAGATGTTAAGGAGTTTGTGAATAAAAACATAGGTGATAAAAAATTTAATCATGGTGGAAAAAGTGTATTCCATGAAACTACCCCAGAAGGTGCAAGTGATTTTGGCAGTAATCTTATGGACAAGTCTGGTTTAAATGTATCTACAACTCCAGAATTAGCATTAGGACAAAAAGGTAAAGGGGCTATTGTTGAATTTGATAAGTTACATCTTCAAGCAGATAGAGGTTCGTTTACTTCTATAAAGAAACCTGGAATAATAAAAGGAATAACAAAAGGCGAGGAATTAAGACTTATAGGTGGTAGTCATAGTCCTACTACAGTAAAAAGTATAACATTAAAACCAGGAATTAAGTTAGATAAAAGAACTCAAAGAGAATTTCAAAGATTTTATAATTTTAAAACATTAGAAGATGGGTCTATAAAGTTAATTCCAAAATGGTTAGATAACAAGAAGCAACAACTAACCTCAATTTGGAACAAAGCACAGGTAGGAAAGAAAGCGAAGGTGGAACTACCTAAAACACTAGAACAAGCGTTAAAACACCAAATAGGTGATACATTTAAAGTAGTTGAACCATTTGGTAAATTGTGGAAATCCAAAGGTAATGTATTGTTCATACAGCCAAATAGAGCAAAAGTAGGATATGCTTCATGGTTGGAAAAGAAAAATTTTATAGAGAATGTACAGGAAGCAGGGAATAATATTTATCAAGTTAAAGTTAAACAGGTAGGGAAGAAAGGACAAGCAGGATTTGTCTCTCCAGAAATAATTACTAAACCTATTAAAGCTATTGATCGTAATTTACTAACAAATGAAATTGATTTATTGTCGCCTGAAGCTAAAAAGACATGGCGTAAATTTCAGTATGGATCTAGAGCTTTATTAAGGCATGATGTAGATGCAGTTAATGACTCTTTAGCTGGATTAAAAGATACACCCAATAGTAAAGAAGTATTTAAGCGTGCTATTTATGGTGATAAAGAAGCATACAATAAATTACCTGAAGGATTAAAGAAAGTACATGATACACATAGAGATCATATAACAAAGCAATCGAAAATACTAGCACAGCATATAGAAAGACTTACAGGATCTACAGAAACAGATGAAGGACAATTAGAGTTGTTTAAAGAATATGCAAGTCAAGTAGCGGGTCTTCAGCCTGGGAAGATGATAAAGCCTAAAGAACTTGCTAGGATTATACGTAATAACACAGATTATTTATATCGTTCTTATGACCCTGATTATATACCTACAGAAGATGAAATAACATTAGCACAGAATTACTTTACTGGTCGTGGCATGAAGGATATAGAAGCTAAAAGACTGGTTACTGATATTGTATCTGGTAATCCTTTTTCTTTAAGGTTAGGTGGTAAAACAGTACGTATAAGTAAAGGTAGTTATGTAGCTAGAGAACGTATTCCTGAGCCTATTAGAACTATTATGGGTGAACGTACAGATCCTACTGAAGTAATACCTATGACAATAGCTAGGATAAGACAGTTTAATTCAAAGTATACTTTATTCAAACAGTTAAACAAAACAGCTGATGTAAGTACAAAACAAAAACAATTATTAGGTGAACGTGAAGGTGCATGGAAACGTATACCTAATGATAAACTTGCATGGGGTGATTTAGCAGGTAAGTATGTATCTCCTGATTTAGGTGAATTATTAAATGAATATAATCAGTTTAATTCTAAAACATTAAGATTAGTATCTGATATTACTGCATGGAATAAAATGGGTAAAACTGTACTTAATCCAGCTAACTGGGTACAGCAGTTTATGGGGAATATTGAATCATCTGTATATGGAAAGAATTTCATATTAAATCCTAAGAATTTTAAGCATTATACTAAAGCAGTTAATATTTTATATGGTAAAGATAATAGTGATTTTGCCAGAAAACTTGTTGCTGGTGGTGGGATGGATACTACATTTTTTCATTCAGCTGATTATAATTATATGATGGATTATATGAAAAATCCTATGGATGTATCTAAATTAAGAAAAGTATTAGAGAAGTATAGTGGTAAGGTAACTAATTTGTGGAGTTCAATAGATCAGTTGTTTAAAGTTAGTTCTATCGTTAAGAATGTAGAAACATACAAAATGCCATTAGATGATGCAATAGAAGAAATGAGTAAATGGTTTTTAATGTTTAGTGAACCTACTAGGGCTATGCGTAAGTTGCAAGGAACAGTTACAGGAAAAATCGTCAGGGAAGCGATTATGAATCCTTTTGTATCATTTAAAATGGCAAGAAATGTTACTTTAAAGAATATAATTAAAGATAAACATAGACGCAAAATATGGATAGCTTTACGAGCTTCTAGGTATATACCGTTAGCGTTAGCTACTATATATGGAACTAAAAAAACAGAAGAACAATTAAAGAAACTAATCAAAAAACACCCAGTTAAAACATTAACAGGTGATATTACACCTATAGTAGTTAAAGGTAATGTAATTCCAATTGAAGATAGATGGGATATATATAAATTAAGTGATATTTTTAGCCCGTGGGGTTTTGTTGGACAAAATATAATAGCGGATGCAATTAATAAATTTTCTGATGCAATGGAATGGGGGAGGGGAAGTAAAATACAAGCAGGAATACAATTAGTAAAAAACCTATCTCCACAGATATTTGCAATGCAAATAGAGTTAGCTAGATTACAGCTAAAAAAATCTAAACAGACAACTAAGTATATGAAAGGAAAAGTAGGTGCTACTCAAAAAGAAAGAATTATATCAGGAATGACTGGAGTAAGACCACATTTGACTTTAGCTACAGAAATGCAAAAACAAAGTTCTAATAAAGAAAAAAGACCTAGTAGACCGAGTAGACCGAGGAGACCACGTAGATGAACCCAACTGAATCAAGAGTACATGAAATTGACAAGAGAGTATCTAATCTAGCTGCACGTATGGAAGAACGCTGGGATGCACACGATAAACGTAGTGAAGATATATGGCGTTATGTAAGGGAACAGTTAAACAAAATAGAAAACAACACTCGACAGGTAGTAGATCATGCTAAGAAATATACTAATACAATAGTTAGATGGGCTATTGGAATACCAGTAGCTGTATTTGGTTTAATTAAATTAGTTGAGATAGTAAACAAATGAAAAATACATTGTGGGGATTAATTATAATTTTACTCTTAGGCTCTTATGGTTTTACTTTACATGCAAAGGAACGTTTGGAAAATAAAGTAGAACATTTACAAGAGAAAGTAGATGTTAAATTAGAGAGAATCTCCGACGATATAATTGAAATTAAAGTACAACAAGCTGAGTTTAGAACAGAATTGAAACCATTGATTAAAATTCTAATGGAGAAGTTTGTTAATGAACCAAATAGATGATGTACTATTACATATGATGAAAGATATTGCACTTGAATCTATTGATTTAAGAAAAGACATTGCAGAAGTATCAAATAGCACTAGACACCTACAAGAGGATATGCTAAAATTTACAAAGCAGCTAAGTCAATTCTTTCTTAAAGCTGGATATGCGACTCGGGCAGAGTCTGAAGTGATCTAACAACTTATATATTTATAACGATAACAATTAGTGTAACAGCTAAGTTAATCGTAATTAAAACATGAGGTCTACTCGCTCTGCCCATTTTATTCAAGAGGGTTATGTGTTGGTTTAAAAAGAAAAAGAAAATTAAACCTATAAGTAAAGTTGATTTAGGCGTACAAGTGTTCATGTACGACGACTGGCCTCAACAGCTAGTTAAAGCAAAAGAACTTCCAATTAACCGCATTAGAACGTGTATAACAAATCGTAACTATAATCAACATAAGATATCATTGTTTTTAAATAGATGTAAGAGTCTAGGTATTGGTGTGCTTGCAACTGTATATGACGAAGATGATAGGTTTAACACACCAGCTATTGCAGAAAAAGTAGCTAGGAATCACTGTAAACAGAATGACTTATACATGATTGAGATATGTAACGAAGTTAATGCTGAAATAAGTCCAGGGAATAAGATACGTATAGATGATTATTATGAAATATACAAAGATTGCTTTTCTGCTATCAGAGAGTTTAGACAGGATACACATATCTATCCAGCAGGTCTTATAGCTAGTAGAAAAGCTGATATACCGGGTGATAAGTATTTAAAGAAGTTAATTAAGTTGGGTATAGTAAACTATATAGAAGATCCTATTAGACAGAGTGCTTGGAACCTTCACTACTACTATGAACAGTGGAATGAAGCAGAAGCCACTGTAAGGCTTATACGCGGCTCTAGTGCCGCTGAAATCTATTGTACTGAAAGTGGTTGTGCTGTGAGTAGAAGTGTCTCAGAACAGCAAGCATGGTACGCTAGAGCTAAACGTGAATGCTATAGGTTAGGTATCAGTCAGCTTATGATTTACGGGCTATTACATGCAGGGAATCCAATGAACCCTGCTGATGATTTTGCATTGTTAAATGAAGATATGAGTGAACGTGGAATGTTTAAATACATACAGGAGGTGGGGTTATGATAGAGTGGGTACAACAAAACTGGTTAGCTATTGCTGGAGCTTGGAAACTCTGCAATATAGCTATTGTAGCAGTAAAGACATGGGTAGAATCTGATGAAACCAAAAAGGTTATTCATAAGATTAAAGATGCTATAGCAGCTATTATAGGATTAAAGAAGAAATAATGAGTATACTAGCAACAATAGGTACAGTAATAACCTACCTGAAATGGTTGTTTCAGGTAGTTGGGAAAGTAGTGGGTTTTTTCTTTGAACGTAATAAGAAGAAGAAAGAGAAGAAACGTAAGATATTAAGGAGTATGAAAGATGCTATTAAGAAAGGTGATACTAGTCGTATTTCTATTTTGTTTGAGCGTATCAACAGGCTGTAGACGTAACGTAGTTCTACGTCCTTTAGGACAGGATTTCATTAAGTTAGAGAAAGGAGAAAGTTTTACTCCTGCTACTGATGATTTCTATGCAATAACCTCAAATTATCTTTTCGAAATCGCTAGAGTTCGTCTTGATGATGTTGAGATTGATTAAATTCTTTTTGCATCATTGTAATGTATTTCAGGTATCCAAACTTCAGTTCCATTAGGTTGGTGAATTAATGCTTTTTTGTTTTTTATCTTCATAACTATACCAAAACCACCTTTTAATTTATTATCAGTTATAGTTCTACAATAATGCCTCCATAAACGAATAACAATATCACCAACTTTTACTTTCCCTTTTGTTTTGTACCAATGATCGTAATTCCAATGTGAAAACTGCATGCCTTCTCCCTTGTATGCTTTCATCTTTCCTCCTTATCTTTAGTAGCTAATACCTCTAAAGAGAAAGCAATATCCTTAATTGCACATATATCTGGCAAGCCTGCAATCCACCAAGCACAGTTTTCTTCTATACATTTCTTACCTTCGCTTCTACCAACACTCATTATAGGACAGATCATATCTTTCCTCCCTTATCTATTCGTTAAACTACGATTAATTCTATCTAAGTTTTTGTTTATCTGTTTAAGTTCAGTTAATGTTTCTTCTCGTATTTCAAAGCTACGTTTTGCTCTTTCAGTTTTGTTCTTTATATTATTAAATGTAAGAATAGATTTAGATGGTAATGGTTTATCTAAACTACATTCTTCCTGTGTAGTTGTTACAGGTGGTTGTGAATCTAACCAGTAGAAGAAACCAGAGATAAGTACACCAACAACACAACCAACTAATATTATCTCAAATATTTTCATAAACCCTCCTTTTTAATAGTACATTGACCATCCCAATAGACACATTTATTCTTTACACATTTAAAGTCCATAGAAAGTATTTTCTTGGGTTTGATTAAAGGACATTGATCGTATTTAATTAAATCGTTTATCATTCTCTGTTCCATTTCAAGCAATGATTGCTCGTCACGTTCTCGGATACGTTTAACAGGATTACCATAGTATATTCCGTAAGGTGCGAGATCTTTTGTTACAAGCGACATAGCTCCTATTACAGTACCTTCACCTATAGTTACATCAGGCATAACAACACTATTAGTTCCTATAGCACAGTGTTTTTTGATGTGTACTGTCGTTCTTTGTGTATTAGGTCTATACTGAGGGGGTACAGTAGAATTAGTTAAATCAGAGCCACTAAAATTATCAGAAGTACATACAATACGTACACCTGAAGTTAGACACGTAAAATCATCCATAATAAGTTTAGCTTCTACTCCACCTATTATAGATACGTGTGGTGATATATGAATATAACTACCTAGTTTTAATCCTGCTGTAATGTATACGAACTCGTCTATAATAACGTTATCGCCTATTTCAACTAGATGTGGATAGCGTATGTATACGTTATCGCCTATAACTACGTTTTTACCTACTGATTTTAACTTGTATTTTATATCTGTATATGCCATAAAAACTCCTACAATCCTGCTTTTTGCAGATCTTCGATTTCCCTGATTATTAAATATTTTCCACCAGAAGATTCAACTTTCTCTTGAAATCTTTTTTGATTTTCATTCTGTTTACCGACGGAACTTTTAATTTCAATCGCATAGAACATTCCATTAACACATGCAATTATATCTGCCATACCCGGAGTAGAAAATTTCACATATCGTGGTTTTTTACCAGGTTCCTTTATCAACGTAGCACCTGAATTAATACGGTCGAAATGATATTTCTTTAATCGTAAATATTGTATTACAGATCGTTGCACTGCTGATTCTTTTCTAACTGGTTTTTTCATTTTCCTCCTATCTTAACAGTATAAGATTTTTCTATTTTACCTTCTTTGTTTTTGCCTCTTATATGTTGACTCCACCAATAGATACCACTTTTTCTTTCTTTATAGTGTCCTCTACATAAATGTATTCTATTGTGATATCCTATATCTCCTTCTGTTGGTTTGAATTGCTTTTTACTGTTTTTTAATACTATTTCATGATAAGAAACAAGAGGTAGTTTACCATTCTTAATGCGGTTTTTGTTTAGTTTTTCAGGTGGATTAATTTTGTTAAGGAGTACATTCTTACAATTAATTAATCTAAAAACACTGCAAGCAAGATGAATAGTAGAACCTACTATATTGCATAGTAAAGGATTTTTTTCAAGAGAAGGAAGAATATCTTCCCATTTTTTATTGTTTAATTTTTCTGGAAGCGCTAAACCTTCTTTAGTAAGAAAGAAATTAATGCCTGTTTTTTCAAAGACAGTAGAGAAGGTTATTATATCTGTAATTTGTTTTTTGACAAAAGGTGTTATGTTAATTTCAAATCCACTTACTTCGTCTTGTTTACTTAAATTACTATATGCCTCTGCTAATGCTTCTTGTTGTTTTTTGTTTAGATTGTTTGTTTTCATAAAAACATTAGCATTTACTCTTGTATGTTTCTCTGATGCTATCCATATTCCATGTGTTTCTGTTTCTAAAAACATATTCATTAGAGGGGGATTGGAATGAGTATGGTAAAGAATTTCTTTTTTTGGAACAAATGTTTCTAAAGTTTTTAATGGTATTTTAACACATATTGCATCTATTATTTTATGGATAATAGCCTTTGTCGTAGGATGTGTGGTTCCAATACCAAAATCATTATCTATTTCAGTTTGTCTCATATACAAAGGTATTTTATCAACATTTTTTCTTTTAAGTTCTGTTGCTTGATATGCGAACATGCGAATCTTATCGAAAAAACTCATATCAACCTCCTATCCTCAATATTGGTTTATCAGTATTATACGGACAGCCGAGATAATCATATTTACTATCTTTTCTATAACCACAGTACTGTCCTGTTTCAATTTCAGTTCCTATCCGAGTCTCGTAGATAGAACATTTACCGTCTTTAATATACTTACACAAACCGAATCCTAAACTGGATCGTATCCAACAACAGCGCTGACAACTACGACAAGTAGGTTCTTTCATTTTTCCTCCTCTATTCGTTTTCTTTCAGCAGGACATTTTGTAGGATGTATTGTTAAAGTTGCAGAATAACATCCCATTCCAAAGTTTACTGTTCTAGGAGTTGTCTCTTTAAGCAACAACCAAATACCATCACTATATGCTCTACCATATTCATGAAAATATTTATTTAATATTGTTTGCTGTTGTTCTATTTCTTTGCTATATGCTTGAATCGAAAACAATATTATTGCGAATATTATAGTAGGAATGATAGAGCTATATAAAATATCTTTAAACAAGGTTCTCATTTTTCCTCCTTATCTATTACATTTCCTCCACACTCAATACAGACACCTAACTGTAATCTTTCATGGTTGTCGTTGTTGCAATCTTCACATATATATTTTTTTGGAATTAAACAGTCTGGGATTGGTTCTCCAAATACAAGTTTTGGTTTTTTCATACCCTCACCTCCTTCATTTATTCTCATTTCCTATCCTCCACAACTTCTTTTAACCTCGGATGATATAGCACAGCGAAATTCTCGTCTGAGAATAGTGCTTCGAGCTTGTCGAGAGCGTTATCTTCACATTCCAA
>Ga0255047_10002675_pt1 | contig 11623 bp, 13 predicted proteins | sample JV7_2_1_MG_FD_183640 | JGI IMG/M metagenome (GOLD analysis project Ga0255047, IMG submission 183640) | Seawater microbial communities from Jervis Inlet, British Columbia, Canada - JV7_2_1 | ecosystem: Environmental > Aquatic > Marine > Inlet | place: Canada: British Columbia | collected 2016-10-06
GCCAGTAGTGACAGGGCCTCTAGGGTCTCCTCCACCAGTAATAAAGTTAGGGGCTCCAGTAGTAATTTTGTCAGCTGCGCTTACGTCTGTTGCACCACCAAAGTTAGCATAGTGATTTAATCTTTGTGCAATCGCTGAGTTAACTCCATATTTAGTTTGGTATGCTCTATATAAATCTTGTAAAGTATTAATCTCATCTGGATTTTCAAATCGTGATAAATAATCTTTGTCCTGAAGTTTGCCTTCAAACAATGCTTTCCTCTCAGCTATATGTTTATCGTAATCTCCACGTAGGGAAACGACGTTCGTTCCAAAAGCATCTTTAGCTCCTGATCTTAACAAACCTTGATCCGCTAGTGCTTGTAGATTAGAAACTTCGTTAGGAAATAATCCTGCTCTAGAAAATTCTCCTCCTGGATAACCACCAAAACTTTCCGTAGCTCCTTTTCTTCCTGTAAGTGTATTAAGAATTCCTACTGGCGAAAAATTACCGGCAATATTTTTTGTTCCTTCCCATAGATTTCTGAACATTCCTGGTTCTTCTTTTCGTTGAATATATTTATTTGTAGAGGCTGCTGGCATATTAAATCCTATGTGAGGATTGCCCGCTTGCCATGATGGACGTGAGGGGTAAATAGGATTGCCGCCCGGATATTGAATATTTGTTACGGTTTCATCTACTTCATCCGGAAAGTATTGTTGTCCCCATTCTAGTCCTCTGTAGTCAATTGCCATTATCTTCTCCCGTCTGGTTGTATATCCAGCCTAAAGGTTCCCAGCTTCCAGTCCTGAGAGACCGCTGTGTTTTCTATTTTAAGCGCAATAGCTCTTGCTCGAGCCCGTGTATCAACTTTACCAGTGGAGCTGGTAATTGTAAAGGGTCCTAAGGAAGAACTTGCAGCTGCATCATTAGGAAAATCTCTCAGCATCAAAGTAATTCGAGTGTCTCCTGTTTGAGTAAGAAAATCAGGAATGAATCTTCTAATCTTCATAATATATTCTCCGTCTCCTCTTATATCCGGAGCTCCTAAAAGTTGTCCTTGTGCCGCTCGTTTTTGTGTAATATCAAAGTCTCCTGAAGTAATGGTAGCTAGGATAGCGGTAACCGCTCCTCCCGCATTTACCTGGTCGGTTCCTGTTTCATGTTCATAGTAGATGGTAATACCATCCGTATTGCCCACCACATCAAATGAAACATCGTCGGCATTGTCATAGTAACAAGCATGAGGTTTAGCGTAGATGGAAGAATCTTCCCATGCTGTTCGTGATAAAGAGCCTGTGTACCAGATGGGTTTCTTAAGCATCACGGATTCTAAATAATTATAAGTCACGACTCGGTCCACTACATTAGAATCCGAACTACAGTAAAACCAATTCACTTCTCCAAAAAGATTATTCAAACCACAATTAATTAAATTTCTTGAGGTACTATTGAGATCATCAAAAACATAGTCTTCTACAAGACAGGGCATCGATTGAAGTTGACCTGCGTATTGAAAGAATCCATTTTCTGACATCCAGAACGCAGTTCCATCCACTTCCATGCAGGCATTTTTACCAATGAGTCCACAGTTGGTTCCCACTTGTTCGAAAGAAAAGGTAAAGGGTTGACCAACAAAACGCATCAAAAAGATGGCCGAATCGGTCCAAATATAAATAGCATCCCGACCTCGAATAGCTCCCATGACTTTAGAACCATTCGCGAGTCGTTGAGTTCCTGCCGTATTGGTTGCTGAAGGTGTGTAATCGCTCAGACTTTCTTGATCCGACCAGCGGATAAACATATCATCTTGAGTGGAAGAGGTTCCAATCGTCGTCTCTGTTCCCAAGAAAATTAAGTGTCGATCAACAGGTGATACTAACATATGTCTTGAAGCTGTTGGAGCTCCTGCAATGACTGTGGCTCGGGTCCCCGTTGCATTAGAAATTGTTGAGTCCCATGAAAAACATTTCCCATTATAAATAAGAGCAATGAGAGTAGTTCCGTAATTATCCAGAACCCACATGCCTGGTTCCAAGGTCACTTCATCCGTAGAAGAATCTCCCCACCCGACATAACTTGAAATATTAGTAATAGTTGCTCCTGCTGTATGCAGAGCTAGCGTGGTTCCATCAGCAGCACGGGCTCCCCCACTTAAAATTCCTGTACTTGTATCGTTAGCTGTAAAGGTAATATCCTCAGTCCCTATTCTAATGGTTCCTGAAGTAGGAAACGCTGCGGAACTGGTTAAGGTAACACTGGTTACACCAGCATCGGCTGCAATCGTTGACACCAAAGTTGTTGTTGCTGGACCGGAAGCAGTTCCTGACCATTGACCAGTACCAAAACCGAATCCGCCAAGTTCTTGTGCAGGTCCGACTGTATAATAAGTTTGAGCTCTACAGCTTCCTACATTAGTCGTGGTTCCTGATGCAGCAGAACCCATCGTAACCGTAATAGTCGTTGCAGAAGGAATGGACGTAGCCATAAATTTTTTATCTTCAAAATCTGCATCGGTGTAGCCTGAGCCCGGAGGCGCGGTAACTGTATCTAATAAAACAATATCATCTTCACTCATTCCATGAGGAGTGGGAAAAGTTATCGTAACTGTTGTTGTCGCATCTGTAGAAAAGTCACAGCCGGTAATGGTGTTGTTAATAGGATGAATATCATAGTACTGACCCCCTGAATAAACGTATAAAATTCTGTTGGTGCCAATCGCAGCATATTTAATACCTGCGTTATCATCAAAATGGTGAAGGGCTCTTGCTGCCCCGGTTAAATTATCTCCACCTAATTGGTCCCAGCCACCTAATTTTTCAGGGGTGCCATATCTAAAACGAACATAGTCTCCTCCTGTCCACTGAGCCTCAGCTCCGGTAGGGGTAACTTGTTTATTGAATCCGGGTAAAAAGTTTACTTTTTGTAGCATAATCAGCCTTTAGGATTTTATACTACATCCAAAAGCTAATACCAACAAAAATTAATGAGCATTCGATAAGGGGTATTGGTCGTACTGGTTCCACTATGCCAGGTTTCAGTAGGAAAAATAATCATTCTGTTTTCTACTGTGTCTATATCCTTCCCACCCTTAAGAATAGTTTTTCCATCGCATGTATTTAAATGTAAGATACCTGTTTTAGAGCCTTCAAAAGCATAATCAAAATCTTGATGAAAGGGATGACGACGTTGGGTAGGGGTACAAGGAATTAAATTAGCTTTAATTCTTCGCAGAGATCCTGGTCTTATTTTATTCAGCACCGGCTTCAAGAAATCATAATGATGGCTCCAAGGTCGGTCATCAGTATATAAAAAGTGAGTAAATTGCATTCCCACCTCCTTCTCACCCTCATAAGCAATATAGTCTCGGTAATACCATTCAAACTTAGGGCCTACCAAATAATTCTGAAGTTTAATAAACTCTTGGGGATCTAAAAAATTATCGTATATTTTGGGTTTCATCTACATATCCTAACCATCCGGTAACAATCCATTTTTCATGTTCCTTACTTATTTGTCCTTTATGGGTGTGAGTAAAATCAGTGGGCCATATAACAGTTAAACCTTTCTTAGCTGGGATTGTGAGTTGTTGATATTTAAATTCCGTGCCTCCGTCAGGCACATCATTTAAAAAGGTCATGAAGACTAACATACGATTATGGTCCTTGGAGGTTCTTTCACAATGCCATTTCTTAAATCCACCCTTCTTTGGGTACCGTTGAATCTGCAGAGGTTCTATCAACGCAAAACCTTGATGCAATTTTAATTCTGAATATTTTATTTGGTAAGCCCCAATACATTTTCCAAGGGCATCCATATATTTCAAGAACGCCGGGAATGTATTTCTAATAGGAAAATACATATCCGTTGATTCTTTGGTTGTTGTATCTACTTCTGCCGGTCCTACTTTTCCTTCCACCCATCTCCAAGGATGGGCTTTGAAACATTCAATTAGATCATCGCACAATTGTTCAGGGATATACCATCCTCCTAATGCAGTATGTTCCGGTAAAATATATTCTTTCATCTAAGCTCCAATCTTAACGTTAATATAAAAAGGGTTATAAGTAAACCAACCCGTAAGAAGATATTTAGTATCTTTATGAGATACAATTCCACGATGAGTATGAGTCCACTCTGCGGGAAAAATAATAGTTAAACCTTTTTTAGGTTTCACTTTTAATTTTTGATAATAAAATTCAGTTCCTCCACAAGCGCCAGTGTCTTTGATATGGTTTAAAAAAGTAGAGAAAGCTAAGTGACGGGTGATGTATGTTTTAACTCCTGTTTTTTCAAAATGCCAAAAATGATAGCCTTGTCCTGGCAAATATTTTTGAATTTTTATATTCTGGTTAAGAGACCATGAGGATTGCTGCTTAGTAGAATAAACATATTTCTTTTTGTACTTGTCTATAACTGTTGACAGTTCTTTAATATAGGGAGAAAGCGCAGGTTCTGCGGTTTGTAAGAAGACCTCAGTATTATCTTTCATAGATTTATTAATGACAGTATTATCGCCTTCGCTAACACCGCCTGGAGTCTTCACAGGCGATTGTTCATACAATTGGACTAATGCATCACATGTCTCGGGCTTAATAAATCCTGCTCCCACAAAATTATTCATCGATCCCTATTCGTTAATTTTATAATATTTTTTCTTTTAGTAACTTCTCCAACTACAAACAGATCAAAGGCTAATGTGATTCTAGGTTTATCTCCACGATGAGTACTGGTAAAATGAGGAATAGAATTTTGAAATAAAGTTATTTTCCCTACCTCATTGGAACTGTTATAGATCTCTGGATCATTAAGTTGATTAACAGGATTGATATAACGCGTCGCGGTGTCTTCTACTTGAATACAGATGTGACCCCCCAAATAAGTTTGGGGATCGGTTTGATGAAGATGAGCATTAATTTTTTCTCCTGATCGCATGATGTTGGCCCAACATTGAATAAAAATGTATTTAGGAAGCTCATGCTTTAAATACCGTAAAAATTTATTGTGAGTTCTTAAGATAGCTAATTTAAGTTTAGGGATACTTTTATGTTTTAAGCTTAAAATATTTAAACGATCGAAGCGAGAAGTAGTACTATTGGCTCCTAGTCCGGTATAGCCATCAGAAATAGAAGGAGAGAAACTTAAAATAGTTTCCTCTTTGCTTAAGATAAATTGGGCCAGAGATTTAAAATCTACGTCCTTAATCATGTCTTCAATAAGAAAGTAATTCCACTCAGGGGCAAAAGGTGTTTCTTTAGGTTTACTTTTAAAATTAATTATTTGTGGATATGAATTCATTGACCTCCTTATTGTTGACGTCTTCGTAAGAACTATTAAAAGCTATAACTGTTTTACGTTCTTCTCCTTTAATGGGAGAGGAACGATGCAAAAACATTGAAGGAATGGTAACTAGATCTCCTTCTTTAATATTCAGTGTTATTAAATTATGATTCATATCTAAAATTTCGGTTGTAGATTTTTTATTAGGGAGCTCTATATAATAAACATTAGTAAAGCTAGAAGCACCATGAAGATGCCACCCCATCCAATCTCCTGCTTCATATTGTTGAAACCATCCGTTATGAACTGTCCATTTTTTCGCATGAAGATGTTGTCCGATTTCTGTTAAGTAAGAACCAATCATCGGATAAAAAACATCTAAATATTCTCGTTTCTGAGTCTTGGGTAAATACCAATCGGTATGAGAAATGGTTTCATAAAATCCTGGCTTATCTTTACTGGATACAGATGCACGAGGAAGAGAAGTAATTAATTGTAAGAGTTTTTGTTTATAGTCGGCATGTTCCGTAACAGATTGAATAAAACAAGGGGCAATCATTGGATGAATTATCATAATTTAAAAATAATTAAAATTAATGTTTACGCGTCCCTGCTCATTAGTACATGTTGTACTGTTATGAGGAGTAGATGGATCGAAAAGGAGCAAACGATTCTCTTTAGAATCAATCTTTATCGATTTTTTTAATAAGGTGTATCCATCACAGGCATTAACTGAAAAAATAGCTCCTTTATGCGCATAAGAATAATCACTATGTTGCTCATGGGATTCTATATTTTTAGTCTGAGGATAAAAATTAGCTTTGATTCTAATGACTGCTCTAGGTTTTAAAAGATTTAGAATAGGCTGAAGAACATCAAAATGATCGCTATTAATTTTATGGGGCTCCACACCAAAAAATACATGGTTAAAATAAAATCCATCCTTAGCAGTCTTCTGCGATACAGAAGGATTATAGAACCAGGGAAAATAAAAACCTAATAAAAGATCTTTAATTTTCTTAGATTCTTGTTGAGGTAATGCGTTATCAATTATTTTATATTTCATGAGAGGGTTAATTCTGTTAAGTCAAGTTTGCTTCCTATCTTTCCTTTAATGAAAACATTAAAAGCTAGACTTGTGCGCGTGTTAATTCCTTGTTTGGGCTCTACTCCATGAACTAAATAAGAAGGAAATAGAATTATGTCTCCTGTCTCAACGGGGAACCACCAGTTCGTTGAGTTAAAAGGGTTATGCTTCTTTGTTGATAGTTGTAGTCTTGTATATTTATCTCTAAAAAATTTAATTTTGTCCACTTCTCTTCTGGCATCAATATAAAAAACTCCTGAAATATAGGAATTAGCGTGAGCATGCCGATGATGCTGCTCATTAAGTTCTGTATAATTAATCCATGATTGAGTAATATAAGGAGTAACACTATCGGTGGTACAAATAATTTTATTAAAATAATCAACGACCATTGTATAAAGATCTTTTTTAAGTTGCTTCAATGTTTTATGTTCTAGAATATAGGTATCATGGGTAGTGAGGTTACCAATATTTTTATAAGTGTTCTTTTTAAATTGAGCAATAGTTTTTAATTCAGTCTTCGTTAAAGTTCTTTCAAGGTTAGAAAAATAAACAGGTTCAGGAAAAAGTTTATAAATGGGCATTATTTACTCCCATAAAATATAGGAGAGTAATAAAAATTTGTTAAAAAAAATTTTTCCATTATTCCTTCCAGATCGTAGAGAAAAAAGTAGTGATCGTATAGCGTCCTTGTCCCGGCTTCTTTGGTTTCTTAATCCATTTTAAAGGGGCAACCCTATGCCCATAATAACCAGGAAAAATAAGACAACGATTATGTAAAGCCTCTACCGTTCGATTAGAGTCAGGAAATTTAAGATCTCCCCCCGAATAATTTTTAGGCCTGCGATAGAACCACATGAGATGAGTAAACTGTCCATCATCGAAATGGCGTTTGTAATAATCCCCTTCTTCATAATAGGAAACAAAAGTACTTCCACTATTAGTTCCACGGTATACAACGCCTTGCGGCATTGCATCTTCAATAATTCTATGGAGATCTGGATTAGTAAACTTTTTTTCTGCTTGTTTAATATGACTGTAAATAAAACCCTTAGGAGTATAGATATATTCTAAATAAATTCTATAGGCATGACTTAGAGGAACTCCACCTTTCGTCGCAGTGACGCTTGTTTTTTCAGCTCGCTCTAACTGAGTACAAGACGTATAAAAATCTAGTTCTTTCCAAATTAATCTTTCTTCTTCCGGTGTATACCAATTATCAATATACAAAAATGGAAAAATTTTTCCTTTATCTACAATAGTAATATCTTTCTGATTCATCTAGAAAGACGTTATACGCAATAATTATATGAAGGTCAATTGATATGGATTAAGTAGCTTCCCAGCCTTGTGTATTATCTGCTTGGTAAGCAGCTTCGTTCCAACGAAAAGCAATAGGTTCTTCCTCTTCTCCAGTACCACTATTAATTACTTTTGGTAAAGTAGATGGATCAGGTTGAGGAATTGGAGAATCCCAATGACCTGTCGTATTGTTTTGAATCCAAGATGGAAAAGGTTGAGGTTTAATAAAACCATCTAAAGCAGCGTCATAAGTATCTCCTACACCAGGAGCATTTAATCTAAAAGCTTTGCTTTGATCTCCGAGTACACTGGGGTCCTCGGGTGTATAATATTTTCCCTGAATAGTATTGCGCGACCCCTGTTTCCAAGTTACCGTATCCGCACTTGTTTTAAAAGTCTTATGTAAGAAAGCAATCCCGTCTGCTTCAGTGGGAGCATTCGAATCACCTACAGTTAAAATTTGTATTACTTTGTTATCTGAATCTAATTTCGCAAAAGTTGCCATAATATTTATGCAGTATAGGTTCCTGTTCCAGTGTATGTTAAGATTGTGTAATCCCCACTAACAGCTGAACTCGGACTACCAGTGGTTGTACCTGTGTAGTCTGCAGTTAATATTTTTAGAATAATGATACCTGTCCCACCTGCAGCAGCTGCAACTGAAGGATTTAATGCTCCACCTCCGCCGCCACCACCAGTGTTAGCTTGGCCAGCTACGCCAGCACCGCCGCCACCGCCTGAGCCACCTGCGCCTTGGCCGCCTTGAGCAGCTCCGCCGCCCCCGCCGCCACAAAATGTTTGGGATGATCCAGTTATGCTAGTTGCTAATCCAGCTCCGCCACTTCCAGAATTTGCTTGACCTGTTTGGCCGACTACGCTGCCGCCACCGCCGCCACCGCCGCCAGCTCTATTTGTTGATTGAGTAGTATTTCCGCCATCGTATCCTTGAGTAGGGGATACAGAAGGTACATTTCCGTCACCACCTGTGTGACTTCCAGAACCACCTGATCCTCCGGCGCCGCCTCCGCAGCCACCATCATTTATACCAGTGCCTGTGTCTCCAGCTCCGCCTCCGCCACCTCCGGCAGATTCAATTGTGAGAGCAGTATTAGCAATTGAAGAAGCTCCTCCTTGATCCCCGTATGGGTTATTTCCGGATCCTCCTTGACCTATAGTAAGAGTGACATCGTCTCCTGGAGTTACTTCGTATGCAGTATCACTTCGTTGACCGCCGCCACCGCCGCCGCCTCCAAAACCGACACCGCCGCCTCCTCCAGCAGCACATACTACACATTCAATATTATAGGGAGCAGCACCTCCGCCGCTTCCGAATCCTAATACTTGATATCCAAAAGACATATTTCTTTCCTCCTATTAGATTTATGCGTCGTTAGCAGCGTCTGTTGTATAGAATATTTTTATTCCCACTAATCTTAAATCACCAGTATTAGTGTCTGTACCAGTATCGCGTACTAATCTAAAAATTGTATTTGTAGAAGCAGCTGCACTTGCAATAGTAACTGCTCCACTTACAACATTAACCATTAAATCATCTTGAGTTCCGCTTGCTGCTAGTGCTGTATTAGCCACTGCAGTTCCAAAAGCTAAATCGTAATCTACATCACTAGCTACTGAACATCCTGCAAGGGTAAAACCGCCTGTGCCTGTGTCCGTTGAAGATGCTGACCAATAAGTTTGAAAAGTTACTACGCCCTCATCCCATGATTTAGGAAAACAAACATTAAACTGTACTGCTTCTGCTGTAGTAGTATCAAAAGCCATAGCTTTTAATTCAGGGTTTCCAGCTGTAAGCACTGTTTGAGCAAGTTCAGCTCCATTAGTTGTTTCTGGATACATTGCTACTGCGGGTACGTACATAGTTTCTGCACCTGCAATTCTTATAGCTCCAGTTGCATCTGCACCATCAACAGCTTTAGCTACTCCTGTACCATTTGGAGCAATTGTAATATCTCCATTGACTCCATCAGCAAGTGTAAAAGTTCCTGCATTTGTGCCGTTATTTGTATTTAAAATTAAATCTCCAGTTCCTTGTGTGGTAATCGTTGCATTGGCATTAAGATCACCGACTTGAACTGTATCTGCCCCCAGATTAACATCGCCTGTTCCGTTTGGAATAATATCAATATCAGCATCTGATGCTGAAACTATATCGTAAGAATTAGTATCTAAATTTCCACCTAATTGTGGAGAAGTGTCATCAACAAGATTCGCCATAAATCCAGTATCAACAATGTCCGGATTAGTAGCATCGTTCGCTGTTGCATAAATAATTTTAGTTCCTTTATCACCAGTTGCCCAGGTAACACTTGAACCTGAACCAGTGACATATTTAAATTCAACAGTAAAAACTCCACTAGTTGTATTTTTAATTATATAAAAAGTTTGAACATCTAAAGGAATAGTTACCGTGATGTTTCCTGTAATTGTACCGGTTAATTCAATAATTCTGTGTGCAACTTGGTTGGTATCACCTTGTGTTCCATCGGCTACAGCTAAAGTTGTAGCTCCTGTACCACTAACAGCTTGTGAAAGATATCCACCGGAAATCTGTTCTATAATGTCCCAGTTTGTATTTGTTAATGTTCCCCATGTACCGGCTTTTTCGCCAGTTGTCATAAGCTGAATGCCGAGTGCTGTGTAATTTGATGCCATAATTTTCTCCTTAAGCTGTGTGTTCTATATCTGTATATGCAGTATAGCCGGTGATGTCAACATCTTTGTAGTGTAGTGGGGACGTACCCGCGGACCCTAAAGTTCCACTTATTTCAATTCCTGAAAGTCCTATTGTCATATCAGTAATAGTTAAACTTCCTACTGAACCCGTGATAGACAATCCACTTAATCCTATTGCCATGTCGGCAATAGTAAGTGAACCAAGTGCATAAAAATTAGCTTCTATTCCTGTAACGTCAACTAGTTGAGCTTCAGTAACAGTCATCGTACCCAGACTCATTGTGGATTCGAAGCCACTTGGTAATGCTGTTACAACTTCAGTAACAGTACCTAGACTCATCGTACTTAATAAGCTTCCTACCCCTTGAGAATGATCGGCTCCATTATTAATATTTGGAACTCCTAATCCTGCTCCCATCGCTGCGGGACCAGTGATATCGAAATTCATATCGAAAGTGAAAGTAGGTGTACCTAGACTTAATGTTGCTTCTATACCTGTAAGAGCTGCAATAGATAATTGAGTAGTTTCACATTTTAGATCGCCGCCCCATCCAATCATTTCATTCCAAGGAGCTTCACCCCAGGCATCTGGACCTAAGTGACCGGTTATTTCGAAACCAGTTAGATCAATTGTATGGGCATCTGTGCCCCACTCATTATCACCCCACGAATCACGGCCCCAGCCTTCTACTGATTGAGCATAAGGTAAGGTTCCTAAAGAAGCTGTGATTCCAAAACTATCAAGAGTAACTACTGGATCATAACTATCTCCCCAAGGTTCTTCACCATAGAAATCTCTACCCCAACCAGTATTTGGAAAAGCTGCAACATCATCATTAAGAGTACCAGTTATAGAAAAACCAGTTGGAAAAACTGTTAAACTGAAATCACCCCAGTCATCAGATCCCCATGTACTTCTTCCCCATCCATGTTCATTAAATGCATCGGGTGTGCCTACGGATCCTGTAATTGAAATTCCAGTAAGTGAAACTGTAACGGTATCGGATTCCCAGGAATTATAACCCCAGGTTGTTCCGGCTTTATTCCAAGTGTTAGCCATAAGGAAAGCCTCCTTACGACGTTATTCTTATGATCGCTGAGCTGGAATCGTTTGTTGGAAATTGAATTGTGAAAGTTCCAGAAGAAACAGTTTTGTCTCCACCGAAATCAATAGAGCAAACTGCTGCGTCTGTTGTCAATCCAGAAATCGTAGATGAATTATAAATTAAACATCCACGAGCTGTGAAAGAAGCTGATGTCCATGATGTATCTGAAAAATC
>Ga0255047_10002677_pt1 | contig 11622 bp, 16 predicted proteins | sample JV7_2_1_MG_FD_183640 | JGI IMG/M metagenome (GOLD analysis project Ga0255047, IMG submission 183640) | Seawater microbial communities from Jervis Inlet, British Columbia, Canada - JV7_2_1 | ecosystem: Environmental > Aquatic > Marine > Inlet | place: Canada: British Columbia | collected 2016-10-06
ATGGGTTGTAATTGTGGGAAGAAAGCGGTACAGGTTGCTTCTGCCCCGGTCGTGTACAACTCGTGGGCTGTAGTGCAACCGAACGGCGCTGCCGCTATGTTCGCTACGGAGACAGAAGCGCAAGTGTGGAAGGCCGAGCAGCCCGAGGGTGGCGAGTCGTTGACGATTCGAGCACCATACGAGGTTGTCTGAAACACCCCTGTTGCAGACTATCTTTCAGTTGACCTTCGCCCCGGTGGTGGAGATCGGGACAAACCGTCCGGCACGGCAGTCCGCAGTACAGAGGATCGAGCAACACCGCCCGACCACTAACCCCCGCAGGAGTGAATCAGATGAGCGACCAGACCCCCGAGGTCGAGGTTGACGAGAGCGCCGAAGTGGTGCTGGACCCCGCCGAAATGACCGAAGATCAGCTTCTCGCCCGTGAAGGCGAATTGAAGTCTGCTATCGCCGAGTTGGACGACGAGCCTAAGACGCTTGATGCCGCCCAACGCAAGAACGAGCTTCGTGCCGAGCGCAACATTGTCGTAGAGACAGTGAACTCGCTTCGCACGCTTGACGACGTTCCAGCTATCGAAGTTGAGGACATTACAGTGTCTGACGCCGCCGAAGCTGTGAGCGAAGAAGTCGAAGAAGAAGTAGCCGAAGAGTCAACAGGCTCCGAAGCAACTGTTGAGTCAACAGACTCCGCAGCCGAAGTCAGCGAAGCACCAGAGGCAGAGCTGACGGGCACCACCGAAACGGAGGCAGAGGTGTCCACCACTGACAATGAGATCATGGCAGCAGCCGAGGATGCGATTGATGGTGGCTCACATGTAGCTTCCACCGAGCGCCCTGTGGCCCCGACCGTAGTGCGACCAACAGTCGCTTATGTTGCTGGCGCAGGCCAGTCGGCATTCGCTCAGGGCGTTGCTCTGGATGACTACGCAGCACTGGCTGAAGCATGGGAGTCCCGTAGGACCACCATCAAGCCAGATTCAACTGGTGGACAGGCTCGCGCAGTTGTTGCTAGCCTTCCTTCCTTCGATTCCACACCCGGACTCGAAGTTGAATCACTGTCCCGTAACAACAGCACCACACACAACGATGCGCTCATTGCTGAGTCTGTCGCTGCGTGGGAAGCCAAGCAGGCTGGAGCCGAAATGGCCCCTCACACTGCGGCAATCTGTGACCCACTGGACATCATCCGTGAGATCCCCGAAGACGGTAACAACAGCACGCCATTCAGCGATCTGTTCCCATCCCGTCCGGCATCTCGTCTCGGATTCACTTACACCCCAGCTTCCGCTCTCTCGGTTGCCGCTTCTGGCGTCACCGTTTGGGAACAAAGCGATCAGGACAGCGTCGATGACACTGACCCGAGCACTTGGAAGCCTGCTGTTCACATCGAGTGCTCCAGCACTGTAGAGGTCAAGGCTAAGGAATTGGTTACTGCCGCAACGGTAGACACCAACACCGAGATGTCTAGCCCCGAACGTGTTCGTGAGTTCATGGGCAAGCTGGCAACAGCACGAGCCCGAGCCCGTGAGCAGCACATGCTCGGCTTGTTTGACGCCACAGCGGCGACTTACTCGCAGGCAAACGTGAACACCGAGGGTACGGTCATAGCGATCGTGCGTGCGGTACTCCAACTGCTCCCAGTTCTCACTTACGGTGAGCGCATCAACGAGCAGAGCTACCAGTTGGTTCTGGAGCCCGGAACATCACAGAAGTTGGCGCTTGATAACGTCGCAGTCGGTCAGAAAGAGTCTGTTGCTAACGCACTGGCTTTCATCACCGCTGAGACGGGACTTTCAACAGTTCAGCTTTCGGACTTCGGTGTAGGCGGCAACGCCTTCACGACTGCGGTACAGGCTGCCGGTGGCTCTGATGTCATCGACGTCCTTCCCGGTGTCGACCGTCTCCGTCTTGTTCCTGCTGGCGACTACCTCTACTCCGCCACTGGCGAGCAGAGCACCGGTTGGCAGACGGACCCTCAGTTGGCTCGTCAGAACCGTATGCAAGCGTTCTCAGCTGAATGGCTGTTGCTCGCTAAGCACGGTGTAGCCCCTGCTGGAATCCTCGACGTGACTTCGGTTGCGACAGGAATCCGTACAGCGGCTGTCTGAGCCCCTTAGAACTTCGGGAGGGCCCCTCACTTCGGTGGGGGGTTCTTTCGCGTCCGGGGATAAATCCTAAAGAATGACTTGACACATGTTGTGTGTCCTGTATAGTAGTCCTTGTTGAAGGGGTAGCCCCCGGAGACAGGAACCGGAGTAAGGGTTCCCTACGGCACGGACGACCTTCGGGACCTTTGTCGCAAGGGGCCACGAGGACGGAACCAGCATGAGGTCTAGCGGCCAAAGTGTGACAGAGAACTCGAAGGGAACGGCACGTCGGGCAGATCACCCGGATTCCTAGTACCTTCGGGGCTCTCTGGTGTGGAAACGGTCAGTTCGGGGTTCAACACCCCGGTCAAGAAGAGGTAGCCTCATCTCTAGGGGCGACGTCGTTTGGTGGCGACTGACTTTTCCGCACACCTTTACCGATACAACGAAACCCGGAACTTCCAGCCTTCCAAGGCGGTTTCCGGGTCTATTTCGTTTCCGTCAGGGCGTCGCAGCGTGTTACCGGACCCGTTGAGGGCGTGCACGAGGTTGTGGCTGAGCCGCGTTGAGTGCCCGGACATGACGCAAGCCGACACTGGTCGCCCTTCGCAGCCGCACATACAGACGTGCAGGTCGTCGAGTTCGAGGGTTGTGTCTGTGGAGCGTCGCCGCTTCGAGGGGAGTGTTGCCACAGCGTATCGGGTTCCGAGTTCGGCGGACAGGTCGACGTTTCCGGCGAGTAGCGCGTCGGTGGCCCGAGAGAGCAACGTGTTGGCGTGCCCGCGGGCGAATTGGGATCTAGTGGATCCGTGGCGGCTGTCTGAGTACAGGTCACCGCATCCGCAGGCACATAGCCCGGGTTGCGGGGTGCGTGGCCCACGGGTGGCGGGTTTGTATCCGGCCCGTTTCATTGCCCGGTAGACGGCGCCGTGGTGGACTCCGAGTTCGGCGGCGGTGGCGCGGACGTCGAGTTTCCCTGCTTTGTGGAGTTTCGCTAGCTGGCGGGCTGTTCGTTCGTCGATGATGTAGTCCATTAGTTGCCTGTTCGTAGGTATTCGATGATGAAGTCTTCTCGGCATTCAGCGCAGCTACAGCTGAGCTTATCGAAGCCGCCCATTGCTGTGACGGCGGCTCTCGCCTTGTCGTTGAGTGCTTTCTTGTCCCCGTAGCCACCTGCTACAGCTGACACTGCTTCCCACTGGTCAATAGCTTCGGAGCGGGCCGTGGGTGCCCCTATGGCTTCCGTTAGCCGTTCAGCTGTCGGATAGTGCTCGTCGAGGTGGGAGAGGTCCTTAGCGGCTTGTAGGGCGGCGTCAGCGGGGAGGTGGATGATCGAGCGCGCATAGAGCAGTTTCCACTTGTCGCCGACGTTCCACATGTCAGCGACGGTTTCGGCGATCTTCATTGCTTCGTCTTGGTTCATAGACGCCTTCTTTCGTAGTCAGTAGACCATACCGCTATTCTAGCTCACGTCAAGAGTGGCGGGCGGGTGTATCTGAAATCGAGCTGACTTTAAGGTTTGGTAGGATCGCCCCATGAAGCAGCTACTAGCGGCAGCCCTAATCGCCATCGTGGTCATTTTCGGTTTGTCCATCCCCAGCAACGGCACCCAAGCGCACACAACAACGACAGAACCACCGTTAGCGTGGCCGAGCCCGACGTACATGCCACCAAGCTCAACGACAACCACTACGAGTGTCGCACCGGTAGCAACGACTGCCCCTTCGGCTCCGAAACCAGCAACGCTCAACACGACGGGCTAACCCCCTTGAACAGCACAAATTGGTGTGCTACAGTCATCTCAGCGTTCCCGGGTTCTTGAAATGGTGCGTTCATCACCATTTCTCCTTCTTTCGGTTTCTCCTTCTCGGGACGTTAGAAGATCCCCCGTCCCTTCGGTTGCTGTGGGCGGGGGTTCTTCGCGTCACAGGGGAGTTCGATCCACACAGGATCACTCAGCACGTCTGACGGCCAATCAGGGGAGGATACTTGCACCGACCCTCAAACCGCGCTAGTAGTTGTAGTGACCGGGCAGCGCCCGATGACATCAATAAGCAACCATGTCGGGATGTGGGTTCACCCGCTAACGATTTCTGAGATATATACGTTCGGCTTAGGCTGTGCCGTGCATCGCAACCAGCGGTGAGTTCGTGGGCCCCAGTTCAGTAGACGTCCGACCTAGTCGGCAGACGCAGTACCCGGCTGTTCTCCGGGGGAGGGTGACACTCGAAAGAGTGCGGCTCCTATGGCATGGAAGTCTCTACCAAACCAGTCTCGGTGTAGAGCCGTTCCCTTCTCAGACGAATGGGGTCTTTGACAGAACGCGGATTAACTTCAACCCACCGATCTAACGCCCCCACAATAAAACCTCGATCCAGACTTGACAACTCCCACCAATCCTGTAGAGTACGCCCCATGAACGACCAACTCCCCGCAATCCCAGAAACAGACGTAGAGAAAGTAGAAGACCTAAGCGACGACGTCATCGTCCAACGCTCCGGCTTCACCGCGCTACGCACCGTCATCCTTCTCGCGATGGACGAACTCGAAGAACTGAAACAAGCTGGCGACCTCGAAACAATGATGTACGGCCACGCCGGACTCGACCTCGTCGCCCGCGATGTCCGCACACTCCAACGAGATGTCCGCACAGCTATCCACGACGAACTCGCAGCGAACGACCAATGGGAAGCTATCGTTTCTGGGCTGGGCATCTTCTCCCGCACCTACACCGGCAAAGTCGTCACCGACTGGGATACCCTCATACCCGATTTGAGGCGCCAAGCCCTATTCGACGAACAAGGCTCCGAAATAGAGGATCCCGCTGAAGCCGTCGACCGCATGATCGCACTCGTTCGAGCCGTTACTCCGATGACCTCATCAGTGACAGCGAAAGTCGGCGGACTGAAAGACGCTGGGCTCGACCCGGACAACTACCGGGAGAAGATGCGCGACGGCAAATCCATCCGCTTCGACCCATCCAACGCTGAAAAGAAGAAGCGATAAATCGCAACCCAAGAAAAAAAGGAAACCCAAAGTGAACCAAACAATGACAGATCCAACCAAGAAGAAGAAAGCAGACTGGCCGTGGATGGTCGGTACCTTAGCGGTGATAACACTGCTGGTAGTCGGGGCCATACTCAGCTACCAAGCTGAAGAAGAAGAAGAAGCTGCCGCGAGAACCACGACGACCACAGAGAAGGTCACCACCACCACCGTCAAGCCAACAACCACGAAGAAGGCCACGACGACCACAAAGAAGCCGACCACGACCACCACGGCGGCACCCACAACAACGGCAGCACCAACGACTACAGCCCCACCGGCACCCATCATCTCCGATCAAGAGATAGCGGCGCTGGCAGCTGAACTCACATGGAGCGGAATGTCCATCACGGACAAGATCACTATTTGCCCCGGCATAGACGCCTTTCCTATGTCCGTCACGATCGACCTGATGATGTCCGGCATGGACGGCGAAAACGGTGACGGCCCCTCCAACGTCGTGATCGCTGAAGCCCTGTACTACGAAGCTCTAGCGGGCTGCGCCGCCGAAGGCTACTAAGCCCCACTCCCCGCCAACCCACATGACTGGGCTGGCGGGGAGTTTAGGCCCTGCCCGGTGATAAGAGGAATGCCCCGGCGAGTGCATCTTCATCGACGTCGTTTAGAACGTCAGCTGCGGCGGCGGCTCTGGCGGATCCGGCAGAGTGAGTAGGACCTGCCCCGGGTGCCTGCCGATGAACCAGTCGCTGTGTTCCTTACAAGCCCACGTTCGCACCAGTTTGCCGTTACGCGGGGCTATCGAAGCGAAGTAGCCGACAGACGGTTCGTCGCAGACACCGAACATCTCACAGGTGACAACACCCTTGCGGATCTTCTTACCTCTCATAGAGGCAGGACCGCCCGGGTCCTACAATCTGAAGTGACCATACCCGTCTAGCCTACCCCCCTCTCGACAGATAAAGGAACCCCGAAATGGCCCACGTTGCTCCCGCACCGGCAATCACTCCGGTAGCCCCTGAAGTAAACCTCCTTACATCCGCGAGGGCACTGCCAGTCGAGGTTGCAACCTTTGACCGCTGGCGTGAAGGTCTAAGCCACCGAGTCACCTCCGACATCAAATCGGGTGTGTTCCCGGGAGCACCAGCAGTCCCGTCGAACCCTTCCGACAAGGCAGCAGCTACCACCCCGACGGTCGATGACCACATCCCGTTCATCTGCTACACGCACCATGTCTGCGAGGAACCAGTTTCCGACGCCGACGTGCGTTCCGAAGCGATGGCCGCATTGACAGCGCAAACCCCTTACCTCGTAGCCCGAGAGTTCTGGACTGGCGCATCACACACCGACGCCCAAAGCCTCATGGGCTCAGCTGTCGACACAGGCATCACAGGTAACGCTCAGAAGGTCCTCAACTCGGTGCTCCGTGCACACGAGGACGCAACCGGCGGCGCCGAAGGCATGATCCACATGCCAGTCGAAATCGCTTGGGCCCTACATGACGCCCAGATGCTCACACGCAGCGGATCCCGTCTCGTCACCCCAACCGGACACACAGTCATTCCCGGCCCCGGCTACCCCGGCGAAGGCGACTACGGCCCTGCCGCAGCGACCGCAGGCACCGGTACGGCATGGGTTTACATGACTGCCGTCGTCGAAGCCGCAGTCGGAGAACCATTCATTAAGGGCAGCCCCAACCCCGGCTCAGGCTGGGACCGTGTCAACCGTGTTGAGGTTTACGCAGAGCGTTGGGCAATCGTCCGTTTCGATACGACCACAGTTCAGGCTGGTCTGGTCACACTCTGATTATGGGTAAGCGCAAGAGTTGCACCCGTACCCCAGCTCACCCTCATTGTCGTAGCGTGAAATGGTCGCGAATGTATGAAGCTCTGCGCCGCAAGGGGTACTCGAAAGCGAAATCAGCCCGCATCAGCAACTCGGCCCACACGAAGTGGAAGCAAGGGCGCATTAAAAGAAAGGCATTCCCGTAATGGCAAGATCATGTTGCGAAGGCGCGACAGCTGCGTGTAACTGCGTAGTCGAAGCAGACCCGGCAAGCCCAACACCACTCACAGTTGTCCAGAACACTCCGGGCATCTACACGATCAACGTCGACTCGACAGCGGTCCTCGACCTTTGCGCGTCCCTCCAATCTTTGCAGCAAGAGTTCCGGCCGCTGCTCGCTTCTGACCGCATGGTCGTCATTGACGCAGCCGACGAGTGCCAACTTGTGGACGGCTCGACGTCAGCTGTGAGCGGTTCCCTCCCACCGGGTGTGATCCAAATGTTCGGCGGGACTGTAGCCCCGGCCGGGTATCTGCTTTGCGACGGTGGCTACTACGACACAATTGACTACGCAGCACTGTATAACGTCATCGGTATCGCCTACGGGACCTCTGGCGGCGACTTCCGTGTCCCGTCGATGGCGGGACGTGTGCCTATCGGGCAGGACGGCACCCACATTCTGGGTAGCACCCACGGGCTCACAGACAACGAGAACAGGTTGACGGCCGTAGAGCAGATCCCAGAGCACGGACACGCTTCCGGCACTCTTGCTACCGGCGCCGAGAACCGCGACCACACCCACGCACCCCCGGGCACAGCGGAGCACTTTATGACCCGCGACGCTGGCAACGGCTTAGGCGACTACGGCGCAGCAGGAACTTCCGCAGTGAACAACTCTGTCACGTCGGGCGCCCTCTACAATCTGGGCTCCGGCGACCAATGGCACACCCACCCGATTAGCGGCAGTACAGGAAACGCAGGGTGGGCTACAACCAACCCATTCGACGTCGAGAACAAGAACATCGCCGTCAACTTCATCATAAAGACCTAACCCGCTGGGCAGACACTTCCGAGTGAGAAGCTGGGGGCTATGAGAAAGTTCCAAGAACTGTGGCATAGCCTCCCCCTCTTCGTACAGGATCTGACCGATCGAGTCATCCGAACCTTCGTAGCTTCGTTCGGAATGATCTACCTTGGCGAGATTATCGCCAACCAGTCAAACGCCACCCAGCTAGAGAATCTGGTCGATTGGGGCGTCGCCGAGAAAGCGGCAACCGCAGGCTTTCTAGCCGCCGGATCTCTCATACTGGGTCTACTCACGAAATCGGTGGGCAGCAAGAACACCGCATCCACCGTCGAATCTCTGGTGCCCTACGGCCCCGGCGAAATGGATCACTAAATGCCTTGCGGAATACCTGACCAAGATTGGCCGTACACCAGCTACGACATCGACCAGTACAACGGGCTGCGTTACGACACGTCGACCGGGAAACTGTGGACAGACCCCAAAGACGTCCACGACGCCGACCGCGTGTCCCCCACCTTGTACTACCTCCCGGGATCCGTCACCGCTTACGGAGCGATGCAACGCGTCAACTGGGCGGCACTCTACGGTGCTCTCGGCGGTGCAGGAAACACATACACACTCAGCCAAACATCCCTTCTCACCTACACGAACACCTCCAACCGCGACGTGTTCTGGTCGGCAGCAGTACGGATACCGCAAACACGTTGGAACATGAACTTCCAGATGCGCGACGCTAAACTGCAATGGCAGTTCTTAGTTGACGACGCTGTCATCGGCACCGCTTCCGATGACATGTCTCCCGTCTCCGACCCCTTCACATCGTTGAATAACTACGCAGGTGGCGCCATCTCCGACCGGATCAACGGTGACAACGTCCCCAGCGAGCCTCCTTTCGCCGACGTAATCCCAGCTGTTAACTCCCTGTTCACCGCAGCTAACAATCAGCGTTTCAACATGCACATCCCCTCCACGATCACCCGCCCCGACCTATCGAGCGCCTCAACTACCATCACCCCGGGAACAACCAAGACGTTCAGAGCACGGCTTGTAGCCGTCACCCCGGCAGCCCCCTTCTACACCGTCGGCGGGGGCCTCCCCGACTACCCGTACCTATGGAACTGGGTTGACATCAACGGCGGACCTTACCTCCGTATGCTCTGGAACACACGTTCGGCCTGACTGATATGACTGACACCACCTTCCCACCACAAGCGGCGTACCCCGCCCTCCCATCCGGCCACGGCGCGATCGTCCTACACCTACAAGGACACATCGACGCCATACAGAAGATGTTTCGCGGCACGGCGGCGATCGAAGAACTCGTCACCGAGGAACGCCGCAAGCCACCTCTCGAAATCATCGAACGCCGCAAGAAGCTGGAAGCCGTCGGACTCGACCCCGACGAATACCTGCCAATCAAGAAGGCAACACCCCTCGACTATCTCGGGCAGATGCACTTCGACGTCGACTCGCTCCGCCCGTGGCTGGAGTTCTACCAGATCGACAACATCGACGGCATCCTCGCCGACCTACGCCCCAACCCCGTAGGGCTCAAAGAGTACATGGCTACCTACCTCGCCGAACTCAACGAGATGACCAATGGCTAACGCACAATCGCGAGGCTGGGGCCCCGGATGGCCGACCGACCGACGCAGAGACATGAAATGGGCGTCCGCCCCCTCTGGCGCCCGAGTCATGGTGCACTCCAAGATCGCCTACCTCACCGAACGCGCCTTCCGCGAAATTGAGGGTGTCGGAGACTTCAAGCTCGACTACGGCCCGGGTGACACCGACGACGAGTGGGGTTACGCAAGTCGCCCTATCCGCGGTTCCCGACGCCCCTCGAACCACAGCTGGGGTTTAGCTGTAGACCTGAACGCACAAGACTGGCCGATGGGCCAATCCCGCAACAACCCGCCACAGTGGCTCGTTGACATCATGGCTACCCACGGTTTCTCGTGGGGCGGCAAATGGAGCCGACCCGACCCGATGCACTTCGAGTGGATGGGCACCCCGAGCGACGCCGACAAGCTCGCCCGAGCCCTTCTCCTACACGACAAAGCGATGCAGGACGGAACGGCGCCCGCCCCGGCAGCGCCCGCCGTCCCCGCAGGACCACCGAAACCGGCAGCGATCCGCCGTTGGATGTCCGGTGTCCTAATCCCGTTCGCAAGCAACTTGCCGGACCTCAACCCTTCAGTGACCGGCCAGAACCTGCACATCGTGCGGCTACAGCAAGTGCTGAACGTCCTGATCGACGCCGGACTCGCCGAAGACGGCTTGTATAACCAGCAGACGATCGACGCCGTTGTCCGGTTCCAACGATTCTTCAAGGTTCCGATGGATACGACGCTCGCTGATGGCGACTTCCCCGGTGCGTTCGGGCGGTTCTCCCGCTGGTATGCAGTTCATGTTCTGAAGGACATAAACGCCGGAAAGTAGGGGTGGCCGGACCCTCATCCGCCAAACCTAACAAGAAATCTGCGATTAAGGGTTGACGCTTCTACAAGTGTCCGTTAAGGTAGCACCCATGAGCGACCTACCCCCATCAGAGTTCATCCTTCTCCCCGTACTGGAAGGACAACGCGTCCAACACATCCACGCCGACTACGGCGAGGCATTCTGCGGGAAGCAAACCGACCTCTACATGTCCGAAAAGACTTGCAGCTTCTACGGAGCCGTCGTCGTCACCGGACAATCCATCGTCAACCAGAACTTCACTTGCAAGAAGTGTCAGAAAAGAGTGCGCCAATACCTTGACTCCTAAACTAATTCCGTATGTTCATGTGTAGCAGCCCCCGCAAGGGGGTTGTTGCGCGTCTAAGCTCAAACCATGACCGCTCTATGGTTCCTCATCCTCACACTCGCCGTGTACCGGATCACCCGCCTCTACATCTACGACACGATCACCAAATCGTTCCGCGGCTGGGTGACCAACAAACTCATTATGGGCTGGAAAGGCAACAGCCCAGTAGGCACCGGCAGCCGCTACGGCAAAGTCCGGGCATGGGCATCCGACCTAGTCGCCTGCACATGGTGTCTGGGCCTGTGGGTCGCTTTCGTCGTCGCCGGAATCACCGCCCTCGCCACCAACTGGGGCCCGAACGTGTGGGAATGGATCATCGTTTCCCTCGCCCTCGCAGCGTCACAGTCGTTCGTCCACATGACCGAAGACCTGTTCGACACGTTTATCGACGACTAATCTTGACTGGGCACGCCCGCCGTGGTTGACTACAACGCATGGAAGACACCACCCCACACCCAAGACGCGAACCCCATGCCCTCCCGTGGCACATGGACTACATTCATCCGCACACCAACGGCACCCAAATGCGTACCGGTAGCCGCGGCACCGTCATGGGCTGGGCCCGAGTAGCAGCCGACGACTTCGGCGTAATCGTGTCCGTCTACGGACCCAACGGCCAACTCGACCGCACCATCCACCCCGACCTAGTAGCGACATGAGAGCCGTCGTCTGCGACCTCGACGGGGTCCTTTACCCGTTCGCCCAAGACTTCGCTAAATGGGTTGAACAGCCGAACCCGACATTCGACAACTGGTCGTTCTACAAAGACTGGGGCATGAGCACTCCCGAGTTCCTCGACCACTACGCCGAAGGTTACGCAGCCGAAGCGATACTGCATGACGGTGAACCGTTGATCCCAGCTGCCCTCATCCGCAGGCAGATCGGGCTATGGCAACGCGAAGGCGTCGAGTTCC
>Ga0255047_10002680_pt1 | contig 11620 bp, 10 predicted proteins | sample JV7_2_1_MG_FD_183640 | JGI IMG/M metagenome (GOLD analysis project Ga0255047, IMG submission 183640) | Seawater microbial communities from Jervis Inlet, British Columbia, Canada - JV7_2_1 | ecosystem: Environmental > Aquatic > Marine > Inlet | place: Canada: British Columbia | collected 2016-10-06
CGATATAAACAGTACAAGTCTATATGTGCAAAGATGGATGAGCATACCCCCAGCAATATGATACAATCGGAGAGAAAACAAACATATCAACACTGGTTCAATAGTCCCGTCGAGGACAGCGGGGGCCTCTGGAAGACGAAGCAAGGTTACGTGACTCACGGAGACTTCGTGGTAGGATTCTACAACGATCTGTCCTCCATTATCAAAGCCAACAAGTACGCGATTAAAAATGAAAAGGCATTTAAAAAGGAAATAGCAAGGTTCGTGTATAGCCTGTCGGATGAAGGTAAAGATGAACACCTCAGATGACGAAAATGAGCCAACGGATCCCTTCAAGGAGAAAATCGAGCACTTGAAACGTGCTTTTACGCTCAACGACTATATGAGTTGCGAAGAAACGCGGGATATCCTGAAGACCAACCATTTTCAGAAGTATTGTGACCAATGCGAAAAAGAAATAGACAAGTGGTATAGGCAGCACTGTGACGCCGCTAAGAGGTCTCTTTCAACCGCCATGTACTATGATCAAAACGCCACGAAACTCGGCCTTCTAAGCAGGCTGGTGTACGATAACATCGAGAAAGAATACGATTTAGAAGTTTTCTACGACGACCCTATTCTAGCCGATTCGCTCGTTGAAAAGTATGACGAGATCAAGCGACGGGAAGAAGAAGAAAAGAGGTTAAGAAGGTTAGAAATTTTAGCAGAGACTCCGAATGCCTGCAAAAAATTCGATTGGGCTACAAAGACGTATAAATAAAAGATCATTTTATTATATAATGAACGAGTTTGGAATAGAGGATCTAGTGTATTATAAGCAGGACGGAATAATAAAAAGCATGGGATACAAGATCGATAATGAGAGATTGCAGCAAGAAGCTCCTGCTCTGAAAACAGGGGGGCAAGCTGGCGGCGGCCAAGCTCTACGGGCCTTGACGGTGCCTGCTGGGCTATTCACGCTGCGAAGAACTGCGGAACAGACCAGCAATAAGCCCGAAGTCGACACAACAGAGTCAGGAGTCATAAGCACGAGCTTGTATGATAAGCTGCTGGGTCTTGTAGGAAGACGGCGTAGCGTAGGCACGGGACGAACAAGACGGAAACGAAAGAAACAACCGTCCAGAGGAACGCGCAAGCGTTAGAGATTTCGGTCGCGACGGCGCGAAGGCTGTTCTGTTCCTCACGGGGTGCATTGGCGCTATTTTTTCAGCGAACATATATATGTTGCGACAGGCTAGAAATTGTATTCGTTATTCGGACATACAGGGATTGAAGAGTGCATGTGAAGAAATATCTCAATCTCGCGTCAATCATGCCCACTTTTATAAGATGCTTTTTCTGTGCGCGTGCCAGTACGGATGCAGGGACACGATAATATGGTTTGTCGAAGTATTCTTCGAGTTTTTTTCAGCAATAGAAAGAATCGCCCTCCGGCAAACGTTTTTTTACGGCAAGCACTTGGTCAGCAAGAACGCCCATGTGGATACTCACTGGTACGACAGTAATATCTTGTCTGTGTTTCGTGTGCGCAGGTAAATTACCATTTTAGGCGTTTAGGAAAGTACTCATTGAGCAGATCACTGTAGTATGCCTTGGTGTCGTCGGTAATCTCTACACTGTCTTCCTTTGAATACAAGTCGTGTTTATTAAATTCTGTGATATCAGCAAGCGTTTTATGGTCGGTATCGTCCATGAAGTAATGATAGTCCCCTCCGGTGTGCCACGGATAAAATGAATGGAAGCGAATAATATTCCAGTATTTCTCGGACAATTTGTGAGTTTTCCTGTTCTGTTTTAACACCATGTACAGGTATTCGTCGTGGCCAAACGACATCACTAAATTGCTAATCCCGCACCCTTCGCGGTATACACCAAATTTCGTACAGTAAATTGGGTTGTCTATGTCTGGGTTTGATTGTAGGGTGTCGTAATAGACGATAGATTTTTGAAATGCGCACCCTAATGGGTACGTGTCCCCTACGACTGCCCATGATGGTTCACCGAAAGCAAATAATATTTTCCCTAGGTCATGGATGAGTCCGCACAGTTGCAGCTCGCGATCAAACGGGTGTTTTTTTCGAATTCTCTCTGCAGTCTGGTATGCGTGTATAGAATTCACAACATCAGGCAGGTCTGGGTCGCTAGGATCCACGAACCGGTCCATCATGGATAGGGCGTCTTTCATAGTCATCTCACATCTAGTCCCAAAATGACTGTACTCGAGTTGTTTCACAAGCGCGAAATTGTACGACTGATTTTCGTGCATATCAGAATACAGCTGGTGCTGCACTGTGTTATCTTCATACACTCTAAATGGACGGTCAGTCATAATATATTGCTCTATTTTATTGCTGCGAGATTAAACCGAAAACAGGTGTATATTGGTCCATACGTTTATAAAGTCTATCAGATATGAATAGAGTTTATAGTTTTTTAGATTTGGCTCCACTGGGAGTAGTTGAAGGGAGAGACAAGTATCTCGGGGAGTTTCTTCCGGTAGTGTCTCACCTCCTTTTCGAATCGTTTCTCTCCGGGCGTGAGTGGGTATGGCGTCGATGTGTTCATAATTTCTCTCTCCTCCTCGGTTATTTCAGGCTTGTAACCATAACAATTAACTCCAAAGCGGGCCTTCTTATTTGAGACGAATCCACCGTTTATTCCAGGTCGTCCGCAGTCATGTTGGTGGTTCTTTATTTTTTGAAGATTTTTCCATGTGTTCTTCTGCGTCGGATACAGAATCATTTGGTTGTCTGACCATCCAAATCCACACCACTCTCCGCCTGACTTATAAGCGTCCTCAATCTCGCTATAGTTGGCCAGCTCGGCGCCGTACGCTTTACAAAGCGCCTTGGCTTCCTTATACGTGTACTTATTGTCCGGTATGTGGAACACTTGCTTCTCGACCGTTATTTCGGGAACCGGTTCAGGAGCGGTCTCTGACGTGACTGTGATGTCGACTTCAGGAACTGGAGTGAATATGTTTTTTAGACTGGTTTTGATGTCTATATCGAAAAAGTATTGGATTCCGTTTATCAGGATCAAAAAGATGAACAACCCCCATAGCGCAGTCTCAATGAACGTGATTCCTGCCCCTTGGGAAGCTGCGGCAGCTGCGGGCTGCGTTCCTGAACTACCTAAATACTTGAATACCAGATAGTAAAGAATGATAACTACCGTTAGAATGATCAAGACGGTAGGATTCGCTCTAGGATCTATCTTATCACCTATAAAATCGTACATATGGGGGTATCCTTCCGTTGGTGTGATATCTATGTCCATTTATATAGTACCGTCTTTATTTTTTTTCCGGTAGAAAAAACAATAGGCGCGCTGGTTCTTTAGGGAAGACGTATCTTTGACTGCGCTTACGCGCGTGTCATCGAAATGATACCAGCTACCGTTCGCATTTTTGATAAATGCTGTATAGTGCCCTCCGAGACACCCTCCAGAATGGCAACACACTCCGTACAGATCATAAACGTAGTCGTGTTTGTCGTAGCCGACAACATACGGAGATAAATCGAGGTCTTCAAGGGGAAAGTCCACTAAATGTTTGTTTTTGCGCACGTCGTTCGAGAAACGCTTCAAGGTAATGATGAGAATGTGCGGAAGGCTCCAGAATAATATCTGTCTCTCTACTCTTTCCTTTTTCCCACTTTTTTCGTTAAATACCTCGTTACCTTCTTCTAGAGATTCTTTAGCAGTATATTCCGCTATGCAGTCTTCCAATGAAGGGTTTTTTAAACTAGGAATAGCCAGATCGAGAGTGAGAAATGGCTCTGGTCTCGAACTTATATAGTCTCCACCGACGGTGCAGACCCGGGAAACATGTATTCCATAGAAGAACTCCAGTATCTCAGAGTACTCTTTTTTGTACATATTTCGCATCATATTGAAGCAGTTCGTGGCGAGTTTGTCTGTGTCCGTCACTGGCTGACCTTTTATGACCATGTGAACTTCCCGCAAAATAGCGTTGTGAAAGCAGTCTATAATGAATATTAAAAATTCTGGAAGATCATTTTGTGCATAGCCAGTGAATATTGGCTTATTCTTGACCTTGGCGACTTTCTGAATAGATGAAAAAAAGCCTCCTGGGCTGATGATGCAGTTTTCACTCCATATGAGTTCGCGCAGCTTGTCCCATTCCATGAGCACGAGAGAATCCGGGATTTTGTTGAGCTTCGCCTTATAACCAGCCTTTTTCAGAAACTCATTGAATTCGTAGGAATGGGACAGGCAATGCAGTGCGGAGTTCATGAAACATGTATTCCCTAAATTGGACAGGCCCGTCAGCCCTCTATCGCTGTAAGCAGTGAAAGACATTATTACATATCTTACTGTCTTTTACTTTTATATCATTTGCACAAAACAAATTTTTCTTCCTTCTTTATATGAGCGCCAACCGAGATTCATCGCGGATATTGCTTGATTATGTGGACGTGGTGAGGGATCAGCAAAGGATTATAGAGCGTTCTATCTCTCACGTGAGACGCATGAACGACAATCTCACAATGCTTCTCTATGAGTGCCTGATCGCACAGGGATCGGGGTACCCCGTGTCTGACAGCCGCGCCCGGGCGACTGCGATTTCCCGCGACAGCGCGCTGCGAAGATCTAACGCCGCGACAAACACGACGCCCGTTTCTGCCGCCGATACGCGCTCTCCCCCAGGAGTTTTCCGAACTACTTTCAGTGCTCAAGAGAGAGAAACAAGTGCGGCTGGCGTAGCGCGCACCATTCGCAGTGCAACTACGTCGGCATTGTCTCCGCATCCGACGACAGCGCAGTCCGGAGGCCCGTACACGATGAGGAGGCGACGAATGGGTGCGGGGCCGTCGTGGACCCAATCCCTATACACGAGGCTCCCGCCACCGCCGCCCATCAACGTGCGCCCGCCACCATTGGACTCGGAGACCCAGACAGGGGAGTCCTTGACTGCTTCCGATGAAGGAATACCGCCGTTGGAAGAAGTTGTGCCGCCTAGGCTTCACCGCAATATCAGTAGAACGCCTTCTGACGTGATCGACGAACTATCCATTACGACGCCTCGCTTTTTCGGAGATTACACAAGAATACAGCCTACACACCTGCAGGTCCGACGCAGCACGACTATATCTCTATTCTGTGATGTATCTGGTTCGACGCAAACGATATGCCCGATTGATCGCGCAACCTTCGAAGATGCAGACAGCGTTATGATGATAAAGCACTGCAGGCATATATTTCGCGAGTTGAACCTGCGGAGACACTTTCGAAATAGTCCGCGTTGCCCGCTGTGCCGATATGATATAAGAGACTACACCCCTGAGACTAGCATGGCAATTGAGAGCGTTCAGAACGCGAGCGATGCAGTCATATTCAGATCAGATAGCGACGAGGTCGAACGTGTCCCTAATCGCTCTTACATTCCAGGACAAGTATGATTGTTGAGAGAAATTCGCATGATTTTAGCAACTTAAGGATTCCATTATTGAACAATCATTATTTTATCAGCCTATTATATAGATGTCTAGAAACTGGAGAGCTAAGCAAAAACGAGCTGGAAGCCTCGGACAAGCATCGCGGATGTACCCTATTAGGCGGCCGGACTGTGTGCCCGATGGGGTGTGCGCGCGCATCCCAGGCGCACAGGGTTTCGGACGCCACAACCCCTCGATCGGAGGAATGCTATCATTAGGTATCATGAAACAAAATAGAAAAGCTGGGGGAAACAATGTGTGTGTGTTCACAGATGAATTTGGGGTAAAACATACGCCCTGCGATGGAGGAGGCGGAGGAGGCGGTTTCGGTTGCCCGTGCGTGCAACTAATATATGTGCTGCAAACAACAGGAGCCAATGGGCCTGTACTCGGATCTTTCTCCGCCACCGGTGGAATCACAGGCGAGGTTATCTCATTAGTTAATGACCCCACCGTAGCCACCCGATGGCTGTTGCTAGTAACCCTAGATAATTGTGAATCTCCACTTCAGCAAAGCGGAATTCTAAGCGGAGGTCAAATTCCCCAAGATTGGACGGGCACTGTTCTTGGGGTGCCTCCGCCCTCTCTCTCTCTCTCCCCCCCGTGCCCATGCCTGCAAATATTTCAAGTCTTAAACCAGGGCGCCGGCGCCGCGATCGTGGACAACGACACGGTGTCCTTGCCGCCGCCTTCTGTTGTAGTGTTTGGTACAGTCATAAGGCAGCAGAACATCACGACTCTGCCAACCGAACACACTTACGGGGTCCTAATGATGCTTCCGCCAGAGGTCCCGTGCGACGAAAACGCGGGGGTGCCATCACCGGGAACCATCGCGATAGGCGAAGCGGGATTTCCGGATAGTTGGCTTGTGCAGGGCAACGCCGCGCCCGTGCAATTGCAAGGTAGCGGCGGCGGTGGAGACAACGAAGGCAACGGCAACGCGGCATGCTGCTCGTGCCAAGGACCAAAGGCATACTGCCCCAACTGCTGGGAGCGCAAGACGAGATTCACTCTTAGCACTAAGTAAAGAAGGAATTGATCGTTTTCTGCCCGTCCTTTATGTTTTTTGCCTTTCGCAGAGCGCTTTCAAATATTAACTTAGTGACTTCCGCATTTCGCAGTTTACTCTCCTTCGCGTCCAACACTTCCACGTCCTTTCCATGCTCCTGCTGCAAATACTGCAACTTCACTTTGAAACTCCGTCGTTTTCTCTTGAATGATGGAATTTCTTCCAACACTAATGCGAACACCTGCTGCACTGGTTTCATGATCTGATTGGTTATGTAATGAATGTAGTCTGGCTTGAGCTCGTTGGCGCGAATGAATTCTGGCGTCTCAATCTTGTCTCCCTGTAATCTAACCTTCCTTTTTGTTTGAACAAACACAAACGGGATTCGAGAGCCGATCGATGGCTTGTTGCCGGGATCTCGTTTTGCTATTCGGTCTGCTAACACCTTGTGAGCAATCCCCCCTGGGTTCTTGTAGAACCCACGCAAAGACTTGCTGATAATGAGCTTCTCAAGCGGAAACTTCTCATCGACGATGTCTCTCAGAAACTGCTGCGTGAACGCCACCGCCGCGCCCACCCCCTCGCCGCTCATCAAAATATCAATAATTCCACCATATATGTCCTTAACAATCGGTGCGTTGTCTCGTCTCTTCAGGACAATCCCCATGGATTTCCGTTCGCATTTCGCAGGGTCGCGCTCGTACAACAGCCCAACATAGCGTTTCTTCGACAACAGCAAGAACGGCAGGAACGTCTTCTCATACTCCAAATCGTGAGGCGCTTTAAGGAACTTTGTCGCCAACTTGCCTGCCTCAATCGCCAGCTCTATCGTTATTTCGAGTGCCTTTTTACCGACGACCCTTTCCCCATCACCATCAGTTAAGGCAAACGTGAAGAAGCAACTGTCTGTATCTCCATAGACGATATCACTCGTCGCAGTAACTTGTCCGTGTTTCGTCTCGCACACCTTGTCTTTATAGACACGTTCGATCAGCGTTTTAGCATAAATTAATAATTTGCGTCCAGTAGCAGTCGTGGAAGCTGCTATATCTTTCTCGTAAAACGAACTGGTGATAGCACCGCACTGACCATACAGTGAATTCGCGGTGATTTTGTACCCCAACTGTCTTTTATCAAACACATTCCGCATGAAGCTGTTGTATGTAGGTTCTACGGAAATGACCAGTGCCTTTGGAACGGTAGTTGTGCTCCTGTTGAGCTTTCCGTCAGATAGGGTTACATCAGTGATTTCATAGTGGTCCTCGCACTCCTTGAGCAGACCAGACAGGGTCTGCCCGTCGGACGTGACGATGGTCTTGTAGCCTATTCGCGCCCTTGTCGCCTTCCGAGCAGCGAGCAGCTCTTGAAGGATAGCAGGCATGATCGCTTTCCGTCCGTCTGGAAACTGCGCGAATCTACACACCTTCGTTCCCACTTTGACCTTTGCTTTCTTTTTCTTGCCATCTGGCGATACCCAATCGTATGTATCGTATTCTACGTCCACGTATTCGTAACCGTCGAGTCCGTCGTATTCTGGATCGCCAGTCTCTTCAATAAGACGTCCGTTCTTGTCATACTCTTTCGTCCACACTTTGCTATCGTGAGATATGTTCTCACTTATCATCGAGCTGGGATACAGCGAAGCAAAGTCAACAACCGCAACTGGATCGCGGTATAGCCCTTTCTTCGGATGGAGACATATCGCGCCCTCATATGACCCGTCGTTTTCAGGCTTGTCCATCACAGGCATCAAGGTGCGCTTTTCCCTGCATTTCTTAGCAATGAAGCTGAGCAGTTTAATTCCTTGTCCCCGCATTACCACGAAGTCGATAGGTATGCTACAAATAGAAGCGATCTCACTCATTCCCGTAAGGACGTCATTCTTCCTTACCAGATGATGTAGAAGGTTGCAGTCCTGAATGCAATACTTCGCAATAATAGCACGATCTGCGGACGTCCCATTCGTTTTCTCGAAAATATCCTGAGGTGAAATATCGTCCTTCCCAAGCCCCCACCGCAACTTGAGGCCGTCCTCTGCTTGGACCGCACCCCTGACGGTGAACACGCCTGTCTCCTCATTCATGGAAGTGACTTCGAACTTTTTACCATCTTCATATGCATCCGACGAGTGCCCGATCGTTTCAAAGCATACGAAGTTTCCCGACTGTAATCCCATGAGGTTGCGGCTTTTGATAACAGTGTGGTCTCCCTCAACATTTGCCGACCTAACCATGTCTCCTATGAAATGTGATGCGACATCATTCAGCTTATAAGACGACAGGTTCACCTCACGTCTGAAGTAATTATACAGATCAAGCTGGATTACTCCATCGATTTTAACAAAGGTGAGCTCATGAGTCCCACTAGCTATTTTAATGGTTTTCTTCTGATCCCTGCAGAACTGCCCTCGGTTTTTCGAGAGCTGGGTGAACCACAACTCGCCATCGTCATCGTGCTCGCGCCCGCGCTTCGGCATAAAGCACTTGTTTTCCTTTGCTCTGTCGCACATGAATTTCCAATCAAACCCAAACGTATTATACCCGACGAGAATATCAGGTTTTTCTCTCTGCATGAGTTCTGTCCATGCGAGCAGCACTTCGCGCTCAGTATCGTACTCCTCGATCTCTGTGCGCTCGTCGCCGATGTCGTCGCACGTCCCCAGAACGACACAGTGATTGAGATACGGCTCAGCTTGTCCCATGTATCTGAAGGTCGATCCAATAAACGTGGTTTTGTCGCCTTCGAGAGCAGGAAGAGTAACTTTCATACCTTGATCGATCATTTCTAGCGCTTTGCCTTTATCGCAATCGGTATCGTTGAGATAATCGATGATGGTTTTCCCGTCCTTACGAATGTAAGGATCAGAACCGAACCGGAATGGCGCCTGTAGCATCTCGTCGTCCTCATCGTCCTCGCGGTCGGAACCGCCATCATTGTGTCTCGTGTAACGGTTATTATCGGCCAAGTCGTGGAGAGGTGCATGTATCAGTTTTTGTATCTTTTCTAAAATGTGATTTTTAGAGCGTTCTCTCTTCGGGTACACGTGGCTTATCCCGTCGACTTCATCGAGCTTGAACGCCGCGAGTATTAGTCGCTTGAATACGTCGCGCTGTTTTTCATCCAGCTGATGTGATACACTGTGACCGTTCCAGTAGGTGATGATTTCGCCCACCAACTTTTTGTAGGTCTTAATGGCCATAGGGAAGTCACCATGACTAGAGCTTGCTTCGATATCAAAACTGCATATCTTAGCAGGGACCGCAGTTTCCTTATCGGGTAAAGGAACCAAATGTCGCTGGTCTATTGTGAACTCGAAATCGCAGTAGGTCCGAGCCTTCCCGATTCTTATAAGTTTCTTTCTGGGCAGCTGCACCCATCCTGAGGGACTAATTTTCTGGATGTGAAAGTATCGCAATAGAGGAGGTAGTTTTGCCTCGTATAGCTCAGTATCGAAACCTCGAAATCGTAAAGTTTTGAGAATGTAACGCCTGTTGAATAAACTCGACGGATCAGGTATAATATCGTACCATAGGTTTTTCACTTTATTCAGGGCAGTCACGTTTTTGAACTTGAATAAAACAAATCTGTGGTCTTTGCCTTTGTCAAACCCATAGAGCTTTTTCCGTTTGATGATTTTGCAGTCAGTAATGGAGGTCTCATAGTAGGAGCGGAAGTCGTCTTCCAGACACCGATGTATGAAAGACACCTGTGTTTCCCCGTCCTTAGGAACTGGAGGAATTATTTTGTAGTTCTTCTTCCAACTCCTGTATTTTGCGGTTAGCTCCGCAACGCGAAGTTCTCTTTTGATGCGCGACAGGAAGCTCTCCTTGGTAGGGACTCCCCAGTCGTTGCCCACTTTGACGTAGAAGAATGGTTGGAAGTTTTTGACGAACAGAGAGTACGACTTGCCTCTTTCGTCGATACCAAACATTTGTATTATGAATTCCTTGCTGTCTTCCCCCCTCTTTGCTCCGAATTGGGCTTTTTCATTTGTGACCTTGAAATCAAACAGTCGGAAGGTTGGATCCATGTGTGTCTTGCAGTCGTATGTGCTCGTTCGTCTAATTCAATTTTTGAGTTCGTTTCGAAACTTATTCGCAACGAATCTAATAGTTCAGGACCGCGACACCGAGCCCAACAATGAAAAGCCCAATTATTTTATTTCTTGTGAACTTTTCACCTAATAGTGCTGAACCTACCAACGCAGCAACGATAACTTCGACGCCCGTTTCGAGTATGGTGAGGTATCCCAGGTCGTTGTACTTCAAGAGATACAATCCTAGAAAAATAGAGATAGATATAGCCACGCTTCCGCCCACGAAGGCGGCTAGAGATGACCTGTCGAGGCTTCGAAGATCTTTATTTAAATTACTTAATCCCGCGCTGAATATGGATATCGCTAGGATTATGGTGCTCGTGAAAATGGTGTCGATGTACATGATACTTGCTGGACTGAATGACTTCATTAAGTATTTGCGACTGACCGAAACGGCCGTCCCTAACAAAGACGCAATAACGACAAGAGTTACTGCCACAGATGGATGACTCAACATATACTAATTGTGTAGAATAAAACAAACGGTACAGAGAGAAAAATAGCGCTTTGATCAAAGACGCGTTTGTATTAACTAGCTTTTTCTCGTCATGCGTCGTGCGTGAATTTGTGCGTTTTTTCCGAACAACGCTCCAGTCTCCTTTTTGCTAAATTCATCCAATATGACTGACCGAAGGTTAGAAAATTGAAACGAATGAGGCGTTCTGAAAAAAGGTTAAAAGCAACCCCCCGAATAATAAAACAATGGCTGATAAAACTGACTATACATTCATGAAATCTGGATTTGCTCCAGTCGATAACGGAGATGAAATAGACAGCGCACAAGAAAACGTGGTAGCTTTGATCGTCACGTATGCTGAGCACGCTCTCAGGTCAGCAGCCATTTATGTATCCCACGGGGACCGAAGAGAGGTCACGCCTGAGGACGTCAAGCGCGCTATGATGCTAGAGATGTTCCTGTTCGGGAGCCGCCCGGGACTGTTGGAAAAAGCGAAGGACATCAAAGAAGAGTTATTTCCAGAGGAGGGCGACGATGAAGAGGAGGGCAGCGATGAAGAGGGTGGCGACGATGAAGAGGGGGGCGAAGAGAGTGATGAG
>Ga0255047_10002682_pt1 | contig 11617 bp, 13 predicted proteins | sample JV7_2_1_MG_FD_183640 | JGI IMG/M metagenome (GOLD analysis project Ga0255047, IMG submission 183640) | Seawater microbial communities from Jervis Inlet, British Columbia, Canada - JV7_2_1 | ecosystem: Environmental > Aquatic > Marine > Inlet | place: Canada: British Columbia | collected 2016-10-06
CTCGTCCTTGGTGACGAAACGGTGTACCGACAAATGCTCTCGCCCTCTCCACCACTTCTCGTTTGCGCGCATCGCTTAGCATTAAGGCGTCCTTATGAGGGGAGTCGTTAGAACCTTATCCATGCCAGGCACGTACGGTTCTGCACGCATGTTGTAAATGTTGTCGAACGTGTCGCGGCACGTGGCCAGCGTCTTGTCGCACCCAGCGCGCAATTCAACTTCGTCACCTGCTGCGAAATCGAACAGCGTGTCGCGGAACAGTTCGATGCACTTCGGTGCCCAACTGATGCTTCCATCCTCCGTGGAGTCGGGAATAAGGCCACTACTGTCGTCAGAAGTGACTTCAATATCCGTATCGCCCCCGTTTAACGCCACTGAAACGATGGTGAAGGCAACGTCGTCGTTACCCGTGCTGCCCACGACGTTGAACACGTCGCCCGTAGCAAAGAACTCCGTCTGGTCGTTGGCAATCGTGAACACGTCCAGTGCGCTACTGATGCCAGTGATTGGGTAGTCAGTGAACAGGTCGTTCTTAATTTCGAAGCGCAGGCCCCGATTCTCGCCATCGATGAACGTCACGGATCCGAACCGGTAGAAGTTCTCAGGCTCTTTGGTCGGGACTTTAAGTTCGTAGCGCTCTTTGCCACTCGTGACAGAGCTAATTATCACGTCTTTGCTTCTCGCATAAATGGCTTCCCAGGTCACGCGCGAGTCGTTTCGAATAGAGCCTGTTTCGTTGGACGGCGAATCGGGGATCGCTTCGTCCACAATAATCTCGGTGTCGCCCGCGCTGGTCAGCGTCGAGTTCGTGGTTAGCGTGTAAGTCCCGTCGTTTCCGCCCGACCCGCTGATTGTAAAAGTGTCGTCGAGAAGAAACTCCGCCGTGTGGTCGCCATCGATCAGAAACCACTGCGGGAGTGACGCGTCGTCCACGTCGATGATCGGGTACAACGGGGGTGTCTCTACTACTGTACCCGCTAGTGTCGTCGGCCACGTCGGTTCGACCGGTCCCGACCGTCCAGGAGCAGTTACGGCTGTACACTTGAAGTGATACGCTAGTGAGACTCCCGTAGCTCGAACGACGTCGCCGATCCCTTCGTCTCTGGCTGCACGCACGACACGTGTCAAATTCGCTGACCATACAACAGGCCTCAAGTGCACGTAGCAGCGATTGATTTGGTGGTCGTCGTTGCCCAGGTCCGCGCGGCACGTTCGTTGATAGACGCTCCCTGCCTGCTGCGCGAGCTTGTGTTCGAGACCACGAAACTCTGCTTCGTACATGTTACGGCCTACTTGGACCTCACCAAGATTGCCGACACCGGGGCCGAAATACATTTTACCGTCAGCGAGTGCCTCACGATTGATCATGAAGAAATGAACTTCTGCGTTGTCGTAGACGCCCTTCTCGATGTCCGGTTCTGTTATTTCGTCACTCGCCACAACACCAATCATCGTTAAGTTAGACACCGACAGGTCCGACGCCTGCTCCAGCGCCGAAGGGTTGTACGCATCGGTGGGCTTGTAAACGACGTTCTCAAAAGTCACTTGCTCGTGCGAAGTAATGAAGCCCAACACGCGTCGCGCTTCTCCGCGCTCCGTGTACGTCGTGAATCCGGTCGTGTCGGTGCTGTCAAGCGTAAAAGAGCGCGGCCCAGTGACGGTGATTAGATACGTGTTGCCATTCAGTTCTGTCATTCCGCGCACGTTCGAGAACACAACCGACATTCCCGTTTCGTACTGGTGGTCCCAACGCGTCGTCACCGCTCCAGGATTGGCCTTAGAGACCGATTCCACGCGAGGCTGGTCACGATTGAGAATAATCTTCAGACACTTGCTCAACGTGAGCGTCGTTCCGCCCAGGTGTGTCTTCAGGTTCGCGCTAACTGACTTAGGCAACGCGCACCTCTCTTAGAAGAACCGACTGTTGTCCCGCATTGAACGACACCCAGTTCGTATCAAGTCGCTTCGTCTCGAACCGGCAAGGCGTGCTGAATTCTCCACCCCACTTCACTGTTACGAGGTTGACAGGAGCTACAGCGAAAGTGACGATGCCCGTGGCGTAGTCGATCGTGTAGTCAGCACCTCCGCCCTCAGTCATGAGAACGCCGTTGACTTCTACGAGAATAGTGCCACTGACTGGTTTCTTAATCTCGCGAGTCGTGGTTAGCGCGCCCTTCGCGTATTGCTTCTGCAACTGGAACGTCGTATCCGAACCGTCGCCCACAGACGGGTTCATGTTCATGTCGTCTCTTGCTACGACGCCCGACTGCATTGGTGGCGTTGCTGTGTTGAAATCCGCGTAGTCCTTGAATCGGAACTCGTGCAGCGGGCCTTTGACGGCGTGAAAGTACTCGACAAGCGTCCACAGGTCCGACTCTTCCTTTATTCCGTGCTCCACGTCGTACCAGTGCAGCGGCTCGTCCTGTTCCAAGTTGCGCTGCTCGAATCCGCTTTCCACAGCAACTATACTGACTTCGTACTCAGGCCCGCCCGCAGAGTTCATCGAAATGCTTTCGGGGAACACCGGTGTTTCTAAGAACGACACTAAGTCATCCTCCTTCCGCGCACGACAGCTCGCGTGAGTTGCCCCATTATTTGGCTCTGGCTACGCTGGAACGATTGCGAGTCCTGCGCCTGTACGTTGAAAGTCACGTTCGTGTCGCCTTCCTTCTTCTCGTTGTTGTTGTTGCTGTCGCCACGTCGCGCCATCAACCCAGGCAACTTGTCGAGAGGCACGATCGCTTCGGCCCCGGCTTCGCCCGCTAGAACGCGTGTTGGTCTCATCACAACTCCGCCCTCCGCCATTTGGAAGTCACCGATCGGCCCAATGACGCTACCGAACAAGTCAGTGCCCCCCACGTTGGCCATACCGGTTGAAGCACCAGGAATAGCATTGGCAGCACCTCCTCCACTCCCGCTAATGCTACCGACAACAGCGCCGAGGACTGAACTGAATATGCCCATTCCCCCGCCGCTTCCACCACCCGCGCCACTTTCCTGCAATTGCAACTGTGCTGCTTGCGTCATCTGTTTCACGATGTCGACCAGCATATCGAAGACCTTGCGCAACGCGTCGCGCCACGTGAACGTCCCGTCGATCAGCGACCCGATCATATCCTCAGCCGTGTCTCCTATCGTCGCTCCGATGCCGTCCCACACCTCTTGCAGTTCTTCTGCTCGCTTCGTTGCTTCTTCTGTCTGTTCTTTCAGTAGCTCTGCTGATTTCTCTGCGGCTTCCAAAGCTTCTTCGTCGATAAGTTCCTGCAGCGGGTCCTCGCCCAAATCGATGAATTCACCACCGAGGTTGACGCGTTCGCCCGCGTCGTCGCCCTTGATGTCGTCGAAGAAGCTACGACTCGACGCGATTTGCTTGTCAACGGCCTTCACGAGTTCGTCGTTAGCTTTCTTAGCCGCTGCAGCAGCTGCGTCTGCAAGCTTTTTCGCTTCAATCATCTTCTGATTGATGTCGGCCTGGATTCCCAGCTCTTTACTCTTCACGCCATTAATTACTTCAATGGCCTTGCGTTGCTTCTCGTCAATGGCTAACGACTGCTCTTTCAGCGCGTTGATTCGTTTCTGCAAGGTTTCTTCTGATACGCCGAGCTTCCTGAGCCGATCAATTTCTCTTATTTCTGCAGCGATTCGCTTGAGCTGCACCTCTGTCTCTGCTAACGCAGCGCGAGCCTGGTCCTGCTTGGTTGGATCGATAATTCCAAAGAACTCAGCAAGCGCCGTAACACTAATCGCAATGTTGTGCGCCATACCCTTGAACACCGCATTCATTCGTGTTAGCTGGTCGTTCAGCTCTGCCATCTGGTCGGCTTCTTCTTGCGTAATAAGAATTCCAAGGCGCTCAGCCTCGTCCATGAATTCTTTCATTCCGCCTTGAGCAAGCTGTTCGAATAACGGCAGCAGCTTCGTGCCAGCGCGACCGAAGATATTCATCGCCAACGCAGCCTTCGCGGCGGGGTCCTTCACCTCTTGTAGTCGCTTGGCAATCGTTTCCAGGAATCCAGTGGTGTCTTTCAACGCGTCTTTGGCGTCGTTCATGCTCAGGCCAAGCACTCCGAACGCGTCCTTCGCTTCACCACGGTTGAACGCAACCATGTCGGTGAGGCCCTTCTGCATTCGTCGCAAGCCGACGGTCAACTCTTCGAACGAAGAGCCCGCCAGGTCGGACTGCAGACTCAGTGCGGACAAGGCTTCAGTAGTCACGCCCGTTCGAATTGCAGTCTTTTGCAGAAGGTCGCCGTAGTCAACTGCTCCTTTAATTGTTCGTGCGAACATGCCCGCACCGACGACGACGCCTAGGCCCACCATTGCGCCCTTCATTGTCGTCGCTGCAGCTGTCACGGACTGCATTCCCGTCTTCATGCGAGCCAAGCCACGTTGCGCAAAATTCAGTGCGCGTCGGTTTGTTCGCTGTATTGACTCGTCAACTGTTCGCATTTGAGTGCGAACTCTATCCATTGACCGCCTGAACGACAGCGCTCCCTGCTCTGCACGTCGCGTATCGAGCCCAATCGAAGCGGTGAGTGTTCCTAAGTCAGCCACGTTTGTGTCTCCTTGGGCGCGTCCCTACGGCCCGAGCGAAGTATTGAAGCATTTGCTTCTGCTCGTCGACCGTCTGCTCTTTCTGCTTTTGCTTTCTGAACGCCCACGGCATTAGGTCCGAAATCTGCGGAGCTTCCCCGTGTCGCCCATTCACTGCAGAGAACAGGTTGCTGAGGTGCGAATAGAGAGCGACCACCGCACGGTCGAACCGGTCCGGTCCGATAGGGCTGATTTTGTCGTAGGCCATCCATTCGTTCAGTTCCTCACCAGTTAAATCCGCAAGCAGCCTGTCAGGATGCGCGTGCCCAAGCGCTAGTGCAAGCCGGAATCCGAATCTTCTCGTACCCCGGCTTCGGAGTTTTTTGCGAGCGCCTCGATATCCTCGTCAGTAATTTTGTTCAAGCGCTGCGCCACGTTCACGATTTGTTCCATGCGTCGCGCCGTCATTGCTTCTGACAGTTGCTGCCAATCGTCTGTTTCAAATAAGTTGTTTCCTTCTTCATCGCAGGCTACGTGCACAACGAGCTTCGCTCTATAGTGGTCAAGCGCCTGCTTGTACTCGCCCTCTTCGTTCTGTACGATCACAAGCTTCTCTAACGAATCGCGTTCGCTTGCAAACATTTGTCGCACAAAGATGAAGTCGCCGTCTCCAAAATCCACTCGTTCTATCGTCGGCATCACTCTTTCGAGCATTGCGTCTCTTGAAAGCAGTCCCATGATTAGGGGCCTCCCTTGTTTACGCGGTCTTAAGCGCCTGGGCTTGGACCGCTGCCACTCTCTAGAGTCACTTGACCACTGATCTGAATCACTACGTCAGCGGTGACTTTCTCATCCGGTGGTACGGTCAACGGCAACTCTGTCACTAACCCTTGGAACTCAAAGGTCGTGTTATCGTCGTCAGGCAAGACCATTTCGTAGTCTTTGATGACGTCCGACTCAAAGTCGTTTTTCATTGTCTCGTACCCGTCTCTATCGAACGACATGTTTAGCCGCATTGTGCCAGGATTCCTGAACCCTGCAATGAAGGTCCGGTATCCTCCCGACGTATCGAGCGCCGTCGTGTCGATGGTGTCACGCGTCATTCCAGGTCCAGTGATGGACAGAATTTGTGCGATCGACTCCCACGCACCAGTCGACGTGTTGAAGCGTCGGAATTGGGTACCCTTACCGGAAATGTGAGCCATTGGTTTTCACCTCCTTTCTACAAACTAACTAGGTTGGCGCTGAAGGTCCAGCGTCGTCACAAAGCTCGCGCGTCGGTTCTCATCCCACATAAGAAACGATGGCGGGCTAAACGTGAGAATCGATTCGTACTTGAAGCCGTTCGCAGTGAAGTGAGCCTTCCCGTGAAGAAGCACTTCGATGTCGTGAATCAAGTCCCACCCAGTCTCGTAAGATTGATTTCTTACGCGAATTTGAACCGAAGGATAGTAGTAGTTGTTGTCTGTCGACGCCTTCGGATCAACGACAGCAAGCGTCGGACGTCCGGGCGTGTCGTAGATCGTCACGCAGTCGTCCGGTTCGGCAGGCTCGAGACCGATGAACAGGTTGGTCGCAAATGTTAGTGCGAGTCCTGCGTCAGCAGCGAGCAAGTCTTTAATGTCGATCGATGGAACACTCATACCTTTGCCTCACGCTCGATGGTTTTAAGTATTTCATCAAGGTTTCTCTTCATTGCAGCCTCGAAGAACTTCGCGCCCGAACCAGGCCTGCGGAAAGAAGCGTTCTGATTCTCATGCACCTCAGGCGCGTAGTCAGCTGTGAACCCCATCGTCACTTTCATTTGTGACTTGAACAGCGTCACGAACCAGGACGACCGCAGGTTGCCTGTGTCGATAGGAATCAACGGAGGGGTCTTGTCCATGTCACGACGGATCACAATAGCCCCTTTTAACGCGCCTTTCAGCGAATCAGTTGCGATTTTCTTCGTCGCGTTCTGCAAGTTGCGCGACACTTTCTCGAATCCTTGCAGAGCCATTAGAGGAATGCCCTCCTCTGGAACGCAGTGGTTCCTCTCAGTCTCGGTATTTTCTCGAACCGAACGATCGAGTAGGCCCCGGTCACAGTCGTCGGATCCGCTTCCTCGCCACTGTCTAGGTCGTCCAGCGTGCCCAGGAACAGCACACCGTCCTCGTCCAGGTCCGTTGCTACGAACGCACGACTGTGCGAGAGAGTTTGCTGCCCGTTGCTGCGCAGCACGAGTGCTTCTTTCGTCTCCCAGCGACAAGCAATCTCCACGGGGTCGTCCCACGTGCGCCCACCAAAACCGTCGTTCACTGGAGCGCCCCAGTACACGGCAGTTTGGTTCTGTTGAATATCGGGGAAAGCCATTAGCTTACCGTTGCCGTCCACTGGTTAGCAGGCTTCGACGTCACGGCGTAAATTGTGACGCGCCTCTTTGCGTTCGCTTCGCCAATGAGTAGCCCGCACGTGTCGAGCATCAACGCCATCTGTCCGTATCCAGTGCCCTCGAGGCCCTTCCCCAGAGGTGCAAGAGAGTACGACTCCTGCGCTTCACCCACGCGTTCACTCGTTGTCAAGCGCTCCTGCGTGAGCTGAATGATGTGTGCAGTGAGGTACTTCTCAATTTCTTCTAGGCGTTCGTCCGACAGGTTGCAATCGGTGTTAGCATCGATGCCGTCCACAACAATGCTCGACGTAACAATGAACGCATTAATCGTGTCGTCGCCCAGTGCGGTGTTGATGATGTCCTTGACGTCGTCAACGTTTGTTCTTACTGCCATAGCTATCCTCCGTCAGTCGCGTTTGCAGGAGCCTGAACAGACCGGTTCGGCTTGTCTACCAGTTCGAACTGCTTGCGTCGCGTCTTCCAGAGCTTCGGTGACACGAATTCCAGTGCTGTGTTGTTCCATGGCAGCCGCAACCAATCGATGGTTTCCATCATCTGCGAGAAGTCGTTCTGCACCATGCGCTCGGGCCACACCTGCTTGACGTTCATTCCGTGCTCGATCATTTCGACAAAGCGCTTCTCGTGCTCGTGCACCCACCACAACCACCCCTCCCGTTCGTCCGCAGCACCCACTTGTTGGCGAAAAGACTCCCGTTGGAACGCTCTCATGAACGACGTGTTGATACAAGAATTCGCGATGTCCGCGCTCCGTCGGCGCACAATGATCCACTTGGCATCGGGGAACGCGTGCGCCCAGATGGGCCACATCAGGCAAGCCTTCGCTCCCTTGTAGAACCACGGCCCCTCCTTGTACCCTTCGTCCATCATTACTTTCTCGACTCGCGTCTTCCAGTCGTTCGGAATGTTCATGCAGTCAATCTTCGGCAACGGGAACTGACCCAGTGGATCGAGGCCGCGTTCACGCAGCCACGGCTTCACCAGGTTGTTGCGAATCTCTGCGTTCTCGAACATTCCTTTCTCGTTGTTCTTGTTCGGTCCACTCATGTTCCCACCGAACGCACCGCAGAGGCCAATTACTCCTGCAACCATTGACGTTCCACTGCGTGCACAGCCAGTCACGAATGTCGGTGCGGGCATACTCATTTCCAGTACCTCTTCACCCAATACGCGGGCGCTTGCGAAGGACGTGGGTTTCCATGAAACATTACTACGCGTGCGTTCTCAGGGAGGCCGCGTCGACAGTTGCGCTTATACGAGTAGATTCCTTCAATCGCTTTCTGTATCGGTGAGTACTCTTGCTTGTGCAGCTTCAGGCACTCCGATATGTACTGCTGGTCGCCGCGCGGGAATCGGTCGATGAACCGAGGATCGAACTCGTCATAGACAAACTCGTAGTCCTTCGGCTTCCACGACATCAAACCCGACGCGCACATCCCAGCCTTTCTGTTAGCTGAGTTCCACGGACGCAACGCCATGAACGGACCTGTTGAAAGCAACAGCTCGTCGATGTTTCCAACGATTACCGTGTCCAGGTCGAAGTACACGACGCGATCGAAGTTAGCGAAGTTGCCGCGCTTGAACAGATCAATCTTCGCCCACCAGCCCGGAGCGCTGCAAGTAATGTCGATTCGGTTGCACGAAACGTCCACGTCAGTGAGCGCAATGAACTCGAATCGAACAGTAGCGTTGCGCTCGACCATGTTTCTCATGCGGTTCACGTAGTCGGAGTTGAAGTCTCCGCCCGACCGTAGAACGCACGCAACGGCAATAGACGTGTCCGTGTCCGTCTTTCGAACCGGTGCTGTGCGAACAATCGGTGCCTGTCTAACGCTTTTGGGCGCTAACGACGGCCCCACGGGGTCGTGTGCGAGGAGTCGTTGCGTTGCGTACGCCAATTTTTCGCCCGTCAAGCCCTTCGTGAACGCAATGTCGTACGTGTCGCCACGAACAATCGGCGGAGCACAGTACCACGCAAATTCGCTGTCGTAGTAGTTGTTCCACACGATCAGAGTCTTCACGCCAAGCACGGCACTCATTATCGTCAACCCGGACGGGTAGCCGACAACAGCCTTCGCGCCTTTCATCAAACCGAAGCACTGCGGTAGGTTCGTGCGCCCAACGGTGTCGACGACTCCAGGCATTATGCGCAGCTGCTTCAAGTTCTCTTCTTCTGCGTCCCACACCGCGCCTACGAGCACGGGCGTGTACCCGGTCTGTCTCTTGATTGTAGTGATCGTGTTCATCACTTCTGTCAGCGGGAACTCTTTGGTCCAATACGTGTAGGTCCCCTGGAACACGAAGTAGAAGACGACGTAGTCGCCATACTTCTCCTTGAACATACGCTCGTAGTTGAGTTGCTCCAGCGACTCGTGCATCGGCGTCTGCCAGTCGCTGTAAAACTCTGGATCGACTTCTTCGAGCTGATAACCGTAGCGCAGCCAACCGTTGTAACTAATGAAGTAGTCGCAGCCCACAACGTCAGTGAAGACCGTGCGTCCTTTCTTCGCATATGCTTCCATCCAGATGGCTTGATCCGAACCGTCCGTCAGTATTGACTCGCCTGTCGAGTGCAAGAACGGGAACATTTGCAAGAATGGATGCGCGCGCTTGTCGGCTTGATACTTCTTCGGTCGTGGGTGCGCAATGAAGATATCGGGCATGCTCAGGCCACGCTGCTTGAGAAACGACCCTAGCTTAACAACAGACCAGTACGAGTCTCCTATTCCCGGAGGCACGAGTATAGAAGGCCTGTGCTCGGGTGGCTTGTAGCAATAAATGACGACTTTCGAAGGAATCGGCATGCGTGTCTCAACGACAACGAAGCCTTCTTCTTTCAGTACCTTCACGAGTTGTTCGGGCTTGAAGTACCAGAGGTGTGCGAGCTTCCAGTGGTGCTTTCCTGCGTCGACGAAGAAGCGCGGGAGATCGATGACGACAGTTCCGGACTGCTTCGTCACTCTCTTGAGTTCGCGAATGAACTCTATCGGGTCGACCACGTGCTCGAGCACGTCGTGGCACGTCACCAGGTCGAAGTTGTCGGTCGGGAACAGTATTTCTTCGAAGGCCTTGCGGTACACAAACGGGTTGTCGTGGGCGTACGCGTAGTCGCACAACTCACAACCGTACGCTTGCGCCCCACGGACGCGGGCTTCGTCGACAAAAGCGCCCGATCCCGACCCAACGTCGAGCACACGAAGCTGCGTTCCTGCCGTCACGCCGTATTCGTCGCATCGCTGACGCGCCACTTCACGGTCGTGTTCGTAACTCTTCGCAGCGTACTCTGCGCCCGACGGTGGGTACTCGGCGTAGAAGTTGTTATATCCTCCGCCATTGAACGGAGAGTTCTGCTGCCTAATGACGCCGCAGTCCGTGCACTTGAGCATGCTCATAGTCTTGTGCGCGCGACGCGTTTCGCCTGCAGGAGTTACTTCGAAGTACTCCTTGCTGCTGGACGAAGCGTTCTTGCTTCCACAAGTGCAAATTTCAAGCGCGCTCAATAGTTCTTCCTCTCTAGCACTACTTCCGGCATTCGTATCGTGTCAAATCGAATCTCGCACATCGAGCACACGGCCCGCGCAGCTTCGTCCGCATTGATCAGTTTGTCCTGGTCCGGACGACCTTCTGCCATTCCTGTGTTCATCGCTCCCAACTGCACGAGCAGCACACGCACGTCGCAGCGCGTGGCCTCAAACTGTATTCCTTTCGAGAACTGTGCTACTGCTGCTTTCGCCGCTCCGTACACCCCTTCTCCGTCTGTTGCAATCTTGGCACCGATCGACCCAATATTTACCACGCAACCGCGAGACGTTTTCAGCAGCGGCCACACCTCAGCGGTTAAATCGAACAAGCCACCAACTCCGTGAACCGAATCCCACACCTCGTCGCGGGGCATTCCCCAGAACGGTCCGGTCGGCGGACGGTGTGCTGCGTTGTTCACGAGCACGTCCAGGCCCCACTCGGTAGCTGCTTTGTTTAGTTTACCAACCGTGCGCGATTCATGCAAGTTTCCAACAACGAACTTGTACTTCGACTTGATAGCGAGCGAGGGTGCCTTCGTTCTTGAGTGAAGAATCAAGTCGTACTTGGCGTCAGCGAATGCGCGCGTGAGTGCTCTACCGAATCCGCCCCTGCTTCCTGTTATCATTACGACAGCCATCAGGTCCACCACATTAGGTTTTCGTAGCCCGCGCTCTCTAGCATGGGCCGCACCGCGTCCTCTGTTCTCTGCAGCGCTTCAAAGTCTTGCGACAGCGTGTTCTGTATTCTCTCTATTTGGCGCGTTCCGTACAGAGTCTTGTTGGTGAACTTGCCTGTCGTGTTGATGACAGGCCACAGCATAGACGTCATTGCGAGGTACGGTTGCAGCGGCCAGCCCAAGAACCGCATTGCGTCGCGCAAGTGCTCGTATCGTTCGAGTTCCGTCATGCCCGCGCACAGGTCCACGGGCAGCGTGTGAATGTTGTACTGCTTCCACAGACCGCCCAGCACGGCGAACCCGTTCAGCACGCGTGCCTTCAGAATGCCCCTCTCCTCCTCGGTGCGCCCTCGCTGATGGGCCGTCAAGAGCGCTAACAACGGGTCTCTCAGCGGTACTATCGTGCGGTTACGCGCCAACCAGTACACGATGTCCTCGAACGACCAGAACGCTGCGGCGTCGCGCTGCCCTAAGAGGCTGTTCAAACCCATGTGGCA
>Ga0255047_10002684_pt1 | contig 11611 bp, 18 predicted proteins | sample JV7_2_1_MG_FD_183640 | JGI IMG/M metagenome (GOLD analysis project Ga0255047, IMG submission 183640) | Seawater microbial communities from Jervis Inlet, British Columbia, Canada - JV7_2_1 | ecosystem: Environmental > Aquatic > Marine > Inlet | place: Canada: British Columbia | collected 2016-10-06
ACCTTCTATTAAGCAAATACGACCGGAACAGATATTGGTCTGAAATGGACAGAAGAGTCTGCAATGAGTATGAAAGAGTGAATAATATCCGTCAAGAGGCCACAAAATGACAGGTGAGACCACAATAAACATTGATTCAGCATGGGGAATGTTTCAGGTAGGGGACAGGCTTTCTTTAGCGGGTAGGTGGAAGAAATGGAAAGTTTCATCTATCGAGAGCCCTACATCACTCACAGTAATCCCGTTTAATATTATTGATTACGCACTTTATTACGCTAAATCAGCATTTAGATGGACATGGGAGGCTATAAGAATATGACAGGTGACAACTCAATGAACAACGAAAACACAAGGCTAACGAACAGCATTTGTGATACTATCCGAAAAGTAGCAAACACCCCATTTAGAGAAGAAAAGAAAAAAACGACAGGTGATATATTCAAAAAAGACCATTGGGACACTGCAACCCCCCTTTTAAGAAGGTTGATAGAGGTTAATTATAGGTGGAATATGCGATGGAAACCCTTTAAAGGCCGTTCACTACGGATTAATAAAGCCAAATGGATTGAAGGATACAAAGCCGGGGAAAGGATGCTTTGTGGAATAACTATAATCTGGGTGTAAAAATGACAGGTGAAGAAATGAAAATACTGAAAAACAAAGCAGATAGGGAAATGGAAACAGTTATTTATGGAGTTCCATTAACAGATAAATTATGGGTATTTGGAGACCAGACCACCCAGATATGGGATGAAAACGGCTATTCCTGCAAAACAAAGAAGGCTAAAGATGTACAAAGTAGGTGATATAGTAACCTTCCCTCAGATGAAGGATGACCCAGAGTGGGAGCGTGAAAGTAAAATGAAGTTCAGAATTAAAGCTATTAAGTCTAATGGAGATATTGACTTAGAGGAAGTAAAATGACAGGTGAAGAACTAAGAAAGCAGTACGAGCAAGAGACGGGAATTGGAGCCCATGATGAAGATGGGCTAATGCAATGCTATAATGATGGATACGTTGAATGGCTGGAAAAGAAACTAGCCCCAGTTGAAAAAAAAGGATGGCCCAACGGACCCCCAACAGATGAACAAATGTTATTTCAATTTAAACTTTCATGCAAAGAATTAGGGCTTGATTGGAAAAAATCACTTGAAAAAGGAAAGAAGATACGTTTATGAGAGGCAAAGCCAACCAAAGGAGTAATGAATTCCCTTGCTATAACCCTCTAAACTGCGTATACTTATAAACAGGATGATCAATGAGAGAAGAAATGCCAGTAAACTGTTTCAAATGTGGGGAGGAATCCACCTGGATTTACCAAGATGAGGTACAAGGCATTGTATTTGGTTATAATTTCTGCTATAGCTGTGACACTGTAGTAAACCAACCAAAAGAAGAACCTGAGCACATAGAGCTATGAAGAGAAGAGGTTTTTTAAAATTATTAGCTGGTGGAACAGCCCTTGCTTATGTAGCAGGAACCACCCCTATTCCCCTATTTGGGAACACAGACCTCTATATCAGACATATGGTTTACAATGATGTTGAACATGACACAACCTACCACAGACTAGACTGGTATAACGGAAAAAAACAATATGGAGTAGACTTTAAAGCAGCCGAAGAACTAACCCCGGAAGATATTGAACAGAAAATGGAACCCGCCTTAAGAGTACTTTTAGACCACGTAAAACACCATGAAGGTTCTATTTACAAATCAATACCCCTTAAAGCACCCAATAGTCAAGTGAAAATAGAGGGATTTAAAGTACCAGCTCACATAGAGGCTAAATACACATGAACAAAGATGAACTAATAGTCACCCAGGAACAGATAATAAAAAACCTTCAGAAGGAAATGGACTACCTAGAAGAAAGAATCAAAGAACTAGAAGCACAACAACTAGAAGCGGTAACCTCAAAAAACTAAATACTAAAATAGGTTTCTTTAGTTATGGCCAATACAACAGGTAAAAAGTTCGGTGGGAGGCAGAAAGGCTCCTTGAATAAGCAGACTAAAGAAATGCAAGCCTTAATGTTTGGCCCAAAAGGACCATTCAAAACCCTACTTAATAAAATGAACAGCAAAAAAAGCACGGAAGCGGAAAAGATTGATTGTGCCAAAGCCTTACTGAAGTTTACAAATAGTCCTATGCCTGTACAAATCGAGGCAGACGTAAACGCTAGTATGACTGTTACCCTAATACCTGGAGATGAGGACGTTTAAGCCAACCCCTAAACAGCTAGAAGCCCAAAAAATAGCTATAGGGCCAGCAAAACACATTCTATTTGAAGGGGGTTCACGTTCGGGCAAGACTTTTTGGCATTTAAGGAATATAGCTACTAGGGCAATTAAGGCTCCAGGTTCCAGGCATGCCATACTCAGATCCACATTTAAAGCTGTGAAAACCTCTGTAGTGCTGGACACATTCCCCAAAATGATGAAATTATGCTATCCAGGCGTTCAATATCACGTAAATAAGACTGATTGGTATGCTTCTTTTGTGAATGGTTCAGAGATTTGGTTTGGTGGACTCGATGATAAGGATAGGGTAGATAAGATACTTGGTAATGAATATGTGACTATTTACCTCAATGAGGCTAGTTTAATCTCATTCCCCTCAATGGAGACCGTTAAGACGCGTTTAGCTCAAAAGGTATACCAGAGTATTGATGGAAAGGAACGGTTATTAAAAGCCCGTATGTATTATGACTGCAACCCACCTAGTAAGGGTCATTGGTTGTATAAGATATTCCACAAAAAGCAGAATCCAGACAAGAAACAACTAAGAAAGCCTGAGAATTATGATAGAATCCTAATGAACCCATACGACAATAAGGATAATCTGAGTGAGGCTTATTTAGAGGAACTGGAGGAATTAAGCCCTAGAAGGCGAATGAGGTTCTTAGAGGGTAAGTATTCAGATGAGAACCCTAATCAATTGTTTAATGAGCTTAAAATAGAAGAGAATAGGGTTTTAGATGGTAGTAACCTGCCCGATATGATAAGAATAGTGGTAGCTGTAGACCCTAGTGGTAGCGCAGATGAGGAAAACGCTGCTAATGATGAGATAGGCATAGGTGTGGCGGGATTGGGAACTGATGGGAATGCTTATGTTTTAGAGGATTGCACCGTAAAAGCTGGCCCTGATACATGGGGACGAATAGCTACAGACGCTTATGACCGGCATATGGCTGATTGCGTAGTGGGTGAGTCTAACTTTGGTGGGGATATGGTGAGATTTGTTATTCAGACAGCTAAACCCAATGTTCCGTATAAAGCGGTGCATGCATCAAGGGGAAAGGCGGTGAGAGCTGAGCCTATTAGTGCCCTTAATGACCAGGATAGGATTAAGTATGTGGGTTATTTTGATAAATTAGAGGATGAATTATCAGGATTTAGCACTATTGGGTATTTAGGAGAGGGTTCGCCGAATAGGGCTGATTGGTTTGTATGGGCAATTACTGAGTTATTTCCTGGAGTAGTGAAACCACCAAAGAAGAAAAAACGAGTGTTCCACCAACCCCCAGCCAGTGCATTTGGATGAATTGTCTTAGCCCGTATTTTTTTGATAGAATGGCCACTTTATTTGTGGTATACTAGTTTATATTAATTTCATTTCCCCTTAGTTAGTTAGATTTTTATATTAGAACCTGAGTAAGTTACTGCTCCCCGCCTTAGTGCGCACCCACTTTATTCCTCACAGGAGTGTGCATGGCTAAGAAAAAAGACGATGAGATACTAAAACTAGCCTTAGAGAGATTTGAAGAGATAGAGAGTTATGAGGGTGAGCAGCGTGAAAAGATGCGGCTTGATAAACTCTTTGGACTAGGTGACCAGTGGGATCCTAACGACAGGAAGAGCAGGGAAGATGGGGGTAGATTCTGCTTAACGGTACAGCGCAGCAATCAATTCACAGACCATATAAAAAACCAGAATCGACAGATAGCCCCATCGATAAAGATTTCCCCCACAGATGACGGTGACAATGAGAAAGTGGCAGAGCGTAGACAGGGGCTCATAAGACATATCCAGTATGACAGTAAGTCAGTCATGGCCCGGAATCAGGCTTTTGACGATGCTGTGGATATGGGTAGAGGGCATTATATAGTCAAGACTGAGTGGGACGGGCCAGAGAGTATAGATAAGAAAATAATCGTTGAGCCTATCCAAGACCCATTCACAGTGTATATGGATATAAACAGGGAGAAACCTGATTATTCAGATTGTAAGTTTGGATTCATCGTCAATACCCAGAGAAGGAAAGAATTTAGGGAAGAATACCCAGATGCAGTCAGTTCAACCTGGACCGGCCATTCCAGCCATAAATGGAGTACTGTAGATAGGGTGACATGGGCTGAGTATTACTGTTTAAAAATTGTTAAACGGACTTTATTAGCTATCAAGGGATACGGTGAAGACGGAGAAGAGGACGTCAAGCTGGTCTATAAAGATGAATTGAAACGGGAATTGCACCCACATGAAGAGATAGTTAAGAAGCGTGAAGTAGAAGATGCAGAATGGTGGTGGTATAAAATCACCTCTCAGGAAATACTTGATAGAGAGAAGCTACCATTTAAATTTATCCCCATTATAACGAATATCGGCAAGGAAACTACTGTAGACGGTCAATTGATTCTTAAGGGATTACTTAGAGATATTCGTGATCCTCTTACGCTGTATAATTGGGTGGCAAGCACTGAGGGCGAAATTATAGCCAAGGCCACAGCAGTTCAATGGCTTTTTGCAGAAGGGCAAGACGAAGGTTATGAAGATATGTGGGCACGATCTAACGTGTCAAATGACTATGGCTTGATGTACAAACCAACTTCTTTTGAGGGTCAATTAGTCCCTCCACCCCAGAAAATACAATTCGCTGGAGTACCACAAGGCTTAGTCAATCAACGTCATGAGATAATTGAAGATTGTAAGGCTATCACAGGAATCTATGATGCCAGTATTGGCAACCGCTCAAATGAGACTTCAGGTGTGGCGATTAGGGCTAGGCAGGCACAAGGGGAGAACGCCAATTATCATTATACTCAGAATTCTATTTATGGGGTAACCCATGAGGGCAGGGTAATAAATTCAGCCTTACCTACTGTATACGACACTCCAAGAACTTTAACAATTATGGGTGAAGATGATAATGAGGATGTACTCAGGATACTCCAAGACCCTGAAGACCCTGGACTAGGAACGGGCTCTTTTAATGTCACTGTATCTGAGGGGCCAAATTCTGACACTGCCAGACAAGAGCAGGCCGCTGGAATGATGGAATTAATCTCCAGTGTACCATTAGTGCAGAATGTAGCCGCTGACCTTGTAGTGAGGACACAGGATTGGAAGGGTAAAGACCCATTAGCTGATAGATTGAAATTCGCAGTAGAGCAGCAATTCCCAGGTATAACGACACAAGTAGAGGCCGATGGGGAGAATGATGAAATAGTAGTATTACAACAGCAACTCCAGCAAGCACAACAGCAAATGCAGCAGATGGGGCAGCAAGCGCAGCAACTCCAAGAGGCGCTACAGAAATCAAATGCAGATAAAAACGCCGCTGATAAGGGTAAAGTTCAGAATGATATGGAAGAACTAAAACAAGGCTGGGAGAAACTCAAGATTGAGAAGGGTAAGATTGAGGGCGAACTAGCACTTAAGAGGCAAGAGCTTGAATTAACCGGGAAGATTAAAGACTTAGAGGTGAGCTCTAATGTTGAGATAAGCAGCGAAAAGAATAAAACTGAGCTTATCAAGACAGAGATGGGCAAGCAACAGCAGCCAGAGTTAAAGCCAGAACCCCCCAAAGAGAAATCTGAAAAGCCCCCAGCAATCAATATCTATAACGGTGGTACAAAAGTGTCAACGGTAAAGAAGACTAGTGACAATTCTTATGAAGTAGTAACAAAGACAGGTGATAAATGAGTCCAAGTGATAGTGTTCAACATTGGCAGATAGCTGCATGGACTGCGGGTTCAATATTTGGAGGGTTGACGTTCATAGTTATGTTGATATTTGGATTCTCTAAGATGAACAAGAATCCTCCATTAAACTCAAATAATAATGGCTTCTCTGAATTAGCACGTACTATGAATGAATTTGCCCTTAATCAGACAGAGTATATGGCTACAATGAAGGGGTATTCAAGGGATATGAAGGGCATACTGGTTTCACTTGATACTAAACAGGGTGAAACGAAAGACCACGTGAAAGAGATTATTCATATTCAGCAAAACACTCACAAGCGCATAGGCGAGATTGAATCAACACTAGATATTTTTGAGAAGGTTATTACAGCAGATACTTTTAAAGGATCTGTTTTGGCAGCGTTTAAAGAATATAACATAGCAAAGGGATAAATTATGGCAACATATACAGAATTATTTGAATTACGGCAGGATGCTGGATTATTAAACAAGATAACCACGGCAATAGCGATCAAATCAAAAAATGTTATTGACGGAGCAGGCACAGCAGGCCAGAAAGATTGGGCAAGGGAGGCTATTAATAACCCAAGTGGAGTGTCAGAAAAGGTGATCTGGTTCATGCTTGTGGCTAACAAGGATAATAGCATTGCTCAAATACAAGGCGCTAATGATTCAGCAGTGCAGGCAAATACAGATGTGGCAATTGACGATTTAATATCAGGATTGGTGTAAAATGGCAAATGAAGTATTACAAAAAAACGGGACCGCTGTGGTATTCGCCGATACTACCGATTACTCTAGTACGGTATCAAGTCTAACCAGAACTGACCAGATTGATTTAACCAGTGTGGCAAGCGCAGCAGCAAGGCAAAGTGCCCAAGCTGATTTTGGGGCAACCAGAGCCAGACAATACAAGGTTATGGTAGGTATTGAATATGCTGTAGCACCGGCGTCTGGGGTGGTATGTGATTTTTATCTAGCCCCATCACCGTCAATTACAGCAGCAAATGCCAATCCTGGTGGGGTAAGTGGTAGTGATGCCGCCTACACTGGAACCGCTGGGGATTCACTGGCTGATTCTCTTAAACAGCTCGATTATATTGGGAGCCTTGTATTGACCGCTGATGCAACTACTACCGTCCAATATGGTAGTATTGGCATGGTCTCGGATACCACTAGATATAATTCTATAGTGGTGGTGAATAACGGTGGCCAAGCACTAGTGTCTGATGCTGTTGAAATGTATGTGGCTTTCGTTCCTGTTATTGATGAGGTTCAATGACCACTTATAAGCCCATTAACCCTTCGATTGATTCTAGAAATAACATCTCTAAGGGGCTTATTCTTGACTTGCCTATGGGTGAGCAATCATTTTCCGGCCCAGTTAAGGACGTTACTAACCGGAAATATGACGGTGTTATCAATGGAACCCTTACCTCTACAAATGGATTATTTGGTAAATGCTATGATTACCCTAATGCTCTTACTGATTATATTGAGATAGATTCTAGATTTGAGCTGGATTTCAGTAATCCATGGACTGTATCAATTTGGATGCATGCAGATTCGTTTGGCGGTGGTGGCTTTGCTACCCCATGGCAGTTTAAAACTAGCAGTTCAGTAGGGTTTATACTTTTTATCAATGATAATAATGTGGGGTATAAGAGTGTTTCATTTGGTAGTGCATCGGTATTTCCTAACCTCCAGACCGTAACGGCTATCACCTCTACGATTCAAAATGTATGGTCAAATATTGTATTAACTTATAATGGGGGTACGGCGTCTTCAGCTTCTAGTTATGAGTTGTTTGTTAATGCTGTTTCAAGACCTACACAAGTAGCGGGAGCTTTTGGGGCAGTCTCTCAGACTAACTGGATAGGCCGGGGTGATTCTGCAAGCACTTATTTTGATGGGAAAATTGACAGCTTATTTGCGTGGAATAGAGCGCTTAGGGAAGAGGAGATTGTAGAGATTTATGAAAATCCTCATGCAGTAAATAGGCCACGTAGACCGGTAATTTCTAGAGTTCCAGTGGTTGGAGGTAGTTTTGCACCATATTATTATACTAAACTTTTAGCAGGTACTTAAAATGCAAAAAAATGTAGCGAGTCAGAAAATAAGGGTGTTTGCCTTTAATGAAACAGATAATACAGCAGTAACAGGAGACGCTGCCAATATTACTATAAAAGTATCTAATGACTGGGCAGCTTTGGCAGCTTTAACTGATGTTAATCCGACAGAAACAGAGGATGGATATTATGTTTTTGATGCGACTCAAGCGGAGACTAATTACGATAATATTGATGTTTATCCAGAATCAAGCACGGCAAATATTCAAGTAATTGGAGTACCTGGGACTATCGTAACCGTACCGGCTAATCATGCTAGCATGGGAATTGAATCTGATGGGGATATAACGAAAGTTAACCTTTGTGCAAATACCACATTAGTGGATACTACTACCACAAATACAGATATGGCTGGAACAGATAACGCTTTATTAGCCAGTTCAGCCCCTACTAACTTTGGGGATATGTCAATAGAAGTAACTACAGGTATTGTGTCAGCGGATATGCAAGAGATTAATTCAGTGGCAGCTAGCGCGGTCAACCTGGAACAAGGGGCATTTGCGCTTGTGAGGGGTCAGGCGGTAACTGGAACGCTGACTACCACGACTTTCACGACTAACCTGACAGAAGCTACAGATGATCACTACAATGGTCGTGTAGTTACTTTCACTAGTGGAGTATTGAACGGTCAAAGTACAGATATTACAGACTACACTGGAAGTTCTAAGCTAATCACGGTAACAGCCATGACAGAGGCCCCAAGCAATACGGACACCTTTGTTATAAGTTAATATGGCTACCACTCGCCACGGTCAAAAGGGCATAGGTGTAAGACCCTATGCTGGTTTTTCTCCAAAGACCCCGGCACTTCCTAAAGGTACTGGTCAGTTTACCAGACTCCTTTCAATTGGCATAGGTGGCAGGCGCAGACTAGCAAGCAGCAAGGGTATAGGCCCATTTACTCGTTTAACCTCAATGGGTATAAATGGGCGTAGAGTTGAGTTTGTAGCCAAAAAACCAGCAGGAGGGGGTAAGGGAGAAGGGCAATTCACTCGGCTGCTTACTTATGCAATTGGTGGTAAAAGGGTTGTTTTTGTAGCTAAATCCCCAGCAGATACAGACTCTACTTTGGGGGGAGCCCCTAAATACACTGATGAGCAGCTCAAGGCAATGGATGATTTCGGGCGTATTCAGATGGGCCTACCCACTAAGGAGCAGGAAGAAAGTCAGGAAATTAGTGAAGAAATCATTATACCCGATATACCGGAAATATCTATATTACCAGATAAGGAGATAACACTTGATTTACCTGAAAGTGAGTTAGTACAATTAAGTCAGGTTAGACAGGAGAGTTTTGAGCCTACACTACAAGAGAAAATCAGCGAAGAAGATGACATAGGCTTGATATTAGCAATAATAACTGCACATGAAAACTAGGAGATGAGATGGGAGAAGAAGAGAAGGTAGAGGAACAGGCAGAGATACAGCCTGAAGAAAAGGTAGAGGAAAAGCCAGCAGAAGAGAAAGCGCAGGAGAAGGAAAAAGCAAAAAGGCGTCTCAGTGACAGGAACAAGGAATTAACCTGGAAGCTAAGAGAGACGGAGCGCCAATTAGAAGCGGAGAAAGCAGCTAAGAAAGAGGTTGAAGATAGAAGCAAGCTGCAAACCGCACCTAAAGAAGAAGATTTTGATACATTTGAATCTTATAAGGCTCAACAGACTAAATGGGATACCCAGAAAGAAGCTGAGATAGAAGAGCGGGTCACACTGAAAGTACAGACCCAATTTGCAGAGAAACAGACTCAACTTGAATTACAGAAGAATCAGGAAGCATATAATACCCAAAGAACGGAATTAGCAAAAGAAGATCCTAAAATGGGAGAATATGAATTAGTAGTCACAAGGGCTATGAATGATTATGGAGTACCTGAATTACAAAATATGATTTTAAACGCTAAAGAATATGGGCCAAAGATGGTAAAACATCTAGGCACCCATCCCGATGCCTTGCTAGATATAGCACTGGCAACGCCACAAGAAAGGTTTTTCCAAATGGGAAAGCTACAAGCAAAACTGGAAGCTAAGCCAGTTAAAAAAATTAGCTCCGCACCAGACCCCGTACGTTCGGGAAAGGCAAGCGCACAAGTACAAGCAAATCCAGCTAATGAGACTCAAGCAGAGTACAATAGACGGATGAATTTTGGAACATAACGCGACCTTATAGGGCTAAATAGCTCTATACCCGTCTTCGGACGCTCCTAATCGCTTCACATTAATAGCATAGGAGAAACTATGGCTAATACTAATCTAGTCAATGACTTGGTTATGAAAGAGGGTGTTCGTACCTTCCGGAATAACACAGTCTTTGCAAACTCAATCAAACGGGAATATGATTCCAGTTATGTTACTATGGGTGCTAAGCCCGGCGACACGATTCGAATTCAGAAACCACAATTGTTTTCAAGTCGAAGCAGTAAATCAATAAACACTCAGGACGTTACACAGACTAATGTGTCTCTGCCTGTAGCTACTATTGCGGGTATTGATATTAAATACTCAAGTGCTGAACTGACTCAGGACAATGTAGACCGTTTTAATCAGAACAAGGTACAGCCAGCAATGGCCACCCTGGCAGCAACGGTAGACAGTGGAATGCTTTCAACAGTAGTGAATCAGGTCGCAAGAGCGGTCACTCTCCCAGTTACAAGCCTGGATAGAGCTGATATTCTTCGGGCTGGCGTAAAACTGGATAACGGCATTGCTCCCAGAGATGGAAAGCGAACAGTCATACTTCCCCCACAGGGAATGATGGATGTAACCAATGATATGAGCGGTCTGTTTAACGCAGCTCCAAACGTATCTCAACAGTATAAAGATGGTATCGTTTCTATGCCCTCTGTCGGATTTAACTTCGGCATGACACAGAATCTACCTACCCATACTACTGGTGGTTATAACACGAGTTATGACGTTGCTGCTGTTCCTGCAAATGGAGCTACCACTCTAGATATTGATACCGGTACAGGAACTATCGCTGTCGGTGATATTTTCACAATCGATTCAGTATTTGAAGTCAACGAGCTCACTAAAGCGTCAACAGGTGTCTTGAAGCAGTTTGTATGTACTGATGGCTCTGCCGGTGGTACTGACACTATTTCAATTTCTCCTGCAATTTACTACAGTGGCCCTCTACAGAATGTAGATTCTGCCCCTGCCGATGCAGATGATTTAGTGTTCCTTGGAACCGCTTCAACCGCATATCCTCAGTCTCTCGCCTTTCATCCCGATGCTTTCTGCGCCGGTTTCGCTGACTTGGAAATTCCAAGAGGTGCAACTTGGGGTTCAAGAGTAGTTGAGGATGGCATTTCAATGAGAATGGTTGAATGGTACGACGGTAACAACGATGACTCATATCTGAGGTTTGATGTTGTTTACGGAGTTACCACAGTAATTGACCAGTATGCATGCCGAATTTACGGCTTCTAACCAATAACTTAAAGGAGGTCATAAAATGGCTACAAACGCAGCAGGAGTAAAAGAACTTTCAGATGAGGGGCCAAGCGGTACACGTTTAGGTACTGCCTCAACCGATCTGATTAGTTTCTTGGGGGCGACCC
>Ga0255047_10002685_pt1 | contig 11609 bp, 13 predicted proteins | sample JV7_2_1_MG_FD_183640 | JGI IMG/M metagenome (GOLD analysis project Ga0255047, IMG submission 183640) | Seawater microbial communities from Jervis Inlet, British Columbia, Canada - JV7_2_1 | ecosystem: Environmental > Aquatic > Marine > Inlet | place: Canada: British Columbia | collected 2016-10-06
GCCGAAAAGCACGACTCAGTAGAGTGATTGAGCGGGTCGGATTCGACAGGAAACCGACTCAGGGGATCGCGTGAGACGTTTCGACGTCGGTCGCGATGAATACTCCGCAAGCGGAGAACGGACGAGAGAGAGCGAAAAACGCGATGGAGATTCAAACGAAGACGACGCGGTTTTTCTTCTGTCGGAATTGCTTCGAGACCGACGGCGGGGAGTGTCGTCGGCTTCGAGCAATGCCGGCCGGCCGGGTTCCGTCGGTTCCGTGTGAGTCTTGCGGGGGCGTCGAGTGGGGCGAGTTCGACGAAGACGAGCGGCCGGCGATCGTCGATCGGCTCGGGCGGAAGAACATTCATGGAGCTCGACTCTTCTTCTGTCGTCGGTGCGGTGATGAGTCGTTCCAGATTCTACACGGAGCCGAAAAGCTCAAGCCGTGTGATTGCAAGTCGAGATACTTTGTCGAGATCATCGGGCCGGCTCGGATCGACTGGCTCCGGAAGAACGGGGGGCGAGATGCTTGAGTGTTATCGATGCGGAAAGTGGGACGGGAAGAACTGCGGCTGCAAGGATCGGCAGACGCTCTTTCACGGCGATTCGCGTGAAGTGCTCGCGGAGCTCGGGGACGCGATTCAATTCGATCTGACTTTGACTGATCCTCCGTACTCGTCCGGCGGAGCGATGCGATCCGATAGGAATCTCGATCCGGGCTCGAAGTATCGAATGACGAACGTCGACAAAGTCGATCCGGAGTTCTCCGGAGACAATCGCGACCAGCGGAGCTTTACTCTCTGGTGTTCGGATTGGATGGCGGCGTGTCTCTGGCGGACACGGCCGGGCGGTTGTTTGCTTTGCTTCATCGACTGGCGGAATCTCCCGTGTGTGATCGACGCGGTTCAGGTCGGCGGCTGGGTTTATCGAGCTCTTGTTCCGTGGGACAAGACGTCGATGTGTCGGCCGAACAAAGGATGGTTTCGGGCTCAGTGCGAATACGTGGTCGGAGCGTCGGCCGGCTCACTCTCTCAAGGTGCGGAAGCTCCGGGGATCGTGCAGGCCGGCTTCTTCGAGCTCACGGACGACGATCGAGACAAGACGGCCGAAGCCGATCCGATCGACTCGCGGCTCGCTCGATGTCGAGTCGTCGGAGCGGAGAAACTTCACCTCACGGAGAAACCGGTCCGGCTTTGCGAGATGATCCTCAACACGCGGGAAGACTGGCAGACGATTCTCGATCCGTTCGCCGGCTCGGGGACGACGCTTCGAGCGGCGAAGGATCACGGCCGTCGTGGAATCGGGATCGAGGCGAGTATCGAGTACTGCGAAGTGATCCGGAGACGGCTCGCTCAAGGCGTTCTGTTCTAAGCGGCGGAAGACTCGTCGGAGTGGAGAACCGGCGATCACGGACGAGCGGTGTTTACACCGAAAGCGGGGAAGGGATGTCGACAGCAACAGCGGAGAGAAAGAAGAAGAAGACTCGGAGCGAGTCGCCGGAAGCGTACGCAAAGCGGAAAGCGTGGCAGGCCGAAAAGAATCGGCAAGCGTCGGCGAGCCATCGAGACTTGGGCAGGATTCCGAAGCCGAAGAACGGCCGGCGTCGCGGGGGATGTCGTCGATCGCTTCGGCGTTTCTGTGAAGTCTATCTCGGGCCGACGTTCGATCTCGGATGGTCTCCGGATCATCTTCTCGTGATCAAGAAGATCGAGACGGCCGTCTTGAAGGGCGGGCTCTTCGCTCTGGCTCTCGCACGCGGAACCGGAAAAACTTCGATCACGGAAGCGGCGGCTTTGTGGAGTTTGCTTTTCGGGCATCGACGCTTCGTGTTCTTGATCGGAGCGACGGAACCGCTCGCGGCTGATCTCTTGAAGTCGATCAAGATCGAGCTCGAAACGAACGACGAGCTCGCGGCCGACTTTCCGGAAGTCTGCATACCGATCAAACGGCTCGAAGGGATCACGACTCGACGGCTCTTGAGCGACGGGAAGCGGGTTCTTCTCAAGCTCGGAGCGAACGAGATAAACCTGCCGTGGATCGTCGGCGGAAAGAACGGCGGAGCGGCCGGCGGAATTCTCAAGGTGTGCGGAATCACGGGAGCGATCCGGGGAGCGAAGTCGAAGCTCCCGAACGGGAAGACGGTTCGGCCGGACTTCGCGATCGTCGACGATGCGGAGACCGACGAGTCGGCTTCTTCGCCGGCTCAGGTCGCCAGTAGAGAGAAGACGGTCGCCGGAGCGATCCTCGGGCTCGCCGGACCGGCGAAGAAGATCGCGGCCGTGATGCCGTGTACCGTGATCAACGAAGGATCGATGGCGGATCGGATTCTCGATCGAAACATTCATCCGGAGTGGAACGGCGTTCGAATTCCGTTCGTCAAGTCGTTTCCGGATCGGCTCGACTTGTGGGACGCTTACAAAGAGATTCGAGCCGACTCACTTCGCGAGCACGGCGACATCCGCGAAGCGACTCAGTTCTATCAAGAGAACCGAAAAGCGATGGATGCGGGAGCGGTCGTCTCTTGGGCCGATCGATTCGAAGAAGATGAGATATCCGCGATCCAGCACGCGATGAACAAGAAAGCGAACGACGAGTCGGCTTTCTGGTCTGAGTTCCAAAACGATCCGCGTGAGTCGACCGACGTCGATCTGCGGCTGATGTCGGTCGGAGAGATCAGCAATCGAACGAGCGGACTCGATCAACTCGAAGTGATCTCCGGAGCGGAGTACGTGACCGGCTTCATCGACGTTCAAGCTCGGGCTCTCTTCTATGCTCTGATCGGATGGCGGAACGACTTCACGGGAAGCGTGATCGATTACGGCACATGGCCGGATCAGAATCGGCGTTATTATCAATTGAACGACGTCACGAAGACGCTCGCTCGACAGTATCCGAAAGCCGGTCGCGAAGGATCGATCACGGCCGGGCTTGGCGATCTCGTGAAGTTTCTCAACGGTCGCGACTACGTTCGCGAGAACGACGAAGTCGCGATGTTTCCGAACTTGATCTGCATTGACGCGAACTGGCAAACGGGAAGCGTCCGCGACTTCTGTCGCCGGCTTCGATCGCCGGCCGTCGTTCCGGTTCACGGCCGATACGTCGGAGCGAGCTCGCGACCGGTTCAGGAGTATCAACGGAAGAAAGGCGAGCGGGTCGGTCACTATTGGAAGAGCTCGACGATCGAGCGAGTGAATCACATTCTCTTCGACACGAACTACTGGAAGAGCTTTGTCCACGATCGGCTGTTGATCGAGCTCGGAGACGATGGCTCGCTCTCGCTCTTCGGCCGGGAAGCCGATTCCCATCGGATGCTCGCAGAACATCTCACGGCCGAATATCGGGTCCGGGTTCAGTCGTCGATCGGTCGAGTCGTCGACGAGTGGAAGAACAAGAGCTCGAAGCCAGACAACCATTTTCTCGACTGTATCGCGGGAGCGGCGGTCGCCGGTTCCGTTATGGGATGTTCGCTCGCGACCGACGAGACGGACGCGATCAGAAGCCGGCCGGCGAGCCGGCGTGTCTTTAATATGTGAGGGGGAGCCGATGGCGAAGAAAGCGACTCGGAAGAAAGCGACTCGGAAGAAGAAAGAGAAGCCGGACGAAGAGCCGGCGTTCGGAATCAGGGAGCGGCCGGAGCCGGCGGCGAAGCCGGCCGAAGAGCTCGAAGAGCCGAAAGGGACAGGACACGCGGTCGACTACTCTCCGGCCGACTGGATTCCGATCCAGTGTCCGGAGTGCGGCTCGCCGAAGCGGAAGCCGTTCAAGGGGAGAACACGGATCATTCGGACCGGAGTTCGGAGACATCAGAAGTTCAATCACGAGTACGATCGGGTCGTCTTTCGGCCGACTGAGTGTCTGGATTGCGGTCGTAAGATCATGACGCGGGAGTATCGGATGGGGGGAGACGACTCGGACGAGTAGTCGGACGTGCCGACTTGGGGGGTTCTCAACTTCGCGGGCTTTGTGTTCAATTGAGTCGACCGGCAGATTTGAGCCGGGCGACATCCGTCGCTTCGCCGGTCACTCTCCCGGCCGGAGCGAGTGGAATTCCGTTCGCTTCGGCTTTGACCGTTCAAGCGGATCGGGGGGCTCCGGCTTCTCGATCCGCTTTTTTTATGGACCGGCCGATGGCAGATAATACGACGAGAATCGGAGAGATCAACGCGATCCTTCGGTCCGGCGTGAAGTCGTTCAAGAACGACGGAACGACCGTCGTCCACGACTTCGACGCTCTTCGAGCGGAACGGCGTCGGCTGATCGAGTCGGACGACACTCTTCGCGGATCGCGTCCGCCAGCATTCCAAGCCGATCTGGGAGCGTTCTGAATATGGCGACACTTCGGCAGAAAATCGGATCGATGTTCTCGATCGATTGGAACAATGAAGGCGGGACCGTGTCCGGCGGCGGAGTCGACGCGGTCGATCAGACGGGAAAGCGTCGAGTCGCTTCCGGACAAGTTCGATCGCTCGACGACGAGATCCCGGATCGCAAGCGGAAGAAAGTCGCGATCACGAGTCGGAACGTCGCTCGGAATTTCGAAACGGCTGCGTGGATGATCCGGAAGCATCTCGACTTCGTGGCTCTTCACTCGTTCAAGATGTCGACCGGGATCGAGTCGTTCGATCGCGACGTCGAAGGCTTCGTGGAATGGTGGAGTCGGCCGGAGAACTTCACGGTCGACGGTCGTCATTCAATGCAGAAGTCGATCCGGCTCGCGGAGCTCGGAAGATGCTCCGTCGGCGATCACTTCTTCATGAAGCTCGGAAGCGGTCGAGTTCAATCACTCGAAGGCGATCGCGTGAAGACTCCGGATTCCTATCGAAGAAGCGGAGCCGGCGACTTCGACAAAGAGCGAACATTCAACGGCGTCGAGACAACGGCGGACGGCCGGCCGAAGCGATACGCAATACACGGACGGAACCGGGGCGGCGGACTCGACTTCTCGAAGTGGGCTCAAGCTCGGAACGTGATCAGTCACGGCTTCTTCGATCGAGTCGATCAGATTCGCGGCTTCTCTCCGGTCGTCGCCAGCTTGAACCGATTTCAGGACACGTACGAAGGCTTCGACTACGCTCACGCGAGAGCGAAGGTCGCTCAGTTGTTCGGGATCGTCTTCACGCGAGACGTCGAAGAGCAGGGATTCGGAAAGCGGACCGGCGAAGACACGTCCGGCGACGGGACGAACGATCGATATTCGACGTCGCTCGGGACGAAGAACTGGCTTCTGGATATGAATCCGGGGGAAGACGCGAAGTTCTTAGAAAACAAGACTCCGGCTCCGGAGTTTCAGGCGTTCTCGGCAATGATGATCAAGGTAGCTCTGAAGTCGTTGGACTTGCCATATTCTTTCTTCGATGAAGCGGTCGGAAACTTCTTCGGGAACAAAGCGGCTCTGACTTTGTATCTCCAATCGTGCCGGGACAAGCGGTCCGACGTTCAACAGCTTTTGAGACGGCTCACGCTCTGGCGGCTCCGACTCGCGATCGAAGACGGCGACATCGTTCTACCGCGATCAGTCGAGACGTTCGACGACGTGAAGTTCAAGTACATCCCGGCCGGCGTTCCGTGGTTCGATCCTCGCGACGTTCGCGGCGACGTCGACGCGATCAAGGGAGCTCTGACGACACGGACGGAAGTTCGGGCGGCTCGCTTCGGTGACGATTGGGAAGAGAACGTCGCGAAGCAACTCGCGAAGGAAGAGAAGATCATAGAAGAGCTCGGAATCTCCGTGACGATGGAGACTCCGCCAGTTGACCCAAACGAAGAACGAGACATCGAGAAAGAGACCGATCCGCGATCTAAGTCGGTCGTCGATGTCGATCCCGATTGAAAGGCGAAGCAATGCCGAAGCCGACTCTCTTGAACGTGATCACGAAGAAGCCGTGTCGCGACAGAATCATTCGACGCGGATTCGCCGGCCGGCCGACGGCCGACGAGCTCGCCGACGAACGAACGATCGATCCGGAGGGCGGCTCTCAAGGTGCGGGGATCATTCGCGGGGCGAGTCTGATCGCGAAGGGCGAAGCTCTCGGGCATGACTTTTGGATCGACGACGTCGCTCTCGATCAAGTCGCGGAGCTCGGGAACACGGAGACGGGTCTCAAGGTTCGGTTTACCCATCCAAGCATGAGCGGAGACGGTCTCGGATCGTATCTCGGACGAGCGAAGAACTTGAGCCGGGACGGAGATCAAGTCTTCGGCGATGTTCATTTCTCGCCGACATCACGCGGCGAGAATCCCGGCGGCGAAGGCGATCGCGGCGGATACGTTCTCGCTCTGGCGGACGACGATCCGGAGGCGTTCGGGATGTCGATCGTCTTCGATCACGACTTCCCGGCCGAGGCTCAGTTCGTCCACGACAACGAAGAGTTCGAAGACGACGACACTCGCGGACACTTCGTGTCGCCGGACTCCGACAACGTCGAGAACTTCGCACACGTTCGACTTGCGGCTCTTCACGGAGCCGACTTCGTGGACACGCCAGCGGCGAATCCGTCCGGCTTGTTCCATATCGGGCCGACGGCGGACATCTTGAAACAAGCCGACGGCGTTCTTGCGTACGCTCTCGGGCTTTCTGAAGAACTACCGGAAGATGCCGGCGGGCTTTCGCCGGAACGGTTCCGGGGCTTTCTGTCGCGATTTCTCGACTCTCGGGGGCTCGCTTTGTCACTCATTGAAAGGGAAGAACCGATGTCGAAAAAGACGGACGACGCTCTCGAAAACAAGACGACCGACGAAGCGTCGACCGTCGACGAGAGCAAGGAAACGGAACTCAGCAAGCCGGACGAGAAGAAGCCGGAAGCGAAGCCGGCGGAGACGTTCTCGAAGGCTGATCTCGCGAAGTACGTCGAGAAGTTCGGAGCGGAGAAAGGGACGGCTTTCTTTCTCGAAGGGACGTCGTTCGAAGACGCTCTCTCGGGTGAGTTCGATCGACTCAAGAAAGAGAAGAAGCTCGGAGTCGGAGAGAGTCGCGGCGAAGACAAGCCGGCCGAAACTTTCACGGGCGGGAAAGTCAACACGCGACAACCGAAGAGCGTCGCCGGCTTCCAGTCGCTTGTCCGGATCAACGGACAAACTCCGGCGAGCGTCGAAAGCAACTAAGCGAAGCGGCTCGCGGCGATCCGCAGTCGATCTTAATTCTTGACAAAGCGAACTCCTTCAAAGGAACACGATCATGGCTGATGATTTTCTTGGACTCGTGGAACTGGCTCAGGTGAACGACAAGAACGTTCTCGACTTGGGCATTTCCGATCTTCTCGATGAGGCTCCGGTCTTGGCGGCTCTCGCGGCCGAACCGACGGACGGAGACACTCACAAGTACCTCAAACAAACGGGAGCTCCGACCGTCGGATTCCGTCCGGTGAACGACGGCCGTGAAAACGATCACAGTGTCGACACTGAGATCACGGTCACTCTGAAGCTCTTGGATTGCTCGTTCGTCGTCGATAAGGCGTTGGCGGATCAGTATCGATTCGGGGCGGCGGCTTACATCGCTCGCGAAGGGCTCCGACATCTCAAAGCCGGATTCTCTCACGCGGAACAGACGATCTTCGGCGGAACCGGATTCGACGCGAACGGCTTCGCGGGACTCGGGGACAATGCCGGGCTCGACGGTCTCGCGGATGCGATGGTTCACGACGGCGGCGGAGTCGCGGCGAATGTTCAGACTTCGATCTGGGGAATCCGGACCGGGTCCGATCTTCGAGATATGGCTCTGATCTCTGGCATGGACGGACAGATCAAGATCGATGAAACGGTGACACAATTTATCGACGGAGCGACCGGCCGTTATCCGGTTTACGCTACGCCCATCTTCGCGTGGCTCGGAGTTCAGATCGGCGGGGCGTTCTCCGTGGGTCGGATTTGCAATATAGACGCGACGGCGACTCTCGACGACGACAAGATCGCGGAGCTTTTGGCGTTGTATCCGGCGAATAGGGGTCCGAATATCCTCGCGATGACTCGGACGTCTCGGAAGCAACTTCAGCAGTCTCGGACGGCGACGACGACGACCGGAGCTCCGGCTCCGTTCCCAACGTCGGCGTTCGAAGTTCCGATCATCACGACCGACTCGCTCACGGCGACGGAAGCCGTGATCTTGTAGCTTTGCGGCGGCTGGCTTGTCTTGCAGTGTCCCGGCCGGGTGTGTCCCGGCCGGGCTCTGTTAGTTTCGGAAGGGGACTCGATGACGGTTCAGGCAAACGCGACAGCGGTCGCTTGGCAATCGATGAAAGCCGTCTCCGGTGTCTCTGTCACGATCGAGCGGCCGGGCGTCGGCGGGCCGACGGCTCTCACGGCCGTTCCGGCGGATACGATTGTTGAAACGCAAAACGACGAAGGACAAACGGTTCGGCTCAAGGTGCGGGATTATCTTGTCGCTCGAAGCGAATTCGAAGCGATCGCCGGAGCCGGCGAGAAGCCGAAGCGGGGAGATTTGATCGTCGAGACGGTCGCGGATTACACGCGAGAGTTCACGACGATCGAGCTCGCCGGCGAGAGCTCTCGATGGTGGGACAAAGGCGGACTCGTTCTCCGGATCCATACTTCGGAGACGGAGAAAGTCACGACAACAACAGCGGGGGCTTAGTCGATGGCTTTGCAAGACACGATAGCGGCGGCGGACGCGGTTGTTCTTCTGATCAACGCGGCGACGATCACGGAAGCGATCGGCGACTTCTCGCGGACGTTCGTTCCGGAATTCGAGCCGAACGATCTTCCGGCTCCGAAAGGGCTCGTCTTCCCGGCCGGTCAGAATCTCACGCGAGCCGATCGAAACTCCGACAACGAAGACAACGTGATCGAAGTCGGAATCGGTCGGAAACTCACGGGAGCCGATGCGGAGACAACCGACATCGAGACTCAGATGCTCACGGTCGAAGAAGTGATCGCGGAGCTCCGTAAGAAAGCGAACAAGCGGCTGACTCTCGCCGGCGGCGAAGTTCTGGCGTTTCGAAAGCTCTCCGTGACTCTCTTCGTTCCGGAGCTCTTCCGAAAGCACGTCGCTCTCTCTGTCGTCCGGATCGAGTACCGGGGGTTCTCCGCATGAGCGAGTTCGCTCGACACTCGATCGGAATCGGCATGAGAGCGACAAAGTCGTTCTTCAACGTGTCGAAAGTGACCGACAAGATCGATCCGATCAAACGGCGATTTCTCTTCAAGTTCGGAGCGTTCACGCACACGAGAGCAAAGCGATCGATCAAGCCGGGCGGGAAGAAGAAGACTCGATCGGCTCCCGGCGAACCACCAAGAACGCACACGAAGTTTCTACCAAAGGGGATCAAGTACGCGGTCGACAGCGTGAAAGAGTCGGTCGTGATCGGGCCGATCGTTCGGGCGACACGATACGGCGGGCCGAAGATTCTTAGGACACTCGAAGAAGGCGGGATGGTGTCGTTCGTCGACATCGTCAAAGGCAAGAAGAAGAAGTTCACGCATCGGATGGAAGCTCGTCCGTTTATGGGTCCGGCGTTCGAATCTGAGAAGGCCGACATCTCGGACACTTGGAGAAAGGCCGGCGGATAATGTCAGAACAAGACGACCGGATCGCCGACATTTTGGAAACGCTCTCGAAGCGAACGGAGTCGCGTCCAGTGCTCACGATCGAGAAGATTGTCGCGGCCGTGATCATGCTGATTATCTTAACGGCTTGCGGCTGGGTCGGCTCAACAGTGTCGACGAACACGAAGACGACGGTCGCTCTTCAGCTTGAGCTCAAGCATATGAACGTGACGGTTCAAGAGCTCAAGACGGAGCTCTCGAAGATGCGGACCGATCAGCGGGATATCGGTTTGATCATGGAACGGATGAAAGCCGACGACGATAGAGAGCGACGCGATACGGCGACGCTCTCGGATCACGAGCGGCGGATCTCGGCTCTTGAGAAAGGCGGGGGATAATGCCAGACGATCAGAATCAGTGCGGGAACTGCAAACACTTCAAACCGACCGACGACGATCGCGGACGGTGTCTTCGGTTCCGGCCGAACTTCCGGAAACACGGAACGGCGATCGCGGAGTCGCCGGTCGTTCTTGTTTCGGGGATGTGCGGCGAGTGGAAGAAGAAGCCGGGCGGCGGCTCAGACGGAGGAGACGATGACTAGCTTCGACCGGGCGGACGCTCGACGACTCGCGGAACTCTCAGACATCGCATACGCGGGAGCCGATGAAGCTCCGGACGCGGCGAGAGCGATCGGAGCCGATGACGCGACATTGATCGACGCCGGCTCGACGGAGTGTCTCGTCGCTAGATTTGGATCGGACGTCTTCACGACGTTCCGGGGAACGGAGATCGGAGCCGGAGCGGTGATCGATCTCTTCCGCGACGCGAGCGTGAAGCTCCGGACATCGATCGGGATCGTCGGCCGGGTTCACGACGGCTTCGCGACTGGCGTCGAGAAGGCGGCGACGGAAGTCGGAGTCGTTCTCTCGGCTTGGATCGGGGTCGACGGCTTTCTGAAGATCGGCGGACACTCGAAGGGCGGCGGCGAAGCTTTGATCTTCGCTCGATGGCTTCACTCGACGGGATGGCGACGGACGAGCTCCGTTCACGTCTTCGGATCGCCGGCCGTCGGCGATCGCGAGTTCGCGGAGAGTTTCGAGCGGACGCTTGGCGGGATGACTTGGCGACACGTCTTCCGATCGGACGCGGTCGCTCGGGCTCCGTGGCTTCTTCGAGCTCTTCGGAAGTATCGAACCGTCGGCCGGCTTGCCTATCACTCTCCGGGACGGGCGATCTCGTTCTCTCCGGGGGTTCGGTATTGGGCGGATTCAGTTCGAGCGTTCTCTCGGCTTCGTGGCGGAGAAGATCACTCGATCGACAATTACATCGGGGGACTACGATGAAGGGGATCATTCGCGTTCTGATATTACTGGCGGAGCTCTTCGGAGCGATCGCGTCGGCCGGCGACAACTTCACGGGACCGTCGATCGCGGCCGTAAGAAAGGCGGAGAGCTCGCGAGACGCTCTCTCGCGTTATTGGTTCGGCCGTGGAATGCGGAATTGGGCGAAGCCGTGTCCGATCATCGTCACGGCTGGATCCGCTCCGTCCGGTCAAACGTCGATGAAGTTCGATCGCGGTGAGGTTTTCGGCTGGCGAATGAACGTCTCCGGGAAGACGGCCGGCGAAGTCGAGACGGCGGTCGCTCACGAAGTGAATCACACGGTCTTCGCGAGTGAGTTCCGTCGTCGGCTTCCGCGATGGCTCGACGAAGGGGCGGCTCAGTTCGTCGAGTCGGAGAGCGAACACGAGAAGAGCCGGGCCGGGCTCCGGATGAATATCAAGGCGAAGCTCTTCACTCCGTTCCGGGAGCTCTTCAAGGGGGGCGGATATCAAAGCGGCTGGCGGCTCGCGAATCAGTACAACGAAGGGTTCGGGATCGTCGAGTATCTGATCAATCACAAAGCCGGCGGACGGAAGACGTTCGTCGAGTTCGTCCGCGACGTGAAGGTCGATCCGGACGGCTCGTCGACTGTCGCGGCTCTCCGCAAACACTACGGATACAAGTCGGCCGACGAATTCGAAAAGGCGTGGTGGAATCACTGGCGGGCTCGTGGTGGCGATCGCTGTGATCACTTCGCTTGCAAGGCACCACATGGAGCGATGTTCGATCCGGCGATCGCCATTACGG
>Ga0255047_10002688_pt1 | contig 11602 bp, 15 predicted proteins | sample JV7_2_1_MG_FD_183640 | JGI IMG/M metagenome (GOLD analysis project Ga0255047, IMG submission 183640) | Seawater microbial communities from Jervis Inlet, British Columbia, Canada - JV7_2_1 | ecosystem: Environmental > Aquatic > Marine > Inlet | place: Canada: British Columbia | collected 2016-10-06
AACTTTTCACAGAATATGCTATATACCCTAAACTTTAGCATCTACATGCCTCCACATCACATGTGAAGCTAGTTACGGTTTTTCGTTTCGTGCGATTGCTTCCATCCCCCACATAACAGCTTCCTCTAGTTTTGTTAATGCGAGTGATAGCTCTCTGCTTCGTGGACATTGTCCTATCAACACTGTTGCAAGGTACTTTGCCTCCTGTCGGATATATTCATATCGCTCCGGTTGTTTACCATGTGGCGGATGGTAGGTAAAGTTATTCTCTGTCCGTGTTGCATCTTCTTCAGATAGTGTATACAGATTTTTGCTTAATTTAACATCCCGTAACTTTTGTTCAGCATCTAATACCCTATTACCGATATCATATTTCTCGATAGCGTCTTTCTGGGGTGACCGCTCCATTTCATCCCTCATTTGTTGCTCCAACTTTATCTTATCCTCATGTGATAGCATCGTTATATCACCTTATCCTTTATGTGTAACACTTGTTAATATACTTGTTAAAATAGCACCATGTTACATGTTCTCATACTCTTTAAGAAGTCGGGCCGCACTTTTTACCTATGTAACCCCTCTTTAAGCCACTGTTCACGTGTCATTGAGGTGGGTCTGTTAAATTCCGAGTACTCAGAAAAAACAGCACTTTGCACCTTGTTAAAATACTCGTAAACTGCGCGTGAGATTTTCTGTCCATTTATAGCGATTATCGGGTTGATTGGATACATAGTTTGACCACCTGTTTCAAATTTACCAATATACCCCTTTTTGAATGCAACACGGTAAAAGGCATAAAAAGTCGATAAGCTGCAACCAGCAACTTTAGCCAGTTCTGCCTTTGTTTCACACCAACGTACCCTACCGCACCTGTCACGGTGGCAGATGGCGTTTGTGTTTTGGTCTAAATCCTGACATAGCCGCCTTAAATAGAGTTCGTACATTTCCACCTCAAAGTTAACCTTGAAACCTTTCCACATTTTAACAAACTGTAAGTTGCGTGAGAAATAAACATAGTCACCATCTTCAATATCCGGCACATCACCTTCAATGTCCTGTGACATGTGGATAGAACTGGTGCTGAAGCCGCTACCTTTGACGTTGGTGCGTAATCGCACGTCATCGTTACCTGTATCTGCCTCTAATCTAAAGTTGGTGCTGGTAGCTATGATTTCGCCTGTATCTTCGTCTATGATTGACCATTTCATGTCACATATTATACCATTACCTCAATGGTAAAGCTACATGGCGATATGTTCAGGTAGATGCTTAAAAATTCAACCACCTTTACACAAACTTTAAGTGACGGGTGGCATTTGATAGTCATGTCACGTATTATCAAACCATCACTTTTCGTCAACCAGTCGTTCAATATGATTAGTATCTTCATCATTCAACCTTTCTGTACTGTGATGGCACTGACGGTATTGATGTTTTGGAGAATCGATATGTCCCCCTATCCTTGACTATAGCCGTGACATCAAAATAGAAGAACCTGTCTCTGTAGCCAATTGGTATCTCTATCACGGCATCTGTGATAGTGCCGCCGCTATATTCGACAAACTGGTAGATAATCTTTGACTCCGTGCCAAGTATTGTGATTTCCACGAGATAGCCAACGTTAGTCATGTAGTCTGGTATGTCAGGATTTGCCCATTCATACTCAAACTTAAATACGCCGCCCTCTTCATGCGAAATGGCTACCATACCAATCCATAATATAGCAAAAAATGCCAATAGTGTTATAGCCTCAGATGTTCGTCTCATATCAACTCTCAGAAGTGGCTGGCAACACGTCGTAGTTAATCGGTTTGCCATCTGGCCCGAGTACCGGGTTATCTATAGATTTCGCACCGTCATCTTCATCAATGATATCCACATGTACCTCATCATATTCCTGGCTTTGCTTTCTTAGGTAACGTTCAATGTGCCCACTAAAGCCACGGATCTCAACTCCCAATAACCTCCTGCCTTTTGTTGGTTATCTCCTCCGCCGCTTTGGCAACCTGCTCAGGGTCTAGCTGCGTCGCCTTATACTTGATTTCTCTGTCCAGATTGACCAACGCCCAGGAAACCCGTTCCGTCGCCTGTTCCTTAATCAGCTTCTCCAGGTCGCCATCGGTTTCCCAGTGCGCAAAAACGATGTGAATCAACTCGTGAACAAGACCTTGCTCCATGTCTTGCGGGTCAGCGTAGTCCGTGTAATCAAGAGGGTCAAGGATGCTAACCTCTGCTCCTTCACTATCCAGCCAATAATCAATTTCTGCGCAACCGCGTTTGCTTAACTGCGAGAGCCGCTTGATAGTAACCTTAATATCCCAATCAGACAGCTTCAACCGCTTCTGCCAATACCCACAACGCTCAATCAACTCATCCTCCGTCAAAATCTTTTCAGCCATCAATCATCCCCTTGTTTGTCAGTTCTTGTTGGCGGTGAGATGCGAGGAGGGTGTTGATAGCATATGCTATTGACATATTCTCCTCTTTACACTTCTTGCGCAACCATCTATGGTTTTCAGGTGAGAGTGTGGTGTGGAGTATTACCGGCTTTCCTCCATATGACATTGTTCTTTGTTTGTACATAATATATAATTATACAATACTATATTATATATGTCAAGGGGAAAGCTGATGGTGTACTTTGTGTGGCAGGTTGGGACTGGGTTGGTGAAGATAGGTAGTAGCTGTGACCCGTGGCGACGGTTGCGGGAACTGAGCGTTGGGTCACCGTATGAACTGAAGTTGGTGTATGTTACTAAATGCTTCGACGAAAAAGCTGTTCACAGGGCGCTGACAGAGATGAAAGTGAAGGGGGAGTGGTATGAGATAGGATGGGGCGAAATATCGCGGCTAGGGGTAGATGTGTTGCAAAAATGGGGTGTTGAGCCGTTACTGTTACCGGTTAATATCTGCTTGGCGTGTGGTGAGGAGGCAGGTGAACTGTTTCTCGGTAGATGTTATGAGTGTTTATAGATGGGGTTCATAGTATGCACACACCAGAGTGTCTGATGTATAGGTTACGCTGTGTATGTCGTTTGGGTAAAATGTCACCCCGTTGCACGGGTTTAATATGCGCTCAGTTTTATTGCGTTTAACCTTAGCGCCACCGAAAAGAACCATATGGCGTTCAAGGTGCTCGTTATGGTAGTGGGGGTGGACCTTAGTATCTTTCGGCGCGTAGTAGAATAGCACGGAGAACGTCTTATGTTTAGGCATAATAGACGCTACAGTTTTATGTACCCCCAACACCCATACTGGACCAGTCGTTATACTTGAGTCATATTCTGTCCAACAGTTAGATTCAGCAGATACTGGTTCTATGGATGGAGTGACAGCAAACGGTGTCTGAATAAAAAGCTCCATGCGGTGTTTTAACTGATCGATTGTTCCCTGAAACATGGTCATTTATCTAGCACCACCTTGAGATACTCATAAAGATGGGACAGTTGCATGTCTACCTCTTCGCGTATACGTCCTATATCCTTGTGAAGCGAGTCCTCTATTTCATCAAAACGTTTAGTGCCCTTATCCATGATAACTGTTATCTGTGACATGACTTCTGTTAGTTGCTTCTCTAATGCACTTTGGCGCTGTTGTGTTTCCTTGCGGTCATTTTCCTTAGCGCGATACAGGTATATGGTTGATGCCAAAAACATTGCAACCAGTGGACCATAGACCGGGTGAATATCGCTTAATATTTTTATAAACTGTTCGCTCATTCATAGCTCACTCTTGCCCCAATTCTATCTGTTCTCATATATAACTTTGCCGGTTTGTGTTTGGTGGCAAGTAGTTTGTGCCATTTCTTCTTCACCTCGTTAACAGGGGAGTTGAAGTGAGCCGCCCAGTAACGTATTGACCAGCTTACAAGTTTGTCACTGCGCTTTTTTTTGTTAGACTGATGTTCACGTGCCATCGCCGTTAGTATACTGTCAAGTGTATTAGTCATGAAAAACCCCGAGGGCGCTGTCAATGTACACCTCCGTTTGCCCATGAAGGGACTTACCATCGCTAAACACGACCTGCACCACCACACGCCATGTACCCTTGCGGTTAAACGTGTTAGCAGCTTTGGTATGGTCAACATACGTCTTACTGGTATCGATCGAATCTAATGAGTAGGCATGGGTAGAGCCATCAGCGTCGGTAGCAAGTATTGAACCACTTGTTGCTGTGGTTAGTGCGATACCGACAACATTGAACCGCAATATTTTCTTTATATCTTCAGCAAACACGCTCATGATAGCCTCAATGTAAAGCCGTCTGTCTCGTCGATATTGACAGTATACCCTGTAACCCCACTTATAGCAAGTGTGTAGTTGATGACAGTCATCATGGCAACTATATCGTCAAACCACCCAAAGGTGCTAACAGTAGCGATTCTTTCTATTGGCGTACCAAACCAGCCAAAAGTGCCTACAGATGTCGTGTCAGCCATGTTAACTCCTTGTTCTTTCGGTAGTGCTGATAGTTAGCGTGAATAGTGAGGTGCTGTTGTCTTGCTCGAAGAATGTATACGCATCACCCGATTTTGTTATCTTGCCGTTTGCCATCGCCAATATAGCCTTCAGCGCAGCGGTGACATCCACCGCACCGTCTACTGTTCCTGCAAGAATATTGGCAACTGACAGTCTGATGTATGTGTAGAACAGTCGTCCTGTTGCACCAATAATTTCATAGTCATTTGCCGCTACGGTTACTTTCTGGCTCTTAAATGTCACACGTATTGTGTCACCTGCCGCGTAGGTGGTGCCGCTGTCAAACACCTCATCATAATATACAAGTCCATCTATTTCACTACACGCGGCATCTGTTACAATCGCTGACCACGAGGTGCCACCTGTCGCCTTACGGTCAATGGATATGGTGCCGGGTGTTATCTCAGCGGCAGTGGGTAAATCATCAAGCGCGTTGGTTAACATTAAGCCTATTCTGACGGTAGCTGTGTCAGCAAGGTCAATACTATTTGGGATAAGGGGCACAACATTAAGCATGTCGGTTATGCCACCACCGCCACCTGTTATCCAGGCTGCATCACCGCGATTCCGTATAGCCTCTAATGAGTCAGTAGTATTGTCGAATGTGTCCCAATCGGCAGTAGCGTCATCGCCTACCATCTGTGCTATAATTGAATTGTCTGCTACGTCTGTGCCTATCACCGATGCCGATATCAGATGGTCGAGTCCGATATCAACGAGCGCGGTATCTGCTTGGGTGTTGATGTTAGCTAAGCTAATGGTGTCTGGCACACGTGTAAGCAATGTATCAACGTCCGCCGGTATATTAGCAGCATCCAGTTCAGCAAGTCGCGCTTCAGTGGCAACAGTCGCTAATGCCGCGCTGTCAGTACCACGCATGGCAGTGCCTAACGGGGCGGTGTCGCGTATGGCTTGCAAGCTATCTGTTGTTCTGTCGTAGGTGGCGGTGCCATCATCTGCCAGTATGTCAATGTAGGTGCCGGCAGGTGCGATGCCTGGGGCTGCTGTGCCAACCAAGTGGTCTAAATTGACATCTGACAAAGCTGTGTCTACTTGGGTGTTAATATTGGCTAATGATATTGTGTCTGGTATCTTTGTGCCATCTAATGAGTTTGTTTCTACTTTAACTGCCGCAACGTCGGCTGACACTGATGCTCCCGCAGGTGCCCCTAGCCGTGCGTAGTTATCTCCTGTTTGCGCGGTATGGCCTGTGAGTGTTGTTACTGTTGGTATGACTGCACCGGTGTGGGTTTCATTGGCAAGGGTAACTAATGGCGATACGTCGTTTAGGTTAAAGTCGGTTAGCTGGGTTTCCAATGTGACCGGTGCCATATTTGTTGCGCCCTTTAAGTGGACAACAACACTATCTACGCCTGTTGCACATATTGCGTCACTAAAGTCCAATCGGTATATGCCAGGCATATTTGTACTATCTACTTCCACAAATCCACCATCACTGTGGGCACCTGTAACAGTTTGGGTTGCCAGTGTTAGTGCAACTGCTGCGGCCAGTGGGCGGACATAGTAACACACGAGTCCTGCGCTGTTAAATACCAATCCTGTTAAACCGGCACCCGTTGTTGATGAGGAATCTTGGATAAATATGTATTCAGTAACGTTTGTTGATGCTTTAGCAATCTGCCGTTTAGCCATAATCTACCCTCTTATCCCGCCTGTCATACCGGGGTGGGTGATAATCCCGCCACCACCAGCTCCCTCTATTCGCTGTACAGCACCCCTGTCAAGGTAGTTGGTTTGGCTGAAGCCACCGAAACTTGTAACGAATGCGCCTGCCTTAACATTGCCAACATCATTAACTGAAAAATCATCGCTACCAGCGTTGGTGAAAATGTCTGACCCTAGCCCGGTATCGTCGTTAGCACTCAGATCTTCAAGGACATCACCGGTTAATGTGAACTCATTTGCGTTGGTGCGTGATGAGTTATAGCCATATAAGGATATCTGTGCGCTTGCACCAAGTTCAATAGCATCACCACCGGCACCATTAAACCCCTGTATAACGTTATTCATTACTATCGCCATAGACGAGCTTGAGCCATGATTGCCAATAGCTTCTCCGGTCCCACTACCACCACCATATAAGCTGTTATTAAGTATTACCGCATGACTACTACCCTTTATGCCATCAGATGTGCTATCAAGGTCGAATACGTTAAAGGCTATAAAGGCAGGTGTTGTTGATTCATGGTCACATGCAATTGTGAACTTGTTTGTTCCACCATTCTCAAATGTATTATATATTACAGTGCCGTAAGTGAATGTTATCCCAAGCCCCGCTATATCATGAATATGGTTATTTGCCGCCACAACACGATTGTCGCAACTGATACCGCCACCTGTACTATTATTGATCTCACAATTTATAAATCGGCAGTCATCGTCAACAGTTATAACTGTCGCAGAGCCTGTGTTATGCAGGTGCAAGTTGACAAAGTATATGAAATCAGTTGTGCCCAAGGAGACGATTGAAAAGTTGCCAGCGTTTCCGGTGATCCCACCGATACCTGTATCGCCTGCGGTTGAGCTGTACCCTCGAAAGATCAAAGGTGCAGTATCAGTGAATGTAGAGCCGAATATAGCAAAGCTCAGTGTACTACCAAGTATCTCGTCGGTACCCTGTTTTATGTTAAAACGGTCACCGTTTGTAGAGTCACGTGTTACCTGATTCAGGGCATACTGAACGTCACCATACGGGTCACCTGATGTGCCAGTACCAGAATCTGCCGCAATCGATGGGTCAATATATGTTTCTGTTGGTGCGCCCATAGCTAACCTACTATACTATCAGCACCTGCGTCCCGCTGATAGTTAAGACGGTGTGTTGCTGTGTTAAAGCCACTACCAGTAGTTGGTGCGGCTGTGTTGGTTAGGTGATCAGCGTAACTCATGTTTGTGACTATCTCTGCCTTTGTTATTGGATTACCGTTCTGTAACCCAGAGTTGTCCGGCACCACTTCTGTATTGTCTACGGTGGTGAGCACTGCCGAGGCATGGGTGTTATAATAATCCCATAACGCTACGAGATGATTCATGAGTCTTGCTATCTCACCCATCACTGGGCGACGTAATCTGCCAAGTTCTGTCAGGATATCCTTTTCTGCCTGTGATAATGACGCATATGTTGCCATTTATCTTATCCTTTCGCGTACTGGGCGACGAAGTGACCGCTGCTCCTCATTCTCGCCTAGTCTATTGCGTACAAATGGTCCAACTGCTGGTATGCGACCTGCTAATTGTTCTGCTGATCGTTCTGGTTGAAGCGATATTATGCCACCCGTCACAGTGCCAACTGTTGAAGCAAGTGGTGCGCTGAACATAGAAGTTACCATGCGCTCTGCTGCCGCCGCATTGCCGTCTGCCGCTTCAGATATTCGCAACAATTCGCCAAGCATTCCAAATGCCGACACGACAGATAGCGCGTGGATAACTCTGTTGCCTTCACGTTCTTTGCCGGTAAGTTTGTCCACAAGTGCGCTTGACGCCCAACCAGCTAGCCCTAAAGGTATTAACCCGGTCAACATGCGAGATGCTGGTGTTAGATCACCGACTTTTGCCCTTTCTGCTGAATGCTGGATCATCTCAAGCCAATAACGATTGTTCTGTAGCATCCACCCTTTGAACTTTAATACAACACGTACCAGCGGGTGATGTCTTCCAAATGCGGCCGGCAATGTTAAGCTATTATACGGCTTAAATACTTCCTGTGCAACAAATTGTCCGGATTGTATTAACATTTCACCGAGTTCGTTCTTCCATGCCTCTTTAGCGCCAACTGATAGTAACGTAGATGTGCCTCCGCCCTCACCCTTCACCCCAACCCACGATGAACCTTGCACCACCCCCTTCTTTAGTTCAGCAAACAGATCGGGTAACTGGTCTGGTGTTACATTGTTCTCGACCAATATCTGTTGCCCACGCTTCCAGTCAAAGTTTAACTCATCAAGACGTGTTGTAGCGTTTTTTGCGCCACGCATCAGGTTACCCAACTCGTTTGTAGCAGCGTGCCAGCCTGCATGTGCGCCGATGGATCGTACCACCTTTTCAGCGCCAGTAAACCCTATCCCACCAAGATATTTACGGTCAAGTGCTACACCGTTGCTCATAAAATCTACCGCATCTGTAAACATTGTACCTGCCATAGGTCCCATTGCTCTCACATCCGGGTCAAGCACAAAGTCACTGATGGCTTTGGTGGTCGCCTTCACCCCTACCTTTGTGGACAGTAAACCGATCTCCGATAAATTGACAATAGTAGATAGTGGCGACATCATGGTAACTGTTGTCAGGGTGCCTAGCTTGTTCCAAAACTCCGACTCAGCATCGAGATTTGGATCTGTACGCCGCCAGTTATGTAGGTCGATAGCTACTTGTTTGAAGCGGTTAGCGCGGCCCATGGCACGTGTTTGCCATTCGGTAATATCACGTATGCCTTTTGGTGTTATCTGGAAGCCCTCAATGTTCTGTACCATGTGGTTATTATCCATCAGATACCTTAACTCATTTGCCGGTATATCACGTAATAGGTCAGGTGGTATATTGTTCCCCTCCCAATCCTGCACAGCGCGTATGAACTGTTCGTTAAATGTGATGGTGTTTATCTTGGTTATGTTTTCAAACTGGGCTGCCTCCCGACCACTTGCGCGTGAGATGATACCAAGCTGTTCACGTAAGGAGCGAATAGATGTGTCATGTAATGAGACTGAGTGATCGTGAATGGGTTTAATGAAATCACGATGTAATAGCTCGTTGCGTTGGCCGTACATTGCAACTTCGGAAAAGCGTTTATATGTATTCTCCAGATAGCGTGGTAACCAGAATTCTGGGTCCACCTCATATGCCCCTGCGCCAGAGGTGCGTTGCATTTCGATGTTACCAAACTTCATTTCCTGCGGCGTGTAATTGTACTGGATCATGAGTTCCAGTTGCGCCTTCGCGTCAATATCATCAAACTGTCCTAATCCTAGTGTTAACGCATCTTTGTTCCCCATCTGCGGGATATATACACCGCCTTTAGCATCTGCCTCATCCATCAACCGTTTGGCGTGGTCTGTCCATGAGATGGCGCTACCGGTGTCTGGATCGAATGAGTTAAACCCAAGTGTTGGCACACCACGGCGCTGACCAAGTTCAACCATTTGCTTCTCAAGTGCAGAGCCAAGTTCAAATATCTCACGTTGTACTGGTTGCCACTTACTCATCATAAAATCGCGGTATTCTTGCAACTCTGGTCGTACTGGTGTGCCGTGGCGTAGGCTATCATCAACCTCTTTATTGAGGTTACGCGCTACCACATCCTTGCGCACTGTAGGGTCAGTGGCTCGTAGTCGCTTGAACTCCTTATTGATAATAGCCTTTTTCGCTTTTATCATCGGTTGCTCTGCGCGTATGGTAGCGCGTGCGTAGTTGCGACGATAGCCTGCAATACTGGTTTCAATCTTAATGCGTGCCAGTTCACCGGTATCACCTAGCCCCTTGAGGAATCTCAACCCGGATGTTAAGTTGGCGGCAATGACATTTCGCATGTCTTTCCATTTAGCGTCTAATCCTTCACGTAGAGTGTATCCCTCGACACCTGTGATGCCAACTGCTCGTATTTCACTTCTTGTGGGGGATATGGTATCGTTTTGGGTGGCGCGTGTAGAAGATACCTGCATTAACTTTGTTGGCGCGTTTTGTTTTAGCAACTTAGGTGGCACATCAGGCGATATCAGCCCAAGATCTGCGGCTATATTCTCGCGTATCTGGTATCCACTATTGAGAAGGTTGGCATCGTTTAGCTTCTGTGCATCGGTCACCTTCATGCCTTCCGGTCCACGGTTAGATAACAGGCGGTCAAATACTGACCTGACTTCTGGTGTAATGCCAATGCCAATCTCGCTGCCACGTATTGACTTGTATACATCTAGCATCCACCGTTTCAACTTCTCGAATACTAATCCTAGTTTGGTGTTTGGTGCAACACCATCAGCTATATACCGCTCAAATCCACGTGCAAATTTCTCCTCTGATGGCACAGTCCATTTACCATCTTTAGCACCCGACCATATTTCAATGGTACGCAGGTCATCGCTAACTAAATCACGGCGAAAGATGTGTCCCATCTCATGGATTGCGGTAGTAACATCTGACTCGCTAAGGGCAGTTATAGCGGCGCGTCCATCACTGATATATTCAACTGTCCCTTTTCCTGGTAGGCTAGGGTCACGGCCTATGTTGGCAATGCGTGATGTATACCACTCCTCCGGTGTACGCCCTTCAGTCTCTGCCCATGCACGTGCCCTGGCATCTGTTATCTCACTGACTGCGGTTGCCTGCTCAGGTGTTACGCGGAAACGTTGCTCAATAAGCTCACGGAATGCCTCACGTGTGACAGGTGTGGATGGGGATAGTTCACTGGCAGCCTGTTGGATGCGTTGAGCTATCTGCTCCTTTACCACATCACTATCTGTACCATCCGTCTCTGTTCTACCGGTGATATCTTCGCGTGCTGTCTCAATGGCGTCACGTGCGTTTCCTTCATCAACCACCCCAAACTCAGATAGTCTCGGTGTCTCAGGGTTAAGTTCTGGGTAGTCACGTATGACAACATCTGGTATAGGGTCACCACGCTCAAGGGCTGATATGACAGATGCCTTATGCTCTGCCAACCTACCAACTGTATTGGTGGGGTCAATACCTATGTACCGATCAAGCGGTATCTCGTGAATACGTACTAAGCCATCTCTGATCAATACGCCTTCAGTTTCCAAGATACTGTCCACTGCGTGTTTAGCATCATCTAGTGTCCTGGCATCGCTGATGGGGCTATCAGGGCGAGTTACTGTATATCCGTCTTGCTCGTTGCCACGTATTGTATGCCCTCGGTCATGGATAGTTTGGATGTCACTGACGCTGTCGGCATAAGCCCGTGCAGCTTCCGGATCAGCGCGTTGCGGAATGTCGGTGTCGCCAAACAACTCGTCGAGTTCTGTGGATACCTCACCTGGTTCAGCTAGGCGACCTTCTGTCAATGCGGTCTCTTCAGGTGTTGTACCTTGGCGATATGATGTTAATGACTCGTCGGCTTGTGCTATAATATCGTCTGCTAATTCCCTTGATATAGG
>Ga0255047_10002691_pt1 | contig 11595 bp, 13 predicted proteins | sample JV7_2_1_MG_FD_183640 | JGI IMG/M metagenome (GOLD analysis project Ga0255047, IMG submission 183640) | Seawater microbial communities from Jervis Inlet, British Columbia, Canada - JV7_2_1 | ecosystem: Environmental > Aquatic > Marine > Inlet | place: Canada: British Columbia | collected 2016-10-06
CTTCGAGTTGATCCCAAATACGCGCGGTCCCCTGGTCATATTTTTCAGAAAACCGGGCGGATGATTTTTTCAAATCTTGGACATCTTCTAAGATCGATTTAATCTCCGCAATCATGGTGGCCTGATCGGCAGCATTCTCGCGCATAATCTTGGGAGACAAATTTGCGGAAATGGATCTTATTTGATATCTGGCCTCGCCTATGGCAAGAAGGATCGCACCACAGAATGCAGCAAACCGCCAATCGCTGAAAATTTCCATCATACGCCACCCTGTAAAAATAAAGATTTTTCCATCGCCCGGCGTCGAACTAAGCCGGGGAGTATCCGCTTAGGCCGCCCGCCAAGCCGCCACCGTGGAAACTCGTCCGCCGCCCCTTTCTTGTCAGACCTGTTTAAGCGTGACCGGAGCGTGCTGAATTTGAAATTATACGTCCCAACATTGTATGAGAATGATGTTATCGCCGCCCACTCATTTTCCGAAACATCGATTTGAACCAACTGAAGAAGGCGTTGCTCAGTTCTTCGGATGTCGCGTAAAAAAAGTTCGTCGGCCTCGCCGAGAGTAATAGCCCGATGATTAGCAGCAACACGACGGCCATCAAGGCCGTAGATACTGCCCCAACCCAAAGTCCAAATGCCAACGGGATCGCGCATAGGCTCCAAAAGGGCTGTCGAAGAATCTCCATCGTGTAACCCTTCAAAAAATTTAATGAGTTTTTGACCGTCTTCATGACAAACTACCTTGTCCATTTGGATGTGAGCCGCTGGCCGAACCAGAACATGATGACGGTGGACATAATGACATCTAGCGACCCACCGGCCATTATCGCTTTATATTGATGTGGTGTTATCCACTCCGCATATGTCGCAAGGTGAACTGAACAAAACAAAATGAAAATCAAATATGTTATGGTCGGTCTGACGCTGGCGGCATAATTCACCGTCCACTTTGAAGCGTTCTTCATCTCTACCTGTGCGGTGGTTTGAACCGCGATATTCTGGTTGGCGGTCCCAGATATGATAGCTTCGTCACGCTTATCAGCGGATACTTGCGCTTGCATTTGAAGCTCATGAGCCTTATCGCGAGTGTCCTGCTTCCCATCCATCCACTTATTAAACATCCCAGGCCCAACGCTCGTAACCAGTCCCAGGACGCTGCCAATTATTGATAGCATTTTAATCCCATTTCCTAATCATACCCACCGGCATGCTGAACATCAGCGGTGATGGTGTTCCCGAGCAATTCCAGCAATTCCATTATTTCTGTGTCGTTGAATTTACCCGGCGCAGAAAACCGCGCGCCGATAACCTTGCCAGCGGATGAAACTTCAGTGTGAGAATACATTGTCCCGAATGGCGTTGCGATTTTGCTGGTAATGCAATGGCGGCGGGGTTGAGGTTTAACCATCAAGCATCGCCGGGTTAACGGTATGCCGCGCGACTTCGCCAAATTCTTTATGTAACACGATGGCCTTCATATCTGACATAGATCGATACCCCTTATTTGCAGCCCAGGCGTCTTCCGGCGGGAGAACCCGGAAAGATTCAACGCGGCACCCAACGAAGTCTTTCATGGTGTCTGTGTGGACATGCCCCGTCCACCAGTATCGATATTTGGTTTCACCCCAATCTTTCGGCCTATCAGCCGCCATAATCAACGGCAGCTTGTCGAGTTTGGCGCCATGCCCATGGTGGATGCCGACTAGGGTTTTGCCGAATACAAAATAATGAAAATGACGCGGCGATGTGTCAACGGTCAGGCGCGGCTCTTTTTCGTACAGCGCCGAGATGCATTCCATCAAAAAAACTGAATTGCTAAGATCGTGATTCCCAATCTCCACAATCACATGGACCTCGCCGTGCCGCGAGAGCGCCCCATCTATCATTCGGCGGGTGGAGCGGATAACGGCGCGCACCATCATCGGGTAGCGGCTATCGGCATCTAGCTGGTTTTTGCTCGTGGGCGTTTCCGCGACGAATGAATCATAATGGAACAGATCACCGAGAAGCACGATTGTTGCCCGGTCACACGATGGCAGCGTGTGTATCAGATAATCATAGGCACCTGATAATGTGCGTTCTGCTAATTTTAAATCCCAATCCCTTCCGGTTTCTTCGGCCCACGAATACATTCCAAAATGATGATCGCCCACGGGATAACAGGCCATCAGATTGGAGTTGGTTCTGTCAGGTCCAGGGATGGGTTTTGCTGGCGGGATTTCTTCAGAAAGGGCCGCAACCGTCTCGCGGAATATTTCTTCTTGGCGCTCTTTATCCGCCTGGAATTTGACCCATTGGATTTTGGGATCGCCCGTTGTCATGTCGTACAGGGTCGAAATCCCGGCGGATTTCATGCCATCTGGCGCCTGGTGCGTCATGTCCTGGGCCGGGGCATAGCCGTGGATTGCGGCCTTGCGTCTTAATAGAGCCATTGACCGACTTATTGATGACGTTGCCTTGCCAAGCTCGCGCGCTGCTCCTGCTATGCTGCCATTTTCCTCGATGGCTAGGTAATATTCCCACTGCTTCGGCGTTGCATATTGTCGGAGATTTTCATCGATCATTTATCCGCCGATCTAAATTTTTCAAATATCATTTATCGGTACAATTCCACGTTTCCACATTTCCGCGACTCCCCTCGATGTACTCGCGGTGCTGACCGCGCATCCACCCTGTCCAATTATAACCAAAGTCTGACCAGTTATCGGCGAGGTGAAAAGCGTGATTTCGTCAGAATCGATATTTGTAGGCGGTGGACTTTTATTGAACGCGGCCATGAATACCACCAGCGCATCGCCGGATATTTTATCCCCTTTGATGCCGGTTCGAACCTCCAAGCTCGCCGCGATTGATTCCATGGTTTGGCCGAGGCATTGGCTAACGCTCGCCGGTTCCTCGACCGGCTGGGTCACACATCCCCACAAAAAAACCGCCAAGGCGGCGGCTAAAGCGGCGGGTCGGAATCGGGTCATCACGAGGGTTTCGGATTCGCTTCTTTGACCGACGCGATATGGTCTTTGAACGTAGTGGTATCATTGACCTGATCCCAGTAGACCATATCGAGTTGAGCGCCGATATCGCCATAGGCTTCACGCCGATCATCCTTGTATTTATGATTAGCTATGTAATCAGCTTCCTTCGCAGCTTCTGCATTTTCTTCTGCATCCCGAGCCGCTTCTTCTTCCGGCGTGAAATCTACCTTAACTCCATCAATTATATGGTGTCTCATGCATTTGGCCTCTTATAAAGATCAAACTTACCGGCTGTCATGGTTCCAGAAACCTGATCGAACTGGATTGCAGTGTGCGCTTCATTGGAGTCATACCATCCGCCTGTAACTCCAGAATGCATCGTTGGAACGTGATTATATATCCAAGAGTTGCCATGGTACGATGTCTCTGTACCGGAGTTGGCAGGATCGATGATAGTAACTACACCCCCGGCAATTTCCCCGGCAGCGTCGCCCATTGCAGCATTAAAGATTGGGCAATATATCGTAGACCCATTCCCAGTAGCGGAAGCCCCCGCAGTAAGGCCCGCACCTACAGCTTGGTACCCTGAAGTTCGATAGGTAGGCCCGGTAACGCCAAATCTCATCCTTGCCCATATACCAGACCCAGAAGCATAATACCCAGTAATTTGAATCTGATAGTCATAGCCTGTCGAAAGGCCCGTAAAAGCAATCGTGCTAGAGCCGCTTGCTGTAGCTGAGCTGACGTACTCAAAGCCGCCACCGGACCCTGGAGCATTCGCCGCAACCTGATAACTTACACATCGATAGTCGCCAGACGCATATTCGTAGAAGATTCCGATATCCCCGGCGGCGGTCGTGATGTTCGCGCCGCCCGGTAGAATTAGGTCACTGCTATGGTGTGTTAAAATCAAAGCGCCATCGAACTGGATACAAATCATGGAGCCGACGCCGGTAGACGCGAATGATGTAACGGTTGTCGTCCCAGTTACATCGACGAACGTTCCATCTTTGACCAGGGGCAACGATGTTGCGCTGGAGACATCGGCGCCGACGGTGAACCTCACCAGATCGCTCATATGGATCAGGCCGGTCCCCTTGCTTTCCAGCTTCAAATCGATGTTGCTGTCATCCCCCGCTGATCGCAGTATTGGCCCGCCCCCGGATGCCTGATTCTCGATGTTTAGATGGTTAACCGCACTGCCGTCCTCGGTGAACGTCAGCAACTCGCGGGTGCCGTCACCGATAACCTGGCCGTTCACATCCAGATGGCTGGTTAGTTGCGATATACTTGGGGTGTTTCCCAACTGCGAAAGCATCTGAAAATTGGTCCCGTCATAAACCATCAGGACTTTCGCGGCGGCGTCAATATCTCCAGCCACAAGGGCTTGGTCGCCGTGTTTTTTAATCGCCTTCGCACCAAGCGCAGACCCGCCGTGCGGCGTCAAATTTATCGTCGCCGCGCCGGTGTTTGCATTCGCGAAATCACCGCAAAATAACAATCCGTCGTAAAGAGCGGCGCCACTGTCCGCGTTGATCGTCGCGGTGTAAGTGTCAGTTCCTGCGACCGCGACGGAACCGTTCATATCCTTGTGGAATCGGGCAATCATCCCTTCCAACGCTCTCGCACCGTTGTTCAAAGTGCTTGGCGCTTGCCCCTCGGGGAATCTTGTGGTGTTCGATGCGTCGGTTACGTTCAAGTCAACTAGTTCTGCCATTCCGGGTTCTCCAAATATCTAGAAAGCCCCGCCAAAAGCGGGTACAATGTGCCGGTGCTTATTGTTGCCGTTATAGCGTTAATTCTGCCCGTCTTGAGCCAAATAAATCTTACCTAGAAGGCCGCGTAATTGTTGCGGCGATGGTTGCGCGAGTTGGTTGGCGAGATAGCCGCGCCCAAGGCGCGAACTGATCGCACGTTGAGCGAGATACGGACTTAGGAGTGAAGTGGCGGCGGTTGTTGCGCCCATCACTGGGTCATACATTCCCATGCCAAGCCCCGCCCCAGTGCTACCTGTCAAGAGGCTAGTCATGTAATTCCGGCGGGCCGTTCCGCTATCGGGAATACGGCTTGCGAGAAATTCACCAACGCGGGATATTCGATTAAGCTCCCCGCGCCCGCGCCCGTAACCAGATTTGTCTGCCGTTTTAGCCGCTTGACGCAATCCGCTAAACGGAATGTTGCCGGATACACGATCCGCTGACGAACCGCCGCCAACTGCCTTATCGATTATTTTTAAGTTGCGGTATTTATTTCTTATATTTTTCCACGCCATTGCATTTTTGGGGCTGCTACTGCGCGCCATAACGCCGTCCAGAGCGCGAATAAGCCCCCCATAGGCATCTTGCAGTGCTGGGTTATTTTGTGCTTGTCTGGACGCTGTGCGAAGGTCTGATGCGATGTTTTTATAGGCGTCGCCTTCAATGATCACTCGTTGTTTTGACGCATTAAGCAAAGATAATTCACGGTCACCTGAGGGCAAATCAGAAGCATCCGCCATCTTTTTAATATCATCCACATAACTCTTAAAAGATGATTTTACATCCCGACTTAACCGGCGACCGTATTTCATAACCGCTTCATTTACTTCATCGAAAAATTGGCGGTCCATATTCAATTCGGTGCGGTCTACTAATCTATCGAACCGCCGCCCCAAGTCCTTAAACGCACCATCAATAATACCCGGTGATGCTAAGTCCGCATCAACACCAGCAGTTTTTAAAACAGACCTATTAAAAGCCGACCGCTGCGCGTCATAGATGGCTTGCTGTCGCTTCGCCGCTAATGGCAATTGCGTGAGCGTGGATTCCGCTGTTTGCAAGGCAGTGCTTCCGGTTTCCTGACCGGGCGTCAATTCAATGCCCATTTCTTTTGCTTGTTTGGCTAAATCAGCTTCAACCGGATTCAATTGACGCGGGACCGGGGTAATAACACGGCGCGCGACATTCCCTAAAGACGGCGTTGCCAAAGAAACGCCAAGTCCAAGCAGGGGATTATCAGTAACGCCGGTTGTGGCGCCACCTGTAAGGCCCGCCACCGTTTGTGCCACCGGTTGCGTTGCTATTGCCTTGGCTACATTAGATGTCAATCCTCCAGCTTTTGTGAGTTTGCTGATTGCCGCCGCTGGGGCCATAAAAGCAGCAGCATCACCGACGCCGCGTCCAGCGCCGAAAGCAGCCCGCTCCAAGGTGCTGGTAGGTTGGGCAGGACCAAAATCAGAAACAGTATTAAGAGGGGCAGAAACAAACCGGCCAAATTTATCAAATCCTGATTTTAAACTTTTGGTATAATAACCCTCTTCCGGCGCGGGGAGGCCAACTTTTCGCATACCTGTCGCGATAATATCAGGCACACCGCCCGCCGTTTCTAATATAGATTCTTTAATGCCCCGAGCCAAAAATTCCGGCGCCCGTAATGGTGAGCCGCCCTTTGGCTGACCGGCAACCTGTACAGATTCCCTAAGTTCAGGGGGGGGAGTTTGCCGACCCGGTGCGGGCTTCGATTGTTGTTGAGCATATGAGATTATATCATCTTTGGATGCGCCTTCAGGATGGCGAACTAGGATTATTTGACCGTCTGGTCCTCTAACTTTGGTTTCAGCCATTATTTCGGGTCCGCCTTGTCATCAATTACAATGCTCCAACCTTTTTTGTCGCCCGGTGTACCTGGGCTTAACCCAGCGTCACGCTCAATAGATTCGAGATTAAATACTGTAGTCCCTTTGTATCCTTTTAAAGTGCCTTCTTTTTGGTAATACTTATTAGCGGCCATTTGAGCCTCGCGGGCCTTTTTCATCGAATTGATCAAACGATTCAACCGCTCTATATTTTGAGACTCTTCAAGTCTTGGGTTGTATGCGCGCTTGATTAATCTTTCGCCTTCTTTCTCCGTGAATTGTGCGCCTAAAATTATCTTGAGGTTTCTTTGTACCACTTCCTCAACGAGTTCTTGCGCTCCCGCTGCTTTTGGATGTGTGATTTCTTTCATGCCTTGAGGGAGTGAACCGATGAGTGGGCCAGTAAAATTATCTGAAGTTTCAAGTTGAGATAATACAGATTTTAGCTTATTTATATTCGCGTCAAAATCTGCCTGTCCTCCACCAATTATCTGCGCGCTGTACTGTTTGCCGAAAGCTAAATCTATCGCTTCTTCGGCTGGAGATAGATCAAGTTTCTGTTTCGTTGTTTGACTGATAACTCTCGGCGTTGGACGGGGCGGAATCTGGGATGCGATAGCTGGTTGCCCCGGTTGAGTGGGTGGTTGCCCCGGTTGAGTGGATACTCTAGGCCCATACATTAACCCGCTTGAATTCATCATGGGCGGATATTCAACAACCCCTCGTGGTGTTGGAACTCGTTGCGGTTTGCTTAAAACGCCAACAGCCGCCTTATAAGCAGGGCTGTTTTTCAATTTTGGGTTGGCTTGCGCCTTTGTCCAAATAGCTAACGCGCTGCCTTGTAACCCTGTTCCAAACATCGGCTTTGGCGGCTTTAATTTTGCCGTAATAGCCGCCGTCGGGGCCAAGATCATTTGCGCCCGGTTTATTTCGTCAGTCGTTGAATTAGGGTTAGTCAATGTATTAATGGCGGCGTTTTTGGCTTCCTTCCCCGCTTGTGTCGCTCGCAAGCCGCCCAATTGTGCCATAGCCGCAGCTTCTTGCGTAGGCCGCCGCGAAATATTGTATTGGTCCGATTCATGCTTTACCGCATCGGCCTTGTTCTGCCGGTCTGCCATATATTTTTGTTGATTCCATCTCTGGGCTAGGTCCATTTGACGTTCCGCCGCCGCGCCCATCCCCAGGATTCCTTGCGCTATTCCTTTTTGGGTCGCGCCTGGGTCTGTGCTTGGGGCGCCCCCCGCCAGAAAACCCGCCGCCAATGGCCCTAGACTTTGGAGGAACGCTTGGCTCCTATCAGCGGGAGATACGCCGGGATAAACAGGCGGTATATACGGCTGGGGGGCATAGGGTTTCCGCGCCAGAATTCGCTGATTGTTACCTAAAGTCAATTTAGAAGCCATTTTCTATTTATCCCCCAAACATTCCGCCAGCGCTCCAAGGACCGCGAGCGCCGAATAGACTCCCGGCGGCGCTCGCCAAGCCCAAGCCCCCGCCCAGTAAATTCATGCCAGTGTTTGAATATATTGGTTCGGTTGATGTTGTCGATCCGCCGAATTGGCCGCCCGCAACCATGGACATATAATCAGATAACGCATCGCGCGGCGCTTGCTGCGCATGATAATACCGGGCCGCGTCGTCCTGCAATTCAGACCCGGCCTGTCCCTCCCGCGCCTTACCAACGTCAAGGAGGGCTTGGATATCTTGGTAATCGGCCTGGGCCAGACCCGGCGCCATCTGGGATGCCCCCATCTGGTTCGCGCGCTCCTGCGCGTAATTTTGCGCGGTCATTCCAGCGGACATGTCCCTCAATTGATTCGCAAGATTTAGCTGCGCGTCATCATGCATGGATTTTTGCATTCCAGACCCATACCGCCCGCTCGCCGAGGCTAAACTATCGATGCCGGGTGAAACCGCCTTCTGGTAATTTCTGGTAACGCCCTCGCTGGCGGCATCAATTGCGCCTTGCAGATAGGGGTTCGGCCCCAAATAAGCACCGCCCGCCGTGTCTGCAATATTTTGCTGGGCGTTTCTTAGGACCGGGCTACCAGCCAGAGCGCGGGCCTCGGTCTGTCCCAACCCCTGCTCCGTCTGCCCAGAAAACGGCACCACCATCGAATTGGGGTAATATTGCATCGGCTTGTTGAGCATGTCGCTCTGGGCGCGCTGGAAGCCTTCCGTTAAATATGGCTTCTGCTCGCTCCACGGTTCGCGGTTTTGCGTTACCACTTTCGTCCCAGATTGCTTAGATGAACTCATTTTTCAATTTCCTTGCGAATGATATATTTCCCAAAATCACGGCCATAAACATAGTATCCAAGAGGCTGTAAAATGCGCGCCCAACCACCCCTACCGACCAGTTGGCAAATCTGGCAATTATTACTTTTCGCCCACGCCTCTATCGTTTTAAGATGATGCAGCCAACTGCCCAACTCACTACCGGCGCATAGGAAAAGCGAGCAAAATGTTTTGCCTTCAAATTCATACGTTTCAGTCACGAGGGCGGCGGTGATGGTTTCACCGGCCCAGCCAACCCATAGCTGGCTGGTCCCCTTTTGCAGACATTTCTTGACAACCGGCAATGGCCGGTCACTGTCGCTGACGCGGGCCAACAGCGCAGATGCTTGCCCCCATACCGCGCCCAAATCATCGGCGCTAACGCCCCACAACTTAATCAATTAGCTTATTTAGCCGGTCGAAGAACTCTGGGCCGAGAAGTTCGACGACCTCTGGACGGATGACAAACTCGCCCTCTTTAATATTGGCGGTGAATTCCTCGCCCTCGGACTCTTGGTCTGGGCCTTCAACAAAGCCGCCTTCGTGGAAATAACCGCCATAATCATAATCGCCAGGATCATCAGAAGTTTGGCCCCAATCATCTTGGCTTTCACCATCGATAGGGCCAAAACCTTCGGGAGCCGCGCCGGTTTCATTTGCACTCCAATCATAATCATCCGCGTTAATATCATCCACATCATTGGCAGTCAGCGCGCCAATGCTTCCGTCTCCTTTAACTCCGTATCCGTAACCAAAAGGGCCGCCCTTTCCTAAGCCGTCGCTGTCAAACATTGCGGAAGTGACAGACCGGCCAGTATGGCCAACGGTCCCCAGACCAAAAGTCCCGGTGAAATCATTTGTAGCCACGTTCGGGTTGTATCCAATTTGCATCCGGCCAACAGGCGCCTGTAGAGTCCCCATCGGGCCAGAGGAACCATACCGGTAATTCCCGAAAGAATCCGTGGTATATGGTCCAACCGCGCTCAAATCCCCCGGCCTGGATTCACCTATCAAATGACCAATTCCACCCATCCCCGGAAACCCTAAAAGGCCAGCCATCATTGCGCCCCCTGATACCCTATCACGCACATCCCTAGCCGCTTCTTCTTCCGGGGTTGTCGGCTCAAGTTTGACGCCGAGTTCGTCATATTCTCGGCCCTGTTGGTCCTTATATCCGCGCTCGCCCATCACCGCCGCCGGTGTACGGTCAACACTCGTTAAATCCTTTCCTGTCCAACCCTTACCAACTTGAGCCGTGAGCTTGCCGTCCTCACCAACGCGCGCCGTATGCTCAGGCTCAAGGCCCAGTATTTGCGCTGTGTTTGGCCCGTTTGGCCCCATATGCTCATCCGGGTCATAAATAGCGCCGCTGGGAAGACTGCCGGAATCTATAGCGCGGGTATTCCCGCCGAATAATCCACTGACATAATTGCCAATGCCGCCGATGAGGCCGCTGTGGTTATCCCGGACATCCCCCGCCCATCCCTGTCGCACATTTCCTATCTGGCCGGGATCGCTGCCCCCACCTCCAAAGATCGATGCAGGGCGCGCGGCAACCACTGGAGCGGCGGGCGCCATCGGGGTGGCTTCTGGGGCGGCTTCAGGCCAAACGGGAGGCGCCGCCGGGGTGAATATAAATTTATTCCCTAACCAATATCCTTGTGGTGCTGCCATTTTCAACTACCCAATTATTGCTATTCTAAAAATCTTGTCAGCGTTCGAATTGTTCGCGTGCGTAACCGTGACGCTCCCATTAACACGCCCAGATTCCAACACATACATGGTGGCTAATTCCGCCGCCGCGTTGGCCGTGGTCGGCATGAATAAAATGCAACTATCCCAGCCGATTCGTTCATCGATAAAACTGGTCGATGCTTGATTGGCGTCTAGTGTCCAAATATCAACATTGTTCGTTTTGCCGCGCATGATCTGGGCGGCTTGTTCTCCAAGCGACCGGCGGTGCTTCTTCTCATCGTCGCTGTAAACGGACACAACCGGGAAGGTGGTCATTCGTTAATACCCAAGCCAGTTTCGAACAGTTCCGAGAGATGCGTTAGGGCTAAAATATTTTTTCGATCTACCGGCCCGCCCTAATTTGTCCGTATATTCTTCGATTGCCGTGATGCCGCCGTTTTCATGATATGACCATTCAATATTATGATCGTCTAATATCCGGCCCAAATGTTCCCCGACATTACTTTTTAACGCGCCGCCCTGAATTTCAATTTCTTCGCGGGTTTTCCCGCGCCCCGCGTCATCTGCTAGTTTAGCGCGCTCTGCTCTCGCACTAACGCCCTCTAGTGCTTTTGGGGCAAATTGGCTAGGCCCGCCCTTGAACGCCGTCACGCCGCCCGGCAGGAACATAAACGGCACCGCCGCCGCCGCCATCCCGTAGTTGGCGAGTGCCGGTCCATATTTCCCTTGCCCGAATAATCTATTCCCCACCTCGGCATCCCGCACCATGCCAGCAACGTCCGCTTGTGGCCCCATGATATTCGCCGCCGCCATCGTTGGTCTGTATGCCGGTCCTAGCACCCCTCGCGCCACCTGTCCCGGGGTGTCGCTCAAGCGCCGCAACACGCCCGCCGGGAGACGCTTCAAAGCGTCCAGCGAGTCCTGTAGGTAGCTATTTCTTCCGAAAATACTGTCTGCCACTACAACCCTCCATCCGCGCTGATTTCAGCGTCAACGCCCTGCGCGTGGCTCCAGCTTGATGCCGCTGCCACCGTAACC
>Ga0255047_10002693_pt1 | contig 11592 bp, 12 predicted proteins | sample JV7_2_1_MG_FD_183640 | JGI IMG/M metagenome (GOLD analysis project Ga0255047, IMG submission 183640) | Seawater microbial communities from Jervis Inlet, British Columbia, Canada - JV7_2_1 | ecosystem: Environmental > Aquatic > Marine > Inlet | place: Canada: British Columbia | collected 2016-10-06
GGTTCTGGGTCATTGCAGCGCTCGCCCTCGTGGGGGCGGCCTGTGGCGCCGATGACCCCCAAAGCGGATCTGGCAATACCGACAGCTCGGAGGATCGCGATGATGAGGCTGCGGATCGCTGCCAGGCCAACCGTGACGCGGGCACCATCACATTCGTCACTGGCTTCGACTTCGCCGCCGCTGCAGGTATCGCCGAGATCATCATGGCCGACGCCGAGGGGTTCTTCGAAGAGCTCTGCCTCGAGGTGGAGATCCAGCCCGGATTCGCTCCATCCAACGGCGCCATCGCTATCGCCGGTCAGGCCCAGTTCGGCATGGCCGGCTCGTTCAGCGAACTGGTCAACAACAATGTTGCCGGCGATGGCGATCTGGTGGCCGTGCTTCACTGGGGCCGCACAGCGATCGAAGCGATCGTGTTGCCCGAGGGCACCGAAGCGTCGACTTTCGAGGCGCTCTGCGGGTCGTTGATCGGGATCAAGGGAGATCTGCCCTATTCACTACAGGCCGCAATCGCTCTCTCCGGAGTCGATCGCGGTTGCTTCGACGAAGTGCTTTTGGAGGGATTCGATCCGATCGGTCACCTCGACCTCGGGATCGATGCGCTACCTGTCTACAAGTCGAATGAGATCAACACCCTCGACGCCGCGGGTGTGGCCTACACGGTGCTCGATCCGCTCGATTTCGACGTTCCGTCGAGTTTCGGTATTTCGTTCACTACTCGGTCCTTCATCGACGCGTACCCCACCGTCGCGGAGGATGTCGTGCGCGCCCTGATCAAGGGATTTGAAGCGGCATCGGCCGATCCCGAGGCCGCGGTCGCCGCCGCCTTCCAACATATCGACGCTGCCGGCAATCCTCTGTTTCTCGCCCAGGAGGCCGAACTGTTTCGCTGGAGGGTCGAATCCGGTCTGATCTTGGACCTGGCGCCCGAGGGTGTAGGGGTGGGGATCCCCGACGTCAGCCTGTTGGGCGCCGAGATCGAGACCATGGTCGATGCTGGGGTTTTCGCCGAGTTGCCGAATTGGCGGGCGATGGTCGACGCGGACATTGCCGCACAACTCTACGACGGCGCCATTTTGGCATGGCCTTCCTAGGCCGAGCACCACGGAGGTGTGACCCGTGTTCACCGGAATAGTCCAGACCCAGTGTGTTGTCGTCGGTGTTGGCGATGCCGATGGGGTGCGCTCGCTGACCGTTGATCTCGGTGATGCGGTCGACGGTCTCGAACTCGGCGCGAGTGTGGCCAACAACGGGGCGTGCCTCACGGCTCGTGAGATCAGTGGCGACCTTGTCAGCTTCGACATCATCGGCGAGACCCTCGACCTTACCAACCTCGGCGACGCCTTGGTCGGCGACAAGGTCAACATTGAAAGGTCCTTGAAGTTCGGCGACGAACTGGGAGGGCATCTCGTGTCGGGCCACATCTCCGGCACAGCTGTCGTCGATGAGGTATTGGTCGACGGCGGCAACTGCACGATGTGGTTCTCCAGCACCGCATCCTGGATGACTTACCTCCTGCGGAAGGGATGGGTTACCGTCGACGGGGTGAGCCTCACTGTGTCGAACCTCGATCGGGAACACAGCCGCTTCGGTGTCAGCTTGATTCCCGAGACGCTAAGGAGAACTACTCTCGGATCGATCCGAGAGGGCGACCGGGTGAACATAGAGCCAGACGCCCAGATCCAGACCATTGTCCAGACTGTCCACAGCCTGTTTCGCGACACCGATTTGCGTCAGCAGTTGCTGGGCAGTTCCTGAAGCCTTCGAGGCACGCGAGCGAGCGGGGTGGCCTTGACCGACACCAGTATTCCCGAGACCGCAACAGGCATCCACTTCGCTGAAGTGTCGAAGTGGTTCCGAGGCCAGGAGCAGGTGGTCCATGCTCTGTCGAGGATCACCCTCGACATAGCCGCGGGTGAATTCGTCAGCCTGATAGGGCCTTCCGGCTGCGGAAAGTCCACCATCTTGCGACTGGCCGGAGGCCTCCTACAGCCCGACAAGGGCATCATCAGAGTGGGAGGGGAAGCGCCCGAGCAGGCCCGCCGTCGCAAGCACTACGCGTTCATTCCTCAGCAACCGGCCCTGCTTCCGTGGCAAACCGTTCGAAAGAACGTGGCCTTCCTCGGAGAGCTCAATAGAGGAGCAGGGAGCGCCGGCATCTCCGCCGCGGATCAGCTCGAACTACTCGAGCACATCGGCCTCGGCTCCTTCATCGATGCCTACCCCGGCGAGCTGAGCGGTGGAATGCAGCAGAGGGTGAGCATTGCTCGCGCCTTCGCTCTCGGTGCACCGGTGATGCTGATGGATGAGCCTTTTTCGGCGCTCGATGAGATCACCAGGGCCGATATTCGGTACCGGCTTCTTGAAATCTGGAGGCGAGTGGGCAGCACGGTGTTGTTCGTATCCCACTCGATCCCTGAAGCAGTGATCCTGTCCGACCGGGTTATTGTCCTCGGCGATAGGCCTGGTCGGGTCAGCAAGGTGATCGATGTCAGTCTTCCGAGACCTCGGCACGAAGACATCGAAGATTCTGAGCCCTACCACGCCTTGGTGAGTCAAGTGAGGGCCGCCGTCAAGGGAAGTTCGGTGCGAAGTTGAACGCCGATACGCCTCCTGACGAAACCGAGGATCCACCCCCCGAGGAGGTGGATCACCGGGTCCGCCGTTTTGTTCTGGCGCTGGCTCCGTTCTCGGGAATCGTCGCATTGTTTGCCGGCTGGGAGATCTACGTGAGGTTGTCAGGTGTGGGGCCGCTCACGCTTCCGCTTCCGTCCGACGTCTTGTGGCATGTGGTCACCAACGCCGATTTCTACTGGGAACACGGATTGGTCACATTACAGGAGGCGTTTTGGGGATTCTGGTTGGCGTTCGTCCTGGCCATGCTTGTGGCGACCATCATGGCCCACTCCCGATTCCTGGAGCGCGCCACGATGCCGGTGATAGTGCTCATCCAGTCGACTCCGGTGGCTGTGCTTGTGCCGATCTTCATCATCTGGTTCGGTTTCTCGCCCTGGCCGAAGATTCTCACTGCCGCACTTTTCGCGTGGGTTCCCTTCGTGGCCAATGCGGTCACCGGTCTCAGAGCGGTCGATGAGGACACCTACGAACTCATGCGATCCGTTGATGCGAGCCGCTGGGAGATCTATTGGCGACTCCGGGTTCCCCACTCGCTTCCCTACCTTTTCTCAGCGGCCCGAATCTGCATCGGGTTGGCCCTTGTCGGAGCGGTGATCGGTGAGTTCTTCAACTCCACCGCGGGCCTCGGGAACACGGCGCGGGTCGCCCAATCGCGCGTCCTGGTGGATCAACTCTGGGGCAGCGTGTTCGTGCTCGCTTTCATCGGCATCGTTCTCGTGGTCGTGCTTACCGCGGTAGAGCGCCGTGTTCTGAGATGGCATTCATCGCAGGGTCTCATCTGAGCCTCCCCGAGCGTTGGCTCGCGTCGGTGTCACACCCGTGTGGTTGAGTGGGCTCATGCCGGTAACCTCCTCAGGTCCCCTCGTGGGGCATGGTCCGCCTCGGCGGGCCCTACAACCGAGAACCCCTGCCCCGGGAAGGGGCCCCGGCTCTGCCGGGTCCACAGGAGGTAATTGCTCGTGATCACACGGGTCTATGAATTGATGATCATCATCGACAGCGACGTCACCGAAGACGAAATCGCAGAGGTGATCTCCCGCACCGAAGGTCTCGTCACTGAAGAAGGTGGCCGCATCGCTTCGACCGATAATTGGGGTCGGCGCCGGTTCGCCTATGAGATCAACCACAAGAACGAAGGCACCTACGTGGTCTGGGAGATCGTCACCGAGACGCCTGGTCTCCCCACCGCCGAACGCCAACTCCGTCTTGCGGACGACATTGTCCGCCACAAGCTGTTTCGCCTCCCCGACCACGAGGCCGCTCGTCGCGGCCTCGTCGGAGGCGCTGAGCCGGCCCCTGCCGGCTGATCGGAGATACAAGACATGGGATTCGACAACACCGTCACCGTCGTGGGAAACGTCACCCGCGATCCTGAGCTGAGGTTCACCCAGGGCGGCATGGCCGTCGCGAACTTCGGCCTGGCGTGGAACAAGAAAAAGCAGGACGGAGAGGAGGAGGTCTCCTTCTTCGACGTGAGCTGCTTTCGCTCGCTGGCCGAAAACGTCGCCGAGTCGATCACCAAGGGCTCGCGCGTCGTCATCTACGGCACGCTCTCCCAGCGCAGCTGGGAGAACCAGGAGGGCGAGCGTCGTTCGAAGGTGGAGATCATCGCCGACGATGTCGCCCCCAGCCTCAAGTGGGCATCTGCTGAGATCACCCGAAACGAGTTCAAGGGTGGTGGAGGCGGGGGAGCTCCCCAGGGTGCCGACCGAACGGTCAGCAACAAGCCCGCAGCCGCACCCGCTTACGACATGGATGAAGAACCCTTCTAGAGGGTTCTTCCCCGCAGCCAAGAACTAGACACGAGAACGAGAGTACTGGAGTCAAGAAATGCCGAAAGTCAAGAAGCGCGGCAAGACCAAGGACAACAACCGCAGGGCCAAGAAAAAGGTCAGCATCCTCACTTCCGAAAAGCTCGACTATGTCGACTGGAAGGATGCCAACCTGGTTCGCCGCTTCGTCTCGGAACGATCCAAGATCAGGGCGCGCCGGGTCACGGGCAACAACGCCCAGCAGCAGAAGCTCTGCGCCGATGCGGTAAAGGTCGCCCGTGAAATGGCCTTGGTCCCCTACGCCACGCGGGTCACCAGCCAGCGCAGTGGTCGCGGCGATCGCGGCGATCGCGGCGACCGTGGAGATCGCGGCGACCGCGGTGGCCGGGCAGAAGGTCCGGCGCCCCGTCCCAGCGCGCCGCCTCCGGCTCGCGACGACGAAGAGAACGACGCGCCCGACGATGTCGAACTCGACAATGCCGCCGCAGTCGCTGAAGTTGAGGGCGTGGAGTTCAACGCCGCTGATGGCACCGAGAGTTCTGAATCGTGAGGGTCATCCTGCGCAACGATGTCGATGGGCTCGGCCGCAAGGGTGAGATGTACGACGTGGCTGATGGCTACTTCCGCAACTTCCTTTCGCCGAAGGGGCTTGCCATGAAGGCCACCAGCGGCGCTGAGGGTCAGGCCGAGGCAATGAGGCGCACGGCCTCGTTGCGCGATGCCGCCACTCGGGCCGACGCTGAAGAGATCGCCACCAAGCTGGTGCCGATGGTCTTCACCATTTCGGCCAAGGCCGGCGACGGTGGAAGGCTGTTCGGTTCGGTGAGTGCCGCCGACATCACCGGAGCCGTCGAAGCCGGTTCTGGTGTGGTCATCGATCGTCGCCACCTCGATCTGGAGCATCCCCTCAAGGATCTCGGCCAGACCACGGTGTCGTGCAAGCTGCATTCCGACGTGGAGTTCCCGATCACCGTCGAGATCATCGAAGAGTGATCCAGGCGCCTCCGCCACATGCTGGCGTCGGCCTACATCTGAAGTCTTTCGGAGGGTGCTCCGGTTCGGCGCGCTCGTGTTGGAGAATGAAGAGATGGTTGTCCACCTGTTATCCACAGCTATTTCCCATGGGAATTTGCGGGTAATCACCATGTCGTCCACTGGTATCCCACAGGCAGGTGGAGGCAGGATCACAGTTGCGTCTGGAGGGCCCCCCGAATCATGGTGATGAGCGATATCGATACGGGTCGGGCCTCGCGGGTCCCGCCACACAATCTCGAGGCTGAAGAGTCCCTGCTCGGGGCGATGTTGTTATCGCGCGACGCAATCGCCGACGCGGTCGAGCATGCTCACACCGAGCATTTCTACCGGCCCGCTCACGCCCACGTCTTCGACGCCATCTCTACCCTCTATGCCGCCGGCGATCCAGCCGATCCCGTCACGGTGGCCAACGAGCTCGACCGGCTCGGCGTCCTCGACTCCATCGGGGGGCTCGACGGCCTCCTGAGCCTCCAGGTCAACACTCCAGCCACGTCCAACGCCGCCAAGTATGCGCGCATCGTGGCCGAGCGTTACACCCTTCGAAAGCTCATCGAGACCGCCGGCGAGATCGCCGAGATCGGTTACAGCCGCCCAGAGGATGTCAGCCGGGCGGTCGATGAAGCCGAGAACATGATGTTCCAGGTTGCCCAGGGCCGAGTGGCCGACACCATGGGGGAAATCCGCGACCTGCTCGACGCCACCCTCGACCGGCTCGAACATCTCTACGAACTCGGAGAGGGGATCACCGGCACGGCCACCGGTTTCATCGATCTCGACGACCTACTTTCGGGACTTCAGCCCAACGCCTTCGTCGTGGTTGGCGCCCGGCCCGCCATGGGGAAGACCGCATTCGGCCTCAACATCGCCGCTCATGCCGCGGTTCGTGAACAAAAGCCCACCCTGGTGTTCAGTCTGGAGATGGGACATCTTGAGCTCACCCAGCGCATGCTCTGTTCTGAGTCCAATGTCGATGCCAAGAACATGCGCGACGGAAAGCTCACCGAGGACGACTGGACCCGTATCTCCAACGGCATCGGGCGTATGGCCGAGGCGCCACTCTGGATCGACGACAACCCCAACCTCACGATCATGGAGATCCGAGCGAAGGCCCGTCGGCTGAAGAGCCGCGTCGGCGACCTCGGCCTTATCGTCGTCGACTATCTCCAGCTGATGACCGGCCGAGCCGGTGCCGAAAATCGTCAAGTGGAGGTGGCCGAGATCTCCCGTGGCCTGAAAATCCTCGCTCGAGAGCTCGAGTGTCCCGTGGTCGGGCTTTCACAGTTGTCGCGAAACCTCGAGATGCGTCAGGACAAGCGTCCGATGTTGGCCGACCTGCGCGAGTCCGGGTCGATCGAACAAGATGCCGACGTCGTGATCTTCCTCTACCGCGATGAGGTCTACAATCCCGGCACCGACAGCGAAGGCATGGCCGAGATCATCGTGGCCAAACACCGAAATGGCCCCACTGGAACGATCCAGCTCGGATTCGTCCCCAGGTTCACCTCGTTTCGAAATCTCACCCGACGCGAGAACTGAGTTCAGTTCAGCGGTGCCGCCGAGGCCAGGAGTTGGCCGTGGGTCCATGAAATCGGTGAGGAGGTATACCGTCGATCGGGATGGAACGCGGTTTGGTGGTCGTGCTGGGTCTTGTCGTCGGCGTCGTGGTGGCGATCGGCGCCTTCGCCCTGTTCGCTGGTGGCGACGACCCGGAACCTCCAGCCACGTCGTTTCCGGCCGTCGATCACGAGGTGGTCGCCGCCGATGGCCTCCAGGCCGCTTGGCGGCGCTGGCGCACGGCCACGTTTGTGAGCGAGGGTACGTGGACTCGCACCCTCGACGGAGTCGCCGAACCACTCACCGGTCCGGTGTATACGGCTCAGCGGCCACCCCGGCGGTTGGTCGTGAGGCTCGGGTCCACAGTGGAGGAGACCGATCAGACCGTCGCCACCTGCGACTCTTCCGACGATGAGCTGGTGGCCCCGCCCTGTCTGGCCGGTGACAGCGGCCTGAGCTTCGACGAGAGGGTCGCCGCCGAAATGGATCTGATCTCCGCTTATGTAGCGGGTGAGGCTCGGCTCTACGACGTTGGTCGCGCCGAACCGGGCTGTTACCGAGTCGAGCTGCTGGAGCCGATTCTCGCTGCCCCTTGGGGGCGATGGGCGGAGTTCTGTTTCGACCCTGCTAGCGGGGCACTGGCGTCGGCCCGGGTGAGGCGTCAATCCGCGATCGACCTCGAGATCATCGAGTTGATCCGCACCGAGGTGACCGAAGCCGATTTCGGCTGACCCGTGTGACCGAAGCCGATTTCGGCTGACCCGTGTGACCGAAGCCGATTTCGGCTGACCCGTGTGACCGAAGCCGGGTTGGGTGGTGAGAGCAGAGGGGGCGGAAGCAGGACTCGTGCGCCAGCACCCTGGAAAAGCGCTGGTGGCGATGTATTGGAGGGAGTGTCCCACCTCCGCCGACCTCTGGATGTGGGCGACGGCGAAACCGCCCACAAGGTCCCCGTCGGCGCCGATGGTGGGCCCTTGATCGAATCGGAGCTGAAGGGGCCGTTCGGCCCGCTTGGCCTAGTCCCATGGTTGGGGCAATCATGAAGCGTGTTTCTCGGTGATGACCTTCTGGCCTGGCTCGTCTTGGCGATCGGCGGCGCAATGGCCGTAGGTAACCTGGCCGCCCTGGTTCGGCCTCCGGACAGCCGGCGCGACGACGACGACCTCGAGCGGGCCCCGCTGGCCCGCAGCGTGATCTTCATCGGGCTGGGTGTCGTGGCCTCGATCTGGGCGCTCGGCAGCCTGCTGGCCGGTTGATCGAGGCTTGGTCGATGTTTGATCGAGAGTAGGAGGAGGGGGCGGAGGTCAGACGAGTGCGCCAGCACCCTGGAAAAGCGCTGGTGGCGATGCGTTGAGGGAGTGTCTAACCCCCACCCTTCCTCATGAGACCGGCGGGGGCGAAGCCGCCGGTCGCTTGTTGTATCGACCTTTGATGACCAATCTTGAACGTCATCGGTCGAAATCTGGTGGCGATCCGAAACCGGGATGCCGAAGCGGTGTCAGTCGTCGGCCCAGTCGGGGATTCGGCGCTCGACGAAAGCGGCGATCGCTTCTCGATAGTCGGCCTCGGTGGTCATGGAGTCGAGGCGGGACTGGGCATCGCGGACGGAGTCGGCGGGGCCGGAACGCACCGAGTCGAGGGCGAGTTGACGCTTGGTGGAGCGAAGGGCGTGGGGGCTCACCGTGGTTAGGAGGTTGGCGGCGTATCTCGTCACGTCGGCGAGAAGATCATCAGCGGGGAAGATGCCGTTGATGAGCCCTGACTGGGCGGCCTCCTCGGCCAACACGACTCGGCTGGAGAGGAGGAGTTCGCTGGCTCGCCCGTGCCCGATCAGGCGGGGAAGCAGCCACGAAAGCCCGTATTCGGCCGGGAGGTTGAGCCGCCCGTGGGCGCTGGTGAGCTTGATGCCCGGCGCCGCGAACCGGAGATCGCACCATGCCGCGACGGCAAGGCCCACTCCTGCGGCGGCGCCGTTGAGAGCAGCGATCGTGACGGTTTCGAGGCCGAAGAAATAGGCGAAATCGGCATCGAACTCAGCGCTCACGCCGAAGCCCGGCTCGGCCAGATCATCCGGAGTGCCGGCGTCGTACCCGCCGCGCTCGACATGGCCCTCCAAGGCTCGAGTGTCGGCACCGGGGCAGAAGGTGACACCCTCAGGGTCGCCGGTGATGATGATCACCCTCACGGCGGGGTCGGGGTCGGCAAGTTGGAGGAGATGGCGCAATTCGGTGTGCATCCGACCGGTCCAGGCATTGTGGTGATCGGGGCGCGAGAGGGTGAGGATGGCGACACCGTCGTTGACCTCCCATTTCGTCGTCTTCAGTTCCATCGGTGAGACCGTAGAACACGCGGCGGGGTGAGACAGCAGGGCGGGTAGCGTTCGCCCTCGTGTCTCCCGTCCGTTCGCTTCTGGTTCGCCGGCCGACCATGGTCGCGTTGCCGCTGGGGGTCGCCATTTTCTTGGCGACGATCCTGGTGGCGGTCGGTGGTGCTACGGGCCCGGCTGCCGGCCAGGAACAGACCACCGTGTTCGGCGAGTCACTAACGGCCGATTCCGAGACCGTCATCGTGGTGGACCCCGACTCGGGGAGTATTTCGGCCACCCATCTCTACGAATTCATCAACCCCACCGAGGATCAGGTGTTCAGCGGCTTCTTCGAGACGGTGCCGGTCGCTGCGGTCGACATCAGGGCAATGATCGATGGCAGGGACATGCCGATCTTGAGAGTCGCGGGTCAGGAGACCACCGTTGAAGTGTTGGTCGGTTTCCCGACAGATCTGGAGCCCGGAGATCGGCTGGCGGTCGAGCTCACCTGGACGAGAGCAAATCTCGATGGCGACCCCAACAAGCTCGAGTATGTGGCGCCCGCGCTGGTGGCGATCGACGCCTTTGCTGTCGGCCACGGTGGAGGAGCCTCCTCCCTCACGGTCGAGGCGCCGGCCGCTTATTCGGTGATGGAAAACTCCGGCCTGATAGCCGGCGATGTCAACGGACGGATCGTCCTTCGGTCGAGTGATGCTGTCGCCTACGAGTCCCATCCAGTGGTGCTCACAGCGCCGGAACGACTCTCACGCGTCGCCGTCGACGGGATCGACCTCGACATCACAGTGGCTTCGCTGTCGGGTTCCGACCGAACTCTGGTCACCCAGATCAGCGACCTGATGCCGCTACTCGCGGCATGGCTGCCGTTGGAGATACCCGGCCCCCTCGAGTTCCGCTTCGGCTGGACGGGGCCGACGGATGTACTGAGGATCGATCTGGAGTTCGAACAAGGCGTCGACGCCGCCACCACGGTGATCGTGGTGTCTCCCGATGTCGAACCCGTGGTGGCGGCCAGGGAGCTTGCGGCACACTGGCTGGCCAGGGTTCCCTTCGATGATCCCCGGATCGGCGATGCTCTCGCCCGGGTGCTCGGTGATGCGGCGGCGGTTGGGGCCGGCTACGGGGTCAGTGGGTCAGCCGTCGACGAGAATCCATGGGTCTTCCCCCTTGCTTCGGTCTTCGCCGACCTCGATGACGAACACACCGCGGCGGTGATCGGTCTGCTCGACGACGGCACCCTCGCTTATCCGGGAAGCGCGCCCGTGCAGCGCGAAGGCCCTCTCGACTGGCGTGTCCTGCTCGACGCAGTCGAAAACGTAGGCGGGAGCTCCCGGGCAACCGACCTTTTCGGTCCGGTGGTAACGGCCGGCGCTGAGCTCTCCGAGAGGTCGGTCGCCAGGCTCGACTATCTCGACCTGTCGGTCCTGGCCGACGGCTGGTCACTACCTCCCTGGCTGCGCGTGCCGATGGCCGAATGGGAATTCGACGAGTTCGAACACCGCCGGCCCGCAGTGGAAGAGCTGTTCGCCTCCCGCGACGCCCTGAGGCTTGAAGCGGGAGAGATCGACTTGCAGGTCGGATCGTATGTGCGCGACCTGTTTGAGCTTGCCGACGACGACCTGGCGGAAACAGCAGACCTGCTCGCCCACCAGCATGAGACCCTCGAGCTCGTGGCTGAAGCCCGACAGCTCGCTACGGGTGATCGCGGACTCCTCTCGCGGATCGGGTTGGCCGGGAAGGACACCCTCGCCGACTACGAGCAACTCGTCGTGACCTGGAACGATGGCGACTTCGCGACGGCCAGCAGGGATGCCCGCGACCTGATCGAGACGATCGACGGAGCCGTTGCCCGGGGCACGATTCGCCTGATCATTCCGTCGGCGGCATTGGGGCTTCTATTCTCGATCGTCAACGGAATACGCAAGAAGCGGCGCCCGCTGAGAGTGGACGACTAGTCGGATCAGTCGGCGCAGTCGGGGTCGGAATACAGGTCGGAATAGAGCTCCCGTAGCGCCTTCTTCTCGATCTTGCCCATCGAGTTGCGCGGCAGTTCCGCGAGCCGGATCACCTTCTTGGGATGTTTGAACCGTGAAATCGACGCCCCGAGGGATTGTGTGATCGTGGAATCATCGGGTGCGTGCTCACCGACCACGATCAGGGCGGTGACGGCTTCACCGAGATCTGGATGGGGGATGCCAACCACCGCCGACTCCACGATTCCGGGCACTGAGTCGAGGGCGAGCTCCAACTCCTTCGGATAGATATTTTCCC
>Ga0255047_10002694_pt1 | contig 11589 bp, 7 predicted proteins | sample JV7_2_1_MG_FD_183640 | JGI IMG/M metagenome (GOLD analysis project Ga0255047, IMG submission 183640) | Seawater microbial communities from Jervis Inlet, British Columbia, Canada - JV7_2_1 | ecosystem: Environmental > Aquatic > Marine > Inlet | place: Canada: British Columbia | collected 2016-10-06
GGCGACCGAGACCAGCACCGACAGCACGACCTCGGCGTCGTCGGGACCGTCGATCCGCTCGTCCTTCTTGGCGACGACCACCCGGTACTGCGTAGTCACGATGCCACCTCGACTGTCGACACCGTCGCCTCGATGCCGTCGAACAGATCGGTCTCGAGTGCGTCACCGTCGTCGACGACGGGGATGTTGCCGACCAGCGAACGGGCGAGGATCCAGTCTTCCCATGGGTAGATCTCGGCCAACTCCTCGTCGGATAGACCGAACCAGAACGCGGCGCTCGGATCGACCTGCGTGGCATGTGCCAGCAATGACTGCGTGCGGGCCCACAGATAGTCGCCGATCTCGACATGAGTGGTGACGCGATGGTCACTATCGGGCCGGTCGAGCCACTTGTCGTCGAATGGCGACTCGCCGCGATGTAGCAGCAGGCCCTCGTGAACGGCGACCAGCCGGCGGCGGCTCCACGTCGTGTAGTACATCTTGAGCGGCTGATACGGCTCACCGAGCTCGGGATACCACTCGGGATCACCTGCACGCTCGAACGCCAACACCGAGATGTCGTGGACCTTGAGGTGATCGGGGTGCGGATACCCCTGCTGATCATCGTTGTAGCTGATGATCACCTGTGGCTTGGTGCGCCGGATGATCGCAACCAGTCGACCCGTCGACTCGTCCAGATCGGCCTGGTGGAAACAGTCGGGGTTCTCGATGAACTCGGAGTCGGCCATACCGGAGTCGCGATAACCCAACATCACGACCTCGTCGAAACCGATCACCTCGGCCGATTTGGCAAGCTCGGCCGGTCGCATCGAGGCGACCAGTGACTTCTCTTGAGATGGATCGAGCCCGTGGAACGGCTGTCCCGGCTCGCGGAGCAAGGGGTTTTGAAGACCGCCTTCCTCGCCGCCGGTGCAGCACACCAGAATCGTGCGCACACCCTCGGCGTGGTATTTGGCCAGCGTGGGAGCGCCCTTGGAAGCTTCATCGTCGGGGTGTGCATGCACGGTCAGGATCGTGCGCTGTTCGAACGTCACCCGCCCAACGCTATCTCCAGGGCTGCGCGGCTGCCGCCCGGGCGATCGCTACGCTCGCCACCGATGCCTTCAAGATCGACACGCACACAGATCGCCCCCGCTCGCGCGCTGCGCTGGTTGGTGGCGGCGGCGCTCGTATTGACTGCGTGCTCCACCGATGACGGGCGTACCCTTGCGCCACCCGTCTTACCGCTGCCTGCGACAACCGCACCCGAATCGACGCTGCCGCCCGAGCCGACGCTGCCGGCGCCGTTACAGGTGATCGCCCCGTGGCCTGACGGCTCGGAGATTCCGATCCGTCACACCTGTGACGGCGACGATCTCGCTCCGGCCTTGACATGGACGAACGTGTCGGCCGACGCCGTAGAGCTGGCGGTCACCGTCGTCGACCTCGACGCCGGCGGCTTCGTGCATTGGGTCCTGTACGGTATCGACCCGCAGCGCACCAGCCTGATCGAGAACGAGCTGCCACCACCGGGCAACGAATCGGTGAATTCGTTCGGATCCCTCGGGTGGAGCGGCCCGTGCCCTCCACTGAACGAACGACATCTCTACCAATTCACGGTTCACGCGCTCAACCAACCCTTAGTAGTTGCCGATGAGGCTCCTGCAACCGAGGTGATTTCAATGCTAAGTCTGATCGCGATCGACCAAGGTGCAGTGTCGGGCACATTCGTCCGCACGCAGTAGGAACCCAACCCGAGGATCAGCGGACCGACACGATAGGAGGCGAGCAAAATGACGGACGACGAGATGGTTGCGGGTCGCGGATCCGAGCAGGTTCGTCCCCAGTCCGCATCCATGTCGGGTCCCGGCTCGTCTTCACCCAACCCGGTCGGGTCAGCGGTCTTTGCGCCCGCCGCTGCGGCCTCCAGCTCCGACAACCTTTCCCAGCTGCGCGAGCTACTCGTCGCCGCCGACGTTGCCACAATCATCATCGGCATCGACGGAATCGTGCTCGATGTCAACGATGCCGGTGCCAAGTTGTTCCCTTCTCGATCGCTGCCGGACGATCCCGACGACGGCAGGGAGATGATCCGTAATGTGATCGATCAGGTGCCCAAGCAGCTGTTCCTCGATCCCGAGGGCGGTGTCTGGAATGGCGAGATCGACCTCGGTCTGTCGGGCGCTCTCAGCACTGTGTACGAGACGACAGTGTTGGTACGACACGACCCCACATCGGCCTCTGGCGGATTCGTCGGCATCATGTGCCGGGACGTCACCGACGAACGTGGTCGCGCCACCGAATTCATGCATCTTCTCGAGCACGACCCGACCACCGGTCTGCTCAACCGCCCAGCGGCGATCGAACGCACCGCGAATGCGTTGCGGCGCATCAACGAAGACGGTGGCGAGGTAGCGATCCTGTTGATCGACATCGATCGGCTGCGAGACGTCAACGATGCGCTCGGCCACGAGGTCGGCGATCGGTTGCTCAGCTCGACCGCTCGACGTCTGGCGACCGCCGTGCGACCCAACGACACGATCGCTCGGATCGGAGGCGACGAGTTCGTCGTGCTCTGTTACGCCGTGCCAGATTCTGCCGTCGCCATGGAACTCGCCGACCGGGTCAGGCGCGCCCTCACCGGCCGCTTGACGATCAAGCAGCTCGAGCTCGACGTGTCGGTCAGCGTCGGCGTCAGCATCACCGACGAAGAGATCCGCGCGGCGTCGCCCGAAAGCGGAGCGGTTCAGCTCCTCTCGCACGCCGATACGGCTGTGCACTCCGCCAAGCAGGCCGGACGCGCCCGCACCGCGATCTTTACCAATGAGCTGCGCGGCCGCGCCAAGGTGCGCACCGAGTTGGCATCATCGCTGTCGAAGGCACTTCGCGAAGGTCAGTTGCACGTCGAGTACCAGCCGATCTTCTCCGCCGTCTCCGAGCAGGCGGAGGCAGCCGAGGCGTTCGTGCGTTGGAACCATCCACAGCGGGGCCGGGTCGAGGCCGCCGAGTTCATCCCGGTCGCCGAAGAAACCGGAGTGATCGTTCCGATCGGCGAATGGGTCCTGCAGCAAGCATGCGCGACGACGCGCCAGTGGATCGACGACGGCGTCATCGGACAACGGTTCGCTGTTCATGTCAACGTGTCGCGTTTGCAGCTCGCCAACCCGTCGTTCGTCAACCGTGTGGTCGACGTGCTGCGTGAATATCGCCTGCGGCCGCGCCAGATCGTGCTCGAGGCACGTGAGGCGACGCTGCTGGGCAGCGACACCGATGAAGTGATCCGGTCGGTGCGTGCCCTGAGGCGGGTCGGCGTGCGTGTCGCGCTCGACAACTTCGGCACCGGGTCGAACGCTCTGTCGTTGCTGACCGATGTCGGCGCCGACGTGTTGAAGCTCGACGGCAGCCTTGCGCTCCCGAGTGGCGCCTCGGAGGCTGACACTCGCGTGGTGCGAGCGCTGGTCTTGTTGGCGCACGCACTCAACATGGAAGTCGTTGCCGAACGCGTCACCGGGCTCGAACAGTTGCGACGCCTGCGGGCGGCAGGGTGTGATCTCGTACAGGGCCACCTTCTCGGCAGGCCGTGCGCTCCCGACCAGATCCGCACCCAGATGGAGCTGTAGTCCGCGCCGCCTAGTGCCGGCAGCGCGTGCGCTCCGCTCGACTCAGGCGACCGGTACTGTGGCCCCGTGACTTCCAGCCAAGTCGTCGATGTCGAACTCGACCGAGAATGCGAACTGCGAGTCACCTACGACGACGGTGTGACGGCGACCTTCCCACTGATGTCGCTGCGCCGCAGCTGCCCGTGCGCCGGTTGTCGGGGACGCCGCCAACAATCACTCGACCCCTACGAAGGCGACTCGATCTCGGCCCACGACGCAGATCTGCACGGCAATTGGGGCATCAAGATCCGTTGGTCGGACGGACACGACACCGGGATCTACGACTGGGAACAACTTCGGCGTTGGTGGGACGCCCACGCCGACTGAATATTGTCGAGAGCAATGTCACTGCCTCCTCCACCTCCTCCGGTCTCCAACGACAGCGCGTTTGTCTGCTACAGGCACCCCAAGCGCGAGACCGGACGGCGCTGTACCCGCTGTGGCAAGTCTGCCTGCAGCGAATGCCTCGTACAGGCTGCTGTCGGCAGCCACTGTCTCGATTGTGCCAAGGCGGCTCGGCCTGACGTTCGCACCAGGGCCAGATACTGGAATTCACGTCAACCGGTGATGGTCACCACGTCGATCATCGCCATCAATGTGCTGGTGTTCCTGTACGCCGCCGTGCGCGACTCAGGCAGCATCGCCGGCAATGTCACACTCGTGCATCGCGACCTGGCCCTCAACGAGCAATTGCTCGCAAACGGTGACGAGTGGTACCGGCTTGTTACGTCGGGGTTCTTGCATTTCGGCATCATCCACATCGGGTTCAACATGTACTTGCTCTACCTGCTGGGTCAGATGCTCGAGCCGACCCTCGGACGGGTGCGTTTCCTGCTCGTCTATTTCGCCAGCCTGCTGGGCGGGTCGGCCGGTGTGATGCTGCTCCAACCGAACGCTTTGACGGCGGGCGCATCGGGCGCTGTATTCGGGCTGATGGGATTGGCGTTCGTGGGCTCGTACCTGCACGGTGCCAACCCGCTCAACACTTCGATCGGCACCTTGTTGATGATGAATCTGTTTCTCACCTTCATGTTGCGCGACCGGATCTCGGTCGGTGGACATCTGGGCGGAGCGATCGCCGGTGCCGCCTGCGCCCTTGTTGTGATGGCACCTGCTGACAAGGGCGTGCCGAAATGGGCAACCTATGTTGCGCCCGTCGTGGTCATCGGGCTCAGTTTGGCGATCTCGGTCGCGGTCGTCAGCAGTGCCTGAATTCTTTACCCAAGAAACCGTCAAGATACCGAGACTGCGGGTGCAAATTTACACAACGTGAGTTACTGTGAAATCCGAGTCAATTCCCGTCGAGGTTTCATCATGATGCTCACAGGTTTTCGAAAGGCGATCGCTAGGTCAAACCCCGGCACCCGCCTGCGTCGTATCACCTCGTTGCTACTCGAGATTGCCCGGAGTGGTCATCGGCCCCAGACCCCCGACACCCCGCCCGTCACGTCGGCAGCTACAACGCCGATGCCGGCCGCCACCTCGGCAGCGGCAACCCAGATGCCGCCCGTCAGGTCCGCAGCGACAACCTCGACGCCGGTCAGGCTGTCGATTTCCGAGTCGGATCTCGAGCGATTGACCCAGCCGATCACGCAGGTAGAACGTGTCGATGATCCCGATTGCGAGACCTCCCTGCTCGCCGTGCGCGGTGAGATCGGACTCGTCACGATCGGTCAGTTGCAGGATTCGTTGGCCGATCTGGATCGAGGGCGATTTGTCCACCTCGACCTGGGTAGCTCGTCGATCCGTACGACCCACGCGATGCGATCGCTCGAGTTGATCGCCGACGATCTCGAAGGACGTGGCATCGTGTTGCGTGTGGTCGGTATCGACCCGCAGCACCCGTTGCTCTCCCCCACTCTGTAACACCCCCCATTCATGATGGGTGCATGAACGAGAACGATTCACCCCAACAGCTCACACTGTTGCCGTCGTCCGACCTCCCCGTCCAGTTCAGGCTCGACGCGGATACTCGTCGGCGGGGCATCCAACACGTGATCGAGATCCGGCGGTTACTCGCCCAACGACAGGCCGCCAAGCAGGCCGTCAGCGTCCCCATGGCGAGGCACCCGATCCGACCACGTGCTGCTTGATCACCCGGCGTTCGGCGCCAACGACTTAACCGCGGTCCAGTGATCGAGGGCCGGGTCAAATGACAAGATCGCCAGTGAACTGGTCGTGACGCCGTTATCGAAATACTCCTGGACGCGAGCTCGACATTGCTCCGGCGTGCCATGCACCACCAGGTCGTCGACCACCTCGTCGGCGATCTCAGCCAACGCCTGCTTGCGATCCCCCGCCTTCCACGCCGCCCACATGCCGGCCAGTTGTTCTCCGCGTCCCAGCCATTCCTGGAAGGCGGCGTACACGGGCACGTTCATGTAGGCCGCAATCGCTCGCCGGGCGCCGGCTCTGACGATTTCAGCGTTGTCGCTGGGGCACACGAAGATTCGGGCGACCAGTTCCCGATCGTCTCCTCCTGCGCCCTCGCGCACGGCAGCGGCTACCTGCGGCACATCGCCGGGCGCCAGCCAGTTGGTGATCGCCCCGTCCGACTCACGTCCGGCCATCTTCAGCATGCCTTCGCGTAGCGCCGCCACCACGATTGGCGGCGGCTGCTCGGGCCGAACCCCCAACCGGAAGCCCTGTACCTCGAACGTGTCGTACTGCTTGGTCACCTTCTCACCCGTGAAGGCATCACGCAGGAACCGCACCATGTCGCGGACCTTCTGATACGGCTGTTCGAAAGGCACGTCGTTCCAGCGCTCGACAATCACGTTCGATGACGACCCGATACCCAGCACGAACCGGCCTGGGGCGGCGTCGGCCATCGTCGCCGCACACTGGGCCATACAGGCCGGAGCACGTGTGTATGCCGGCAGGATCGCGGTACCCAAACGCAGGCGCGGCTCCCAGACCGAGGCGAGCGCCAACGGCGTCAGGCCGTCGCCACCGTCGGCCTCGGCGGTCCACACATCGGTGAACCCCAAGTCGGCGAGTTCGACGATGCGATCGCGCTGGGCATGCAGCGGTCCGGGGAGTGGGATGGTCATTCCTGGGCGAATCGGCAACGGCATGCCGCCGACTGTAGGCCGATCGTTGAGCTGTGGCGGAAGCGCACAGCACGAACCGGGTGACGGCGGAACGCAACCGCCCCTGGCCGCTTACGGTCAACGCATCCGGGCAGTTCGAGAACAGTCCGATGCGAACCCAGGACTGCAGTTTCGCCAGTCGTTCCCGATCGGCTCGTCTCGGTGTCGAGCACCACGAGAGTCGTTCGGGTCGTGGCAGGTCCCATTCGACGATCGAGCGTGACCGGCGTTACCTTCTGGGCGGTGATCGTTTCGTCCTCCAGCCCGATGCGTGCCGGACACGGCTCGATCGGTGGCTGGTGCGGGGAAGGGGTTCCGGCGTTCGCAGCCTACGAGTTGACGGCGGCTGTTCAAGAGATTCGTGAACGCGCCTTCGTCGTGCTCGATCCCGACTCACACCGGCTCGGAATCGCAACCGGTGGCAACTTGGTGGAGTCGGACAGTGTCGGCTCGTGGCCGGTGGCAGCGGTCCTTCCGGCCATGTATCCCGAGTGGCTCGGCGATCGAAGCTTCAACGAAGCCCACGGGACGCGGTTCCCGTACGTCACCGGAGCTATGGCGAACGGGATTTCCACGGCGCGTCTGGTTATCGAGATATCGCGCGCCGGTTGCCTGGGCTTCTTCGGGGCTGCCGGGCTGAGCCCCGATGTCGTGAATCTGGCGATCGATGAGATCACCGCCGCGATCGGTGACTCCGGTGCTCCTTGGGGCTGCAATCTGATTCATTCCCCGCAGGAACCGGCGCTCGAGGAGGCTGTCGCTGATCTCTACATCGCTCGCGGGGTTCGCAGAGTGTCGGCCGCCGCCTACATGGGTTTGACGCCTGCGATCGTTAGATACGCCTACAGCGGCGTGCACGTCGACGCCGATCGGATTGTACAGCGCCCCAATCGCGTCTTCGCCAAGATCTCGCGTCCCGAAGTGGCCCGCCATTTCATCAATCCGGCACCCGATCAGATGCTGAGTTCGCTGGTCGCCCGCGGTCTGCTGAGCGAACACGAGGCGCAGCTGGCGGCGACACTGCCGGTCGCCGAGGACATCACCGTCGAAAGCGACAGTGGCGGACACACTGACAATCGCCCGCTCGGCCCGTTGTTCTCTGCGATTCAGGCGGTTCGAGACGACGCCGTCGCCGCCCATCGATATGTCCGGCCGATCCGGCTCGGTGCTGCTGGCGGGATCGGGACGCCTCAAGCCGCGGCGGCTGCGTTCGCTCTGGGAGCGTCGTACGTGCTGACCGGCACGGTGAACGAAGCGTGCGTCGAATCCGGACTTTCCGCCGAGGGCAAGCGATTGCTCGCCGCCGCCGACATCGCGGATGTGACAATGGCACCCGCCGCCGACATGTTCGAACTCGGAGTCGACCTCCAAGTTCTCAAGCGAGGAACGATGTTCGCGCCGCGTGCACGCAAGCTGCACGAGTTGTACAAGACCTACCCGTCACTCGACGCGATCCCCCAAGCCGAACTCGACGTGCTCGAGCAGAAAATCCTCGGAATGTCGGTCGCCGCATGCTGGGAAGCAACTCGGGAATTCTGGAATGACCGCGATCCTGACCAGGTCGCAGAGGCCGAACGCGATCCGAGACACAAGATGGCTCTGGCGTTCAGGAGTTACCTCGGGTTGTCGAGCCGCTGGGCGATCGACGGCGTCCTCGATCGCCGCCTCGACTTCCAGATCTGGTGCGGACCGGCGATCGGTGCGTTCAACGCGTGGACTGCAGGGACGTTCTTGGCGGAGCCGGAGAATCGGACGGTGGCCCAGGTTGCACGAAATTTGTTGGAAGGGGCGGCTGTCGTGACGCGCGCTCACCAATTCCGCACGTACGGTGTTGCTGTTCCATCTGGGGCTTTTTCCTATCGGCCCCGCCAGCTCGCTTGACACGAACGACATGTGACGTCGGCATCAGCCACCGGCGCGCGTCAGCAAGAAGGATTCCATGACCACCCACCAGCAAAAATTGCGGCCACCGATCGCCGTGGTCGGTGTGTCGGCGCTGTTCCCTGGTTCGGTCGACTCGACCGGGTTCTGGAACGACATACTCGCCGGCACCGACAGAATGTCAGACGTTCCGCCGAGCCATTGGTTGATCGACGACCACTACGACGCCGATCCGTCGATGCCTGACAAGACCTATGGTCGTCGCGGCGGATTTCTCGAGCCGGTCGATTTCGACGCGATGGGCTTCGGCGTACCACCGAGTGTCCTCCCGTCGACGGACACCGCCCAGCTGTTGGCGCTGATCGTTGCGCAGCGAGTGCTCGACGATGCGTTGCGTGGTCAGTTCAGCGAACTCGACCGCAACCGGGCCTCGGTGATACTCGGGGTGACGTCAGGACAAGAGCTGCTGGGTGCGATGGCGAGCCGAATGAATCGTCCGATGTGGTTGCAGGGCATGCGCCGCGCAGGTATCGCCGAAGACGTCGCCCAGGAGGCCTGCGACCGAATCCTGGCCTTGCACCCGGAGTGGACGGAGAGCACCTTTCCGGGGCTGCTCGGAAACGTTGTGGCGGGACGAATCGCCAATCGACTCGATTTCGGCGGCACGAACTGCGTGACAGACGCGGCTTGTGCGTCGTCGTTCTCGGCGGTTTCGATGGGGGTCAACGAGTTGCATCTCGGAGACAGCGACCTGGTGATCGCCGGTGGTGTCGACACGATGAACGACATCTTCATGTATATGTGTTTTTCGAAGACGCCCGCTCTGTCGAAGTCGGAAGACGTCCGACCGTTCTCCGACCAAGCCGATGGCACGATGCTCGGCGAAGGCATCGGGATGGTGGCACTCAAGCGCCTCGCTGACGCTGAACGCGATGGCAACGACATCTACTGCGTGGTCAACGGTGTCGGCGCCAGCTCCGACGGCCGATCCAAGAGCGTGTATGCACCGGTCTCGTCCGGACAGGCCCGAGCGCTCGACAACGCCTATGCCAAGACCGCCTACGGCCCCGACACGGTCGAACTCGTCGAGGCGCACGGGACCGGAACGGTTGCGGGCGACGCAGCCGAGTTCGGTGGCCTCGAACTGGCGTTCAACGCGACCGAGACCAGCAGGCGCCAATGGTGTGCGCTCGGTTCCGTGAAGAGCCAGATCGGCCACACCAAAGCTGCCGCCGGCGCCGCCGGGCTCTTCAAGGTCGTGATGGCGCTGCATCACAAGGTGCTTCCTCAAACCGCCAAGATTGACAAACCGAATCCCGAACTCGACCTGGAGAACTCGCCGTTCCACTTGAACACCAGGACGCGGCCGTGGGTTCGCAGTTCGAACCATGAACGCCGCGGCTCGGTCAGCTCGTTCGGCTTCGGCGGATCGAACTTCCACGTCGCATTGTCGGAGTACGTCGGTGGCTCCGCTCGGGCGCCGCGATTGCGAACCACAGATGCCGAGTTGGTGCTGCTGTGCGGGGTCGATGGGGCCGACATCGTCGAGCAGGCGCAACACCACATCGACGCCGCGACGCTCGGTGGCTACCTGCGCTACATGGCTCACACCACCCAACGCGCCTACGCAGCCGATGCGCCGACGCGCCTCGCGATCACCGCCAGCGACGAAGCCGACCTGCGAACCAAGCTCACCCAGGCGGCCGAGCGGATCACGAACGACCCCATCAAACCGTTCTCGACGCCGACCGGGATTCACTACGGCCTGGGCGTCCGCTCAGGCGACGTAGCGTTCGTATTTCCCGGCCAGGGCAGTCAGTATCTGTTCATGGGCTCGGACTTGGCGATGAGCTTTTCCGAGGCGATCGGGGCATGGGATCTTGCGGCCGATCAGGATTGGGACGAGACATCGCTGCAAGACACATCGCTGCAAGACGTCGTGTTCCCGATTACCTCGTTCGAAGACGGAGCGGAGACCGCCAACCGGTCATTGCTGACCGCCACCCATTGGGCCCAGCCGGCGATCGGCACGGCGAGCCTGGGCTTGCTTCGTGTTCTGCGTGCGATCGGGCTCGATGCCCAACACGTGGGCGGACACAGCTTCGGCGAGGTCACAGCCCTTCACGCGGCGGGCATCTTGTCCGAGGCCGACATGGTTCGCGTCGCCAGGCGGCGCGGCGACCTGATGGCCGAGGCGGCCCAGACGCCGGGGTCGATGACTGCGGTAACCGGGTCGATCGACGCGGTTCGTTCGATCCTCGACCGGTCCGGTGCCGACGTCGTGATCGCCAACCACAACAGCCCGCGACAAGTCGTGCTGTCAGGCCCAACCGAAGCGATCGAACAGGTCGAAGCCGAGCTCAAAGCAGCCGGTGTCGCCGCCAAGCGGCTACCTGTGGCGACGGCATTCCATTCGGCGGTAGTCAGCGGATCGAGCGCAGCCTTCGCCAACTTCCTCGATGACGTCCCGTTCGATCCACCGACCGTGCCCGTTTTGTCGAACGAGACAGCTCAGCCATACCCGGGCGACGATGTCCCTGCGATGCGTGCCCAACTCGCGCGCCAGCTGTCGCATCCGGTTCGATTCGTCGAGATGATCGAAGCGATGTACGACGGCGGGGCACGCACATTCGTCGAGGTCGGTCCGTCGTCGGTTCTGACCGGCTTGATCGGCAACATCCTCGACGGACGCGATCACGTCGCGGTTCCACTCGACAAGAAGAGCCGAACCGGCCTGTCCGCATTCTTCGACGGTCTCGGCCGACTCGCCGCAGCCGGAGTTGAGATGAACCTCGATGCGTTGTGGCGCGAGTACGGCATGATGCCAAATCCGCACGACGCCGTGAAGCCGAAACTGGCGATCGCGATCAGCGGCGCCAACTACGGCAGTCCGTATCCACCCCACGACCCGAACGAACTTGCCGAGGCGAACCCTGTGACGATCGCGAACCCACCAACCGATACGCCGCCAACCTCTG
>Ga0255047_10002695_pt1 | contig 11586 bp, 10 predicted proteins | sample JV7_2_1_MG_FD_183640 | JGI IMG/M metagenome (GOLD analysis project Ga0255047, IMG submission 183640) | Seawater microbial communities from Jervis Inlet, British Columbia, Canada - JV7_2_1 | ecosystem: Environmental > Aquatic > Marine > Inlet | place: Canada: British Columbia | collected 2016-10-06
GCCCCGATCATGGGCCTCTCGCTCCTGTTCGCGCTGGTCGTCTACCTCGCCGAGCTCCGCCCTACGACCGTTGCCGATCCCGCCGCAACCGCGGGTTGAACCGGCCGCCGTTGAACCCACCCACCGGCGAGCGATTCGAGTCGCCGGTCGTCAGCGATACCGAGACCGGCCCGCCTGCCACCGCCGCCAGCGCGGATGTGCCCGAACGCCCTGGGACTAGATCCGAATGGAACGAACGGCTTCATGACCCCAATCGCGAACGAGGCGTCGAGCCAAAACACCAGGTCACGAGTGGATAGCACCTCGCGTTCGATCTCCCGAGCGTCTCGGGTCGAGGACCGAGCTCGCTCCCTCCGGTGCCGCGCGACCTGTATGCCCGTGCTGTTGCTCGAACCGCACCGGTACCACTCACCGACGGCAGTTCGAGTCGAAGCAGATCACGATCGTTGAAGTCTGACGGGGCACTCCGCCGACGTCCTCCAGGCGGTGACGGACAAGCTCGAAGGCCTCAAGCAGCTTGGCATCGAGGCAATCGATGACGGATGAGCCGTCGCCGAGCGGCAGACGGCAACTCCAGCCGGTTCGATCCGGTACAGCGGAGCGCTCCGACCGCATTCTTCCTTGTAGCGATCAAGACTCGGCAAGACCTATCCCAAGACGCCGGTCAGGCGGCGCGGTTACGAGCGCCACGCCGTGCGTTGGCTTGCCGGATATGAGCGCCTCAGCGAGCCATGGCGCCCAATTGTTCTGATCGCCATCGATCCGGCGGTTAAGGAGCGCTCGGGCCGGTCGGGCCCAATTGGCCCCTCACCCGGAAATGGGGGCCATCCCGGATTTACGTACTCTCGTCCAGGACGGAGAATCGAACCAGCAACCGCATCGATCGAGCGATCGAGATCGCTGGGAGAGGGAGGTACGCCATGAGTCAAGATCGACGCCCCAAGGCTTGGCCAGGGCTAGCGCTGCCCGTCGCCGTGCTTGTGCTCGGGACGCTGGTGGTCGTGAGCAGCCATCGTCGGAAAGGCTGGACCGAGAGTGGCACGATCGCCTACGAGTTCGGCTTCGTCGTGGTGCTCAGTGCGCTTCCGGTCATCATCGCGACGCTCGCGTTACGCCGTTTGGAACCGAGCCAGTTGGAGTCAGGACGAGACCGTGGCGGCAAGCGACGTTGGCGCGTCGCGACCCTCGTCATGGCCGCCGGTGGTGCCGGGATGCTGGTCGGTCGCCCCCTGTACGTGTTCTCCCCACCTGGTCCGGTGTGGACCAGCGACGCCGCGTATCCGCTGGCTCTGATTCTGATCGGCTTGGCTGCTTGGCACTTCTGGCGATTCGGACTGGGGAAGCTGGTCACGATCGGTCTGTTGGCCGCCGGGGGGTTGCAGTTCACGCTCTTCGATGTGGGTGCCGCCCCTCCGGCGTGGGAGCGCGGGTACTCGGGGGTCGAGCTGGTTGGCATCTGGTTGTTCTGCGGCTCCGCGGGTGTGGTGCTGCTCGGAGTGGTCTGGTCGTATCTCATCGAGCGTCCAGCCGACAACGCCCCGATCGGGTCGCACCCCTTCAGCGACGGCCCGGCCGGCGGAATCACAGCGTCGGCCGAGCCGGGCATCGTTGTCGACAAGGGGCAGACGCCGCCGATGGGTTTGTGGTTGGCATCGGACGGCCTGTGGTATCCGCCCGAGCCCCACTCCGACGCGGCGCGGCCAGCCGGGCGGGAACGGCCACGAATGCCGTGGTGGCGTCGGCCTGAGACCTCCGTGGCCTCTGTCGTGGTCGCGCTATGGGCGACTGGGTTCGCCGTCGGCAATCTCGAGCGACACCAAGCGGCGAGGGAGACCGAGGACGACGATCGAGGTCCCGTGGTGGACGAGGAGTGGAGCATCTCCGCCGACCGGGCTGGCGATGGTATTCACGACGTCCACATGATCAAGACGTTCAGCCCTCTCGAAGAGTCTGACTTGCAAGACTTCGGAGGTCGCCTGGTCTGGCCCGAGACCGAGATCGAACTGTGCGGCGTCGGTATTCGATCAGTGGGCGATGGATTCCTTCAGATCGGTGACATCTTCAACACCACGCAGGGATGCGACGGCGAAACCCGCATGCACCAGGCCTTCGATCAGTTCGGGGCACCACAAACCGCGTGCGTCTTCGTCCGGTCACGCGGCGTCGATGACGAATACTGTGCGCCACTCACCGTGGACTGACCGGCTTCACAGACAGGACCCGACCAGGATTGGTCAACGACGACCTGACGGGCCATTCCTGGATTGCCGACGGCCAGAAGCCGTTGCTCCCCCGGTTGATCCCGCCGCTGAACATCGCCTAGCTGCTTTCGGTGGCGCAGCACGAGAAGTTGGTCTTGAACCAACGGGGCGGGCGCGAGTGGCTTGCGCAGTTTCGTTTGCGGATTTCGATTCTGCCCCGCTGGGATTTCCGTCGGCTGTGCACCGACGTCGAAGAGGGCGGGATCGATGTCGGGCCGGCGGCCAGATGTTTCTGCTCGTCGATCGTCAGTGCTCGATCGGCAGCGCGGTGGTTCTCTTGACGACCTTCATGGCGAGCTGAGATGTGAGGGTCTGAACGTGTGGCAGGTTGGCGAGCTGGTCGATATACAAGGTCTCGAAGCCTTCTGCATCTGAACATACGACGCGCAAGAGGTAGTCGGGCTGGCCCATCATCCGAGCTGCTTCGGTGATCTCGGGAATCATCTGGATTGCGTCCTCGAACTCGAGTAGCGAGTCACGCGTGACGGTCAACAGCGTCACCCAGACGATCGGCTCGTAGTCACAGCCAACCAAGCGGCGATCGAGCAAGGCTGTGTATCCGGTGATGACGCCGCTGGTTTCCAGGTTCCGGACTCGTCGCAGACACGGTGACGGACTCAAACCCACCAGTTCGGCGAGTTCGTTGTTGGCAATCCTCGCTTGCCGCTGGAGGTGATACAAAATTGCTCGATCAATCGAATCCATGGATTCTGATGCTACTCCTCCATTTCCTATCAGCAGTTTTGCCAGCACCTGCTAGTCGAATTGGTGCATCATGTCTCACATGGAACCGACCTATGACGTTGTTTGGCCCTGCTCTCCCCAAGGCGTTCAGCAGCGACGCAAAGCGGATCGCCTCGATTCACTTGACGGCGTCCGCGTCGCCTTTCTATGGGACTACCTGTTCCGGGGTGACGAACTGTTCCCGATACTCGAGCGTGAACTGACCAGCCGATTCCCCGACATCGAGATCGTGGGCTATGAAGAGTTCGGCAACCTTCACGGCGCCGACGAGAAGCAGCGAGTCGGCCGACTCGGCGACGACTTGCACCGCCGTCATGTCGACGCAGTCGTGTCAGGGATGGGTTGTTGAGGTAGCTGCACGCCCGCCGTGTTGCGGGCATCGATTGCGGCCGAGGCCGCCGGCATCCCCTCGGTGTCGATCATCTGCGAAGGATTCGAAAACCAAGCAAGAGCCACCGGACGCGGCCACGGATTCGACGGGCTCCCGCTCGCCGTCACCATCGGCCACGTCGACGCCCAGTCGGTCGACGAGATGGTCGCCAACTTCGTCTCGTCCACCGTCGACCGAATCATCGTCGGCCTGATCGGCCCGAACGACGATGGTGGGGCCGGAAACGACGAACCGGCCGCCCTCGACGTCGTGGTGTCTGGCACGATCGACGAGATCAACGACCATTTTGTCGAGCGAGGGTTGACCGATGGCCATCCAATCATCCCGCCCACACGTGAGCGAGTCGAAGCCTTCCTGACCGACTCGGGTCACGATCCTTGGAAGACCCTCGGGGTCGCTGCGTCGTCGGGCCGTGACATCACAATCTGGTCGATCGCAGTCAACGGCGTGATGGCAGGCTGCAAACCAGAGCATCTCCCGATCCTGATCGCGCTCGCCGAGATCCTCGCCGACCCGGCCTACGGAGCCGAACACTCCGGCAACACCACCGGCGCCGACGCGTTGATCGTGATCGGTGGGCCGAACGCAGCCAAGCTCGGATTCAATTCCGGCGTCGGTGCGATGCGTGAAGGCGCCCACGCAAACACCAGCGTCGGACGGTGGTTGCGGCTCTACCTTCGCAACGTGTTCGGCTTCACCGCCGATCAGCACGACAAGGCGACCTTCGGGAACTCGAGCCGTGTCGTCCTCGCTGAAGACATGGACTGCCTCGACGAGATCGGATGGCGACCACTCAGCTCAGCGTGGGGCTTAAACTCCGATGACGACACCGTCACGATGGCTCGAATGAACAGCGGGACGATCATCGGTAGCGTGTTTGGTTCGGCGCCCGACGAGATAGTCCCGTACCTGGCGAACGGCCTCACCCGCGTGGCGGCGTGGGACCTCACCCACGTCTACGGACTCGGCGACGACCAGTTCCAACCGTTGCTCGTCATCTCCCCGATCCTGGCCCGAACTCTTGCGGGCGCCGGGTGGTCCAAGAGCGAGGTGCAGTGCGCTCTGTTCGAGCATGCCCGCATCCCCGCCAGCAGCTTCGAAAAGTTGATCGGCCAATGGAGCAACCTCACCGCCGGCCGCCGCCGCCTCACCGACCTGGTAGCAGACGGCAAGCTCCCCCAGGTATTCGCCGAATCGGAGAATCCCGACCGACTCGTACCAATCGTGACCCGACCGGAACGTCTCCTGATCGCCGTCGCCGGCGACCCCAACCGAGCCAACGCCTACGCACTCAGCAACGACGGACCCCACGGCTGGTGGACCACCAAGCAAATCGACCACACCCCGGCCAGCGATCTCGTCTGCAACATCGGCGGCGCATGCAACCCGACATCGATGAGCTGACCCGGCAACCCGACTACCAGCTTGCGGCGATGTACTTGGTTTCGAGGAATTCGAGCATGCCCTCTTGGGCGCCTTCGCGGCCGATTCCCGACTGTTTCACTCCACCGAACGGCGCTGCAGGATCGGAAATGAGTCCTCGGTTCACGCCGACCATGCCGAACTCGATCGCCTCGGACACGCGTAGCGCCCGCGCCAGATTGCCGGTATAGAGGTAGCTCGCCAAGCCATAGATCGTGTCGTTCGCGATCGCGATCGCTTCCTCGTCTGTTTCGAACGTGACGATCGGTGCAATCGGTCCGAACACCTCACGATCGAGGATCGGGTTTCCGGCCTCGACGTCCGAGATCACCGTCGGCTCGAAGTAAAAACCGGGCGAGCGACCGGTGTCGCCGCCGGTCGTGACCACCGAACCCGCGCCGACCGACTCCTCAACCGCCGCCACCATGTCGTCCTGGGCAGCCTGGTTGATCAATGGCCCCAGTTCGACACCCGGCTCGAGTCCCGGGCCGACCTTGAGCTTCGCCATCACCGCCGACAACTTGGCGGTGAATTCGTCGGCAACCGAGCGATGCACGAGAAACCGATTGGCGGCGATGCAGGACTGACCGCCGTTGCGCATCTTGGCGATCATCGATCCTGCGATTGCAGCGTCGATATCGGCATCTTCGAAGACGAGGAACGGCGCGTTGCCGCCGAGCTCCATCGACGTGTTGACGATCGTCTTGGCTGCCTCGGCAAGCAGAATCCGCCCGACCTCGGTCGAGCCGGTGAACGAGACGAGACGTACACGATCATCGCCGAGAATCGTCGGGACGACCGCCGACGACCGGTTCGACGGCAAGACGTTGAGCACACCCGGCGGTAGACCAGCTTCGGTCAAGATGCCGGCGAGCGCGAGCGCCGACAGGGGGGTGTCGGAGGCGGGCTTCAGAATCATGGTGCAGCCGGCTGCAATCGCGGGACCGATCTTGCGCGTCGCCATTGCGAGTGGAAAGTTCCATGGCGTGATCAGCAGCGACACGCCGACCGGCTGATGGATCGCAATGATCTGCTTGTCGCCGCCCGGTGACTTGGACAGGCTCCCGTTGTTGCGGACGGCCTCGCCCGAATACCAACGGAAGAACTCAGCTGCGTAATTGACCTCGCCGAGCGCTTCGGACTGGGCCTTGCCCATCTCCTGAACCACGAGTTCGGACAGCTTCTCTCGCTGTTCGACCATCAACTGATGGGCTCGCACGAGGATCGCGCTGCGCTCCTGCCCCGACGTTGCTGCCCACGCGGGCTGTGCAGCAGCGGCCGCGTCGACGGCAGCGCGTGCGTCGTCGTGGCCACCACTCGCGACCGATGAGAGCGAGTCGGCAGTGGAGGGATCGAGGACGTCGATGCGACTTCCGTCTCCGGACTCGCGCCAATCACCATCGATGAACAGTTGCGTGTGCCCTGAGTTGGTCATCTCGCTGAGTAGGTTCATGAGCCCAGTCCATCACAATTTCGCATCACAGTTTCCCATCGTGATTTCGCGGTGTTCCGCTCCGATCGACTGCGCGGATTCTTGATACGACTTCCGAACCAACGCTGCGAAGTCGAGAGCATCCATGCCACACCCGGTGCCGTCGGCCACGAACCGGCACGGGCACCTCTGTGACTGTGATCCCCTCCACCCGACGAACAAGTCCGGGGACGCGAATTCGTCGTCGACGTCGACTCGCGATTGCGACCCGGCAGCAATCCAATCCGAGGTCTCCGGCCGGTGCTGCATGCTTGTGTAGCATCGGTGCCGACCGTTATCGTTCTGCGCGTCATGGTCCTACGGGGGGAAGTAATGGTCATGAATCGGATTTGGGCGGGGGTAGCGGCATTGGCGCTCTTGGGTGCGTCTTGCGGTGGGAGCGATTCGACGTCCAGCACGTCGCCGCCCGTCGACGAAGCACCGCCCGCCACCGAAGCACCGCCCGACACCGAAGCCGTTCCGGTTGAGACCGAGGCGCCGGCGCCGCCGGAAACTAACGCCCCAGTGGAAACCGCTGCCCCGGAAACTACGAGCCCTCCGGCAGAGCCGACCCTTCCGGTCGAGCCGACGCTTCCGACCGAGCCGACCCTTCCCGCGGAGCCGATCGAGTTCTCCGAGCCAGACGCAGACGGCGTAGTCAATGTGGCTGTCGACCGCGACGCGCTGGCGCCCCTGTCAAACCTCTTCAGCGAAAATGGTGGCGACCCGTTCTACGGCGTCCACACGACACAGGACGACCTGTTCATAGGAGTCGAGCTGTACACCGTCTATGGGGACGGTTGGACCGGCGAACTCGGAAGCTTCCCGACCGACTGCACGACCCATGGCATCTGCATTTATCTCGACCCCGACGGCATCGGCCCGCTCGAGGTCACCGGTCCTGGCGTGGGCACGATCACCGTCGAGCAACTCGACGGCGAGACGATCATCACGATCGACGACGTCGCGTTGACGGCCGGGGATGGCACGGTTTACGAAATCACCGGCTTGACGCTGGGCGGTTAACGCCGCTCGGGTCACCAAGTGTTACTCCAGGTGCCAGGCACCTGGAGTAACGGTTCGTCGTAAGACGTTGAGATCTCTGGCTCTCGTTGACTTTTAACGGTGTGTACCGTGAAAACGCCCGTCGTGCGATTGTCGCGGATTCCGCGCGGTTCTGTCACGTAGCGCCGTCACGCTGGAATCGAGGATCCGAGGAGTATTTCCGCCGTGCACCAGTACCCCACCACGAGGCCGACCGAACCGGCCGTGACGATCTCGATAGTTGACGCAATGGTCGTTGTCCACACGAACGGGCGATTCGATCTCGACTCGACTGAGACCGTGGTCAGCGCGGTCGCCGCTGCAGTTCGATCTGGAGCCGTCGCGATGATCAACCTCGACACGCGAGATGGCGGCCGCCCGTCGACTGGATGCGATCCCAGCGGCCATCTCGACGGCCTCGGATCGCCGACGGTAGACCCAAGCACGGTTTCGGTGTTAGCGCCGGGTTACGTCGGAGTCATATCACAGACCAAGTGCTGGACCATCGATCTGACAAGACAGCGTCTCTGCTGCTCCGCGGCGCCGGTCGACCCACGCTTCGTGGGCGCCGGAGCCTGGACCGGCATCCGCGCACTGTGGGCCACGCAAGCAAAGATCACCGTACTGACGACCAAGGATACGTATCTGTCGATCGCCGCTGGGTGGACCTCAACGATCCCTTACAAGCAGGGTTCATTGCGATCGATCGACATGGCTTCATCCGGCCTCGGCGGATCTAGCGACTTCGCTGCAGCAACGGCGACTGATCGAAGGGTCGTCATCTGACGCGTCTGCTTGCCGTCGGCGAGATCCCTGTCGCATCCTTGTCGCCGACGACCGTATCCATCTCGCGAAGGTCGATCCCGGTGATGTCGTCCCCGCTTGAGCGAACGAACTCGGCATCACCCTGCTCGTGATCGGCGCCGTTGAAGCGCGCCTCCGTTCCGGGTCTTATCATGGAGTAGCGCCGAGCGAATCCTCGACCAGGATCACTGCTCCGTGCTCAGCGTTAAGCCGCTCGGCCTCTGACCCCGAGTACCGAGCGAACAACGACACCCCAGAACCGCATCACGATCGGCACCAGAGTGGGTGCCGCCGCAAGCGATGGCACGAGGATTGGAACCATGACTGAAATCAGCGAGACGAAGCTACCGGGCGTGGGAACGCTGCACGAGTTCGAATGCCGCAGCGGTGATCGGGTCGGCGTCATTTCGCATCACGCCGGCCGCCGCGAAATGGTCGTCTACGACGGTGACGACCAAGATCGGGTCAGCGAGTCGGTCACCATGACCCCTGACGAGGCGCGCCTCCTGGCCGACCTCCTCGGAGGTACCAGCGTGATCGAACGCCTCGACGACCTCCGCCACGACATCGCCGGATTGGCGATCGACTGGCTTCCGATCTCGCGCCACAGCCCGTTCGCGGGCCGCACGATCGGCGACACAGCGATGCGCACCCGAACCGGCGTGTCAATCGTGGCGATCGTTCGCGGCGACCATCCGCTGCCCGCTCCCGGTCCGGACGAAACCCTCCGCGCCAACGACACCGCAGTGGTCGTCGGCACGGCCGACGGGATCGACGCCGCTGCACATATTCTCGCCGCCCCAGGCGTATGACCCTGGCCGCCGCGCCCGGCACCGCAACTCTGCTAGTCGAGTTGGGTGCAATCCTGCTCGGGCTGGCGCTGCTCGGTCGCCTCGCCGCCCGTTTCGGCATCCCGTCGATCCCGCTCTACCTCCTGGCAGGTCTTGCCGTCGGCGAAGGTGGGATCGTCGAACTCGTAACAGCGAGAGATTTCATCGAGAACGCGGCACAGATCGGTGTCATTCTCCTGCTTCTCCTGCTGGGACTCGAATACACCGGAGCTGAGCTGACAACCGCTCTTCGCGACCACGCTCCAGCCGGCGCGATCGATCTCGTGCTGAACTTCACGCCGGGACTCCTGGTTGGACTGATCTTGGGATGGGACGCCCGAGCCGCGTTGCTGCTCGGCGGCATCACCTACATCTCCTCATCGGGAATCATCGCCAGGGTTCTTGCCGATCTCGGCAATACCGGCAACCGTGAAACGCCCGTGGTACTTGCGATCCTCGTAACCGAGGACCTCGTGATGGCCCTTTACCTGCCACTGATGGCCGGACTGCTGATCGGTGGCAGCGCGATCGACATCGGTTTCGAGATCGGTATTGCGATCGCCGCAGTCATCACCGCGCTCGTTCTCGCGATCAAGTTCGGTCACCGCGTCAGCGCGATCATTTTCCACCGATCCGACGAGAACCTGCTCCTCAGCCTGCTCGGCGTCACCTTGCTGGTGGCGGGCATAGCGGAACACCTCCAAGCATCGGCCGCCGTCGGTGCGTTCCTCGTCGGCATCGCCCTCAGCGGGCCCGCCGAACATGGCGCCCGAACCGTTCTCGCCCCACTCAGAGACCTCTTCGCCGCCCTGTTCTTCGCGTTCTTCGGACTGCAGATCAACCCCGCAGATCTACCTCCTATGCTCACCATCGCCGTCGCCTTGGCAGTGCTGACCGCTGGCACGAAGCTCGCCACCGGGTGGTGGAGCGCCAAACAAGCCGGAATCGACAGGCCCGGCCGCCTCCGCGCAGGCGCAACCCTGATCGCCAGAGGCGAGTTCTCGATCGTCATCGCAGGAATCGCGGTTGCAGAAGGCATCGAAGGCGATCTCGGACCTCTCGCCGCCGCCTACGTGTTGATACTCGCCATCGGCGGCCCCCTTCTGGCGCGCGCCGCTGACCCTTTCGGCCGCCGGTTCTCACAACGAGCCGGAACCTCGCCGCCAACCCGGCTGGCGTCACATCAATGACACCGAAGAACAACACACAACGAGTTCAGCGACGTCGGTAGGACAGCGCGTGTCATGTTCGAATCGTCGTCGTCACCGCGGCACCTCGAGTGAGCAACGAACCTCGATCGACCTGCATCGATCGAGCGCCTCAGCGGCGGCTCGGCCGGTGGGCATCGAGGCGTCGGCATCGAGGTTGTTCTGGAAGACCCGACGAGTCTCGTTTCAGTTCGGCTGAGATCAACATCTACTCGGGTTACGGCGGGCAACGGCGCCCCTCGACGACTGCACGGGGCCCTCATGTCGGCGCCGCCGGCGTCTCTACTCCCCCGGCGTGGCCTCATCTTGTCAATGCATGGTGTGGTCTCGCAATGAGCTGCAAGACTTGACCGATGGCGAAGTTCAACGTCGATCGAGCACGAGGCGGTGACGACGACTTTGGTGATGTCGGGGCCGAGCCGACGATGCCAGCGAAGTACGCCGGGACGTGCGCCACGTGCGGACAGAGGTTCGCCGTCGGTGACCCGATCGCCTCAGTTCTCGTCGACAAGAAGAAGACCTACCACCACGGAGCATGCCGGTACCCGGCAACGGCTCTCCTGGCGCAGGCCACCGCCGAGGTCGATGTCAACGTCCTGGCTACGGCGCGCCAAGCATCCAACCCGAGAATCTGTCGGGCGACGACCAAGAAGGGCAAGCCGTGCAACAACACCGCCCAGAAGGGCGAGCAGTTCTGCGGTCCGCATCTCACCCAGCTCGTCGCTCGGCCCAAATCGGACGGGCAATCAGCCACCCGGCCCGACCCCTACGACGAACCGATCTGACCTCGGCCCAAACTGAGGAGAGGTGATCGCCTCAGCTCGGGGACCCACTCGCGACGTTGCCGCAGAGCAATAAGAAAGCCCCAGGACCTGGGGATTCGGTGAGCGTACGGTGAATCGAACACCGGACCTCATCAGGGTCATCGATGGTCATCGCGTCCGTTGACGTTCGCAGTTGTTCGTGAGGGGCCTGCAGCCCCGCTTGCCGCTAACGTCACCGGCCATGACTGCAGACGACTCCCAGTCCGTCTCGGGTCTTCGGGACCAGATTGAACTCCTCGAAGAGGAGCTCGATGAGGAGCTGAAGGAGAAGGCGGCGCAACCGCTGGAGCTGTTCTTCGACCTGGTTTTTGTGTTCGCGATCACCCAGGTGGTGTCGCTCATCGTCCACGACCTCACGCTGGCAGGAGTGCTCCGCGGTGCGCTCGTGCTGGCGATCATGTGGTGGGCGTGGACAAACTGGACATGGACGACCAATGTGGTCGATCTCGAACCTCGCGTCATCCGGGTGGCGGTCCTCGCTTCGATGCTCGGCGTGTTCGGGATGGCGTTCTCCGTGCCGACCGCGTTCGAGGGTGACGGCGACTGGCTGGCCTTCGGCTATGTCTCCGTCCGGGTGATCGCTGCGG
>Ga0255047_10002696_pt1 | contig 11580 bp, 18 predicted proteins | sample JV7_2_1_MG_FD_183640 | JGI IMG/M metagenome (GOLD analysis project Ga0255047, IMG submission 183640) | Seawater microbial communities from Jervis Inlet, British Columbia, Canada - JV7_2_1 | ecosystem: Environmental > Aquatic > Marine > Inlet | place: Canada: British Columbia | collected 2016-10-06
TGTACACAGTGTGACTGAGTAGCACTCGACAATAACCTTTTCCTCAACGGGTGTTGAAATTTTACTATCGATAGATAATCCAGATTGAGATACACCCTCATACCAAGACACTTTAATATCCTTTGGTTTATGGTAATAAAGCCTTCTAGCCTCAGCAAGAATTATTCCTGTATTATCTAGAGCCTTTATTACACCGCAGTTGATGCCTTCGTTTCTTGTTCGCACAATTACATACTTACCGATATATCCTTCTAGTAATTTACTAGGTGCGTCCTCTTGTTGTTGGTTTCCAAAGATAGCTACTAGTTCCTTCGCTTCTCCGATTGTTATTTTATCTATTTCCATTTTTTTTGTTATCTACTTTTTAAGTTTCCTTTTAAAATTTGTTTAAATACAAATCAATTTCTTCGTTTATTTTGTTATATATAAACATAAAGCCGTGATTCTGATTATACTTACCATTCATTTCGATCATGTTCTTGCCGTTTTTTACAGCACTAATTACACTGGCGTGATTATAAGTGGCTCTTACATAACTTGCCATCTTTTTAAGTGTAAGCCCCGAATCTTTAAAGTGATGGCTTGCTATTGTAAAAAATAAAATCCTAGCGTTTACCCTATCTTGGGTTTTGTTTTTCTCTTGAAATTCATCCAAAGTGAGATTATAGTATTCACAAGACAACCTCCTTATTATATTTAAAACTTGGTCCATTGACTTTTTCTTTTTGGACGCCCTTTTAAATTTTTGAAACGCGTTAGATTTTTGAAATCCCGCGTATGGTTTAATTTTTATTGCTATCATTTCTGATCGTTTAACTTATCTAAAAACTTCTGACCTAATGTATCCAAGTAATTCTTTCTCCATTTATGAAAGTCGGGGTGTGCGTCCTTGAGTACTTCATTCCAATAAACAAACATTCTATCAAATAACCTCTTAGTTGGACTCTTACCCTCAAACTCATCACACCCATCTATTAAGTCTTCCTCTGGGGCTGTGATCTCAGAGTCTTTGATTAAGCAATAACACGCCTGTCCTTTTAGCTTTCTGAATATAGCGTACTGCTCATCTGTTAGAATACTTGTGTCAAGTGAGAATGAAGCCGACCCATCAACTCTTTCGCGAATCGGCTTCATTACTACTGGTATTAATATTTTATTGCTCATGATGTTTATTAGTTTCAAACCGTATGCTTTCTACCTCTCTCAGTTCATGCTGTGATGAATGCATTTTATTATGCTCTTGTAGTTCCATAATAACCCTGCTGCGATCTAATTCATATTTTAATATGTTATTCGCTTGCGATGCTAATCCTGCTTGTGCCCTAGCCTCCATTACATCAATCTCTTTTTTATCTAGCTTTTCCATTTGACCAAATACAAACGCTAATAATGATTTACTATTTACTGGTTTCATGATTCTTTATTTTAAAGGATTATTTATTATTATTTTATTTAACTCTTTCTTGTAGTATTCTTTGTCGGTGCTTATATTATCTGCTATAAACGATTCTATAACTTCTCTTTTTATTATCTTAGCACAACATAAACCTAATGGAGTTGCATTATTTTTTGTTCTCCATTTTTGCACAATTGCACTTATTAATCGTTGTGGGGGTTGGTATCTAGTATACCAGAATTGTATCGAATGGTATAATTTTTCTACCAATCTTGATTGTTTGGTATGCCTTGTACCCATTCTGTTTGCTGTAGCAAAATAGTCCTCAAATACATCATTTGTATCATCTTTTAATACTTCATCAGATTCCCATAAAAATTTAATAAACAGCCCTTTAGCTCTATTATATTCCGTGGTAGTAATGTCCTTTAAATCTAAATCAGAATTGTACTTTTTTAACTCTGTTTTATGATAATAAATAGCATTGTCCATTACCCTTTTTTCTTGGTCATTTAAATAAGGGTAGGGTATCTTTATTTTAATTATTGCCTCTTGATGAAATATATATCCTAATTCACTCATATTGATTCCGAATTAACCAGTTTTACTTTCTTGAATTTATAAATTGGTAGCTCCTGGTGATACTCAAACCGCACATGATCACCTTCTTTTATGTGTCTGCGAGGTGTATACCATTTGGCTCTAATATCTTCATCTGTAGCCTTGTCAGTTATCACCATATCGTACTCCGTCATCATACCTCCTATAATATGAAATGAGTTTACGACTGTTAACGACTTTATTATTCCTAAATTAGTTTCCATGGTTCGGTTTATAATGTAACTACTTGTTTGTTAAATGTTCCTTTGTTAATAGCATCCACCATATTGTCAAGTCGTTGTCTGATAGCGTCACTAATGTACTTTACCTCACCCTTAATCATTACTCTTGGATACTTGTATAGTCCTCTTCCAATACCGAATTGTACTGCACACCTTTTCATACTATCAGATATACCTCCTTTAGTAGCTTCTATCTTGGTCTTATCTGCTCCGTCTTCTTTGTAGAAGTGGGTATATTTTACATTGCTATATCCTATGGGGCTTATGCTGTTCCCCGTATCTACCTTTACAGGCTCAGATATTGCTATAGTAATTCTACATATAAATCCCGTAGACGTTTCTTTAAATTCACTACTCCAATGATCAAAACCAAAAGCCTCGTCTAACCTCTCCATCACACATCTATTTGTAATGTAAGGCACAATGATTGTTTTAGCCTTGTCGATTCCTTTGCCAGTGACACCCTGGACTCGCCACTCAATTTCTTCTGACTGTATTGCTCTTGTTAATACTTCTTTATCCATGCTCTGGTATATAAAATGATAATCCTTTTTCTGTCTTCTCTACCCCATCGTACAAATACCAACGAGGTATTATTCCTGATTTATCACACACACACAACTCTCCTGTTATTCCGTGCACACGTGTTTTTGATAATTCGTTTTCCATACACCAAATGTATAAATAATATCGGTATTGTCAAACTTATTTACAGTTTATTGTTAATTGTTAACACAAAGTCGTTCAATCCTTTTGTATAACAATTATTATTCGTATCATTGTGTTATGATAGTAGACAAAAGACTTGCAGGAATAGCCGACCTTAAGGAGGTCGTGTATGATAATCTTGAAAAAAAGGGGGTAAGGAAAAACTGGCTTACTCGTAAATTTGGTATGACTAGAACGGGATTAAATGGTAAGCTTGAGAGGAAAGGTTTTAGTGAAATCGAAGTTGATTTTCTAGAAAAAGAGGGGCTAATTGATTAGCCCCTTCTTTACTTTTTTAGGTAGTGCTTTACCATACCTTTAATGTAGTCTAAATCTTCTCGACGGATATCTTTCCCGTTAATCTTCATTTCATCTAACTTGTCCATGGATTTATCAATCCCTTTCTGGACAATCTCCATACCTATCTGGATTAGTTTTTCCTTAGATATGAATCTTAATACAAGCTTTAATATTCTTTTCATAATTATACTCTTCTAATTGTTAACAATCTATCTTTTGAATAAGCCTTTATACATACGTGGTTGCTTTGGTTGCCACCTAATACATAGTAGTAATTTTTATCTTCTGACATATAGAACGCTACATGTCCCTTCCAGCTTTTTTTGGATTCCCTCCAAAACACAACAACATCACCTGTTTGTGGTGTTGCCACCTCTTGACCTACGTTAGTCCAGCTACGGGCATTTAAAGCACCGCTACGGACGCGCCCCGCCTTCATGCATACCCAGTTCGCAAAGGCACTACACCATGCGGTCTCATCATCTCTTATCTGATCAAATCCACATTCACTAAAATACTTTACTACCTCGGGGTTATGGTTGCCTCCTTTAATTTCGGTTATCCCGTACTGACTAAGTGCTATATCTAATATATTCATTATTCTGTTGTGTTTGAATTCAATACTTCTTTAATGACCTCTATTATCTCCAAGAGTGCAAACCCTCCTATAACAAGTCCCTTGTCCTTCTTGGTCATGCCTCCTTTGATTTTAGCTGTCTTAGCAAAGTCATTGAGATGTTTTATTTCCTTCTCTAATTTTTGTACAACCTCCCTTAATCCTACATGGAACTCATTACCTACAATAGAATCTTTTAGGTCTTTGTATAGTGCATTAACCTGTAAGATTTCCTCCTCTAATTCGGTTTGTATCTTTCTAAGAGCATCACCATTAGAAACCTTACTTACTATATCTTGATGAATAGCGTGCAGGTTATTATTGAATTTATCTAATAGCTCTTTTTGGTCCTTAGTCACTAGCTTTCCTTTTAACTTTCTGCAATTTCTCTAACTCTTCCAATTTAGAAGCTATACGTGAACATGTATCCATAACAGATTGATGTTCATCTCTTGTTAGTTTTATCTGACCAACTAAATTACTAAGTACTGTTAAATCTTCCATCTTACAAAGATATTAAAACTTCTTACCATATGCGACTATATCAAAATGATCTATACCAGAACTTAGATTATCCTTTACAGTGAATGACATTCTATCATTAGTACCTCGTTGTAGTCTTAACCCATGGATTAATCCAAATGTTTCTCCTAAATCTAAACGCATGAAATAGGTATCTGTACCCCCACCCCCTGAAATATCAGCTCTAAATGCTGAAGACCCTGTACCCGTGGCGTAACCAGTACCTATTCTTAAAAAGGTTAAGTTATCTTTTATAGCCTCATGTATAAATATCTTACCAGTGGCATTAGATTCGTAGAAAAATTCCAGCCCATTAGTTAATGCGGTTAATGCTCCGAATTTATTTAATGCTGCCCCATTATCTGATATTTGAATATCAATAGTTTTTATAAATATATCATTGGTTTCATTGGCACTAATATAATAATCAACATTAGTGCTAGACCCGTTTACCCGCATATCATAAGTGCCCGTACTTGTACCATTATCAGTAAAATACTGCCTAAATGGTAATTGTCTATAAATCTCATTCAATGGCGGGTGGGGGTGTACCACTACATTTAAATCACCTTCCTCGTTGATTTTAGCAGTACGCCCCGACCCGTGACCATCTTTTAAATTTACATCTATCATGTTTGACCGATTAAACTAACAACACACTCTATAGCTCCTGTTGCTGCCTCTCGCTTAAATGCAATCGCTTTGCCTTGTGGTATAATAATATTTGATGAAGTACTAATTTTATAACGTTGGTTAGCTGTTGTGCATTCCTCAAAGAATATAACCCCGCCACTTGTTAAGCCTGTTATATCAGTGTCGTATTTAACTGTAGCTGTTGGCACTTGTGAACTTCCCAGGTTTCTGTTAGTTGGTGTAATGTCCGTACCTGTTATGTATGAAGGTGTGCCAGATACAACCTCGTAAAATATTGTACTTGCAACACTTGAACTAATACGAATATCACTGATAAATAAATCATTAGTCCCCGTATTTTTCAAATAAAAGAAGTAATCATTTGCACCCGCTGGTGTTACTGTAAAGTACACAGACCAAACCCGCCCCTCTTTATTTACGTGCTTATCTTCTGGCTCGGTGATACTGAAAGTACTTAACCTTTGTGCGCTATCAACCTCTGCTGTTGTGCCTGTTGCTCCGTCTTGTAATACAAATCCCATTATAATTTTTTCTTTAAATGTTTAAACTCTTTTATTGCCTGTCTTAACCAAGCGTTATTATTCTTATTTAATCGCCTTGAATACCTGTATAATAAAATCAGTAGATTTAGTGGTAATTTTATTAGTGCAATCATGATACAATTAATTTAAGGCTTTCATTTATTTGTTGTAGTTCTACCAAGATTGAATGTAGATGCATATCCGTTTCATTAGTCTCAGGAGGTAGTTTAAATGTTGGTGTTACTAGCCCTGTTTGATCATTCAGAAACGATAGTAAATCTTCAATTAAATCATACTGACTATTATACCCTAGCTCTTCATAATCCAACTGATATAATTCACTGCGATCCTTTAGATACACTACATCTGTTTGCGTTAAAATAGCCAGTGTACTTTTAGGTACGAATATTTTTATAGTTTTAAAGTCGTACCTCTGTTGGCCCTCAACACTCTTTGGTGTTACGCTGGGGGTTCTGGCATCATTCTCTAATATCAGATGTGTTTCACTATTTGTTACACATGTAATCATTCTTCCGCACTTGGCTCAAATTCCGTAGCATTAAATAGGTTGTTAACACAAACCATTAATGCGTCATACTCTGTGCCCTCTGTTACTTTTACGGTTCTTTTTACCCCGTTTATAAAGCTACCTTCGTAATCAATTCCTTTATAGGCCACCATTGTAATTGAATTATCTTCATTTACTGATAGCCCTTTGAATTTATGTTTTACCTTAGTATCTACAGTTTCTGCTGTTAGTTTTTCCATGTTATATTGAAGTCCATGCTCCGTTTATGTACATCTCCGCTAATGTCGTTGTACTATTATAAATTATCATACCATTAACTCCTGTTAATGCGTTTCGTTCTGTGGTGGTTAATGTAGGCATAACAGGTACTCTCGTTGTACTAAGGAATTCCATACCACAGCTTGAGTTAGTAACTGACGTACCGTATACCGCAATACCTCCAGTACCATTTAAATAATTATCATTAGTAGCACTTAATAAGTATCTATCTGTACCTGCCCAATGTAGCATAAGCGAATTAGTAACCGAATTATTTTGTAAGCTTGAGTTATTCCTACCCATCATGATAGCACCCGTTGCGGAGCTACCCATAAGCCGACCTATAGCAATACCCTCAGTCCCCGTTACCTGTGTATTTGGCCCAACCGCAACAGATGAGGCTCCTATATTATGCGTTCCTTTATTTGATTGATAACCAAAACTTACCGTACCGGTTCCACTTGTTCCTGTTGTTGCTCCCGCCTCAAATCCAGTAGATATACAGTTATTAGCTAACGCCTTAGAACTAGACCCCATAGCCATACTATTAGTCCCTGTTGCTTCGGTTTGATAACCAAGTAAAACAGCCAAAGAACCAATATTAGCAGCACCATCACCAGCACCGTTGCCAATTACAGTACAGTTATTGTTAACTGTTCCCGCTGTTGTCCCAGCTAAATTACCGATTATAACATTTCTATAGTCACCTAAATAAGCCCCTCTTCCTAATGAAATACCACCATCAGCAGCTACCCCAATTACATTAGTACCACCATCTTGGACGGAAAACGTACCAGTACTATCAAGATTGAAATCCAATGTATAGGTACTTAATGTTACTACTCTATTGCTTGTTATTGTGCCATCGACACTATATATACTAGATGTAGCGTAACCCTGACTAGCTAAATTTGCAGGGGTTAAGAATCTATTAGTTGCTGTTCCTGTTGTAGTCTCTGCATCCGTAGCGGGTGGTCGCATCCAATCAGCGGGATCGGTAGCCAGCCACACACCATCGTCAGTCCCTGGGGTTGTTCCTGTATCCGTACCTACCGTTAATGAAAAGTAGTACACCCTACTATTATAACTTACGTATTGCGGGTTATTCGCACTATCGTAATTTGTTGCAACATTCCAAGCTGGAAAATTAGTATCATGAGATGTCTTTGTCGCAAGTCCTAACCTTAAGTTTTTCCAAGTAAGTTTCTTGTTCTTGTCACTTGGCGTTACTTCCGAATCATCAACCGTTTCAAACAAATCTGCGTCTGCTGGGGTTGTTAATTCTGTTAGTGCCGATATTTTTACTTTCGTTGTCATTTTTAACTTTCTAAAATTCTAGGTGAATAATTCCAATTCAATGAACTGTTTTCTATTTGCCTTATTTCTCCTACTTCTGTAACCCTGAATACTTCACTTGTATCTTCACTTAATACCTCAAGCATCGTAACACTATAGCTCTGTTGTTTTTCGTTCCTTGTTAACGAACTAAGCATGAATTTTTTACCTGAGTTGTTAGGGTCGCTCAATACATTACTAAACTTCACGCTATTATTTAAGCATGAGATTTCACCGTCTACCTCTTGTGTAGGGCCGTTGTAATTACTCGCAATCCTTAACCCTAATATATCTTGTATTGTTAAGTCTTCCGTTGTACCATCTCTATACCACGAGCTTGTAGGGGTCGTTCCTTGTGCATCTAAGTACATAGCATTCTTAAACATACTACTCGGATTATCAAAGTTATTCCAATCTGAAAACAGTAATTCAATAGGCTCCTCTGAGAATGTATAGTTACCGACATTAGGAAACTCTAACGGGAATTTATCAGGTAGTTTTATCGCGTTCTCTGTTGAGTTCAAAGTAATATCTAGTATCTCGGTACTCTGTGTTATTTGGCCCGTTCCTACTGCTCTATATATTTTGAATATTAACGCTCCGCCATCTGGTAATGCGTCGGTATCTATCTGTATTTCATTAGGTATATTGTAATTATGACCGTCTACCGAATTATTATAATACAACATCTCACTATCTGGCGCACTTGTATCATTTGTCCATGTACCATTTTTCTTTAATAGATACGGTCCTATTTGTAAATCAAACCTTTGCGTAAAATCAGTTAAAGAATCTGTATCACCTCTGACTATATAATTTATTGTTAAACTGTATTTAGTACCATCCTTGGATACTGTAATAATCCGTGGATCGGCTTCTACATACGCTACCCCTGAATCATCCCCTACCATCTTTAATACATTCTTTGATTTATCGCCAACGGTAATAGCTGCTACCTCCCCTATGTTATTATCATCCTGCCAGTTTACATACTTCTTGTTTTCGTCAATCCTATCGAAATCACCATTACGGATTACATTTTTAAATTGACTTACTACCTGTGATATTTTGACTTTCGCATGTCCCGGAATCATGGTCATTGTACTTTGACCATCTATTCTTACTTTTGGGTCTGCCGATGCGGTAGTTAGTGCCAATGCTGGATTATAATTGGCTGTCGTTGCGTTGTCTCCGAATGCATCATATATTGTCTGTACATATGTGGTCTGCATATTATCTATAGACCTAATATGCCACGCACCATCTTCTTGGAATATATGCGCACCGTATGGGCGTAATATCTCGCTTATGACCTTATAACAATCCCATGGATCAGTGCCATCGTTAAACATATCAAGGTTTATATATGTCTGCTCTAATGGGGTGGTCGTTGAGCTGTTTGTGTGTGCAGCTTCAAATACATCTATACTTACATACATAGGTAATTGATGTAGGGTATAGAGTAAACAGATTTTAATTATCTCTAGTTGCGACTTTATACCTGAGTATAACTCCCCGTTATCATCGAGAAAATCAACCTGTTTAAGCATACCTAACCCATCTATAAACGATGATTTTATTTCATAAGGCGTATCCGCGTAGGCTTCGCTATAACCTTCATTTTTAGCAAACCCTCGCCATTCTTCCGTACCATCTCTATCAACAATTAATAAAAATTGGTCTTCCTCTCCTGTGAATAAATCTAAGAATTGAAATGATGTATCAGACATCATTGAAAGAGTGACTTCACTACCTTTAATTATATCGTACTTAGCGTCTGAGTTAGACCCTTGACGGTAGTTTGTTATCAATGGATTGCCCCCTGCGTTTATATCAGTCAATGCCCCCGCATAACCCTTCTCATAGATATTGCACGATATGGTTTCATCACTCCGATTCTGAAACTGTACCCGCCATCTAGCCCCGTAATTATTCGCTGGTGAAAGTCTAACGGTATCCGTTCTTACATTCCCTAATGAATCAATAACCGCAAATGTCATAACTGAATCCTCTGGTACTGGAATACCTGAAAACGTGTCTCCTAATTGACATGAACTACTATTGCCCGATGCCCTACAATATCTTATTGGGGTGTTTGTTCCACTCGCTACTATTTGTATATCTGCCGTTGTACTTGCTCCGCTACCTGAATATGTTACATATATATTTTCTAATGCTAAATCATTTAAGATGACAGCAGCACCCCCCACATCCTGAGATGTAGACACGTATGTATTTAATGTTGTTTGGTCTGTTGTACCGACTGGGTTTATATTTAATGCTGCGGTTGTTATAACAGTGTACCTGTCTGGTATAAGGTCGTAAACTTGTATTTCTGTAGCCGTTGGTATTTGATCGTTACCAGTTATATTATTTAAGTCATTACCAAATGCTGGGTTTTCTTGGAATATCAAACTCCAATCATACCCTACATAACTAATTGGATTAAGTACATAGTATCCACTAGCTACAGCAGCGTTTACCGAATGATCAGAAACTATTGCATGTAGTTGTGTATCCCAATAATATATAAATTGGGATGCTGGCCCGTAAATACTTGCCGTTACCGTTCTAGTTTTTATTACTCGTTTAGACATTAGGTACCTCTTGATTGTGATCTATTCGCCCTATCCAATACATAAACTAAATCTTGCCCTTTTATCTTAAATTCAGCAATACCACTTCCCCCGCTTTTACCTTCACCGCCTCCCATGAATTTCTTTAACTTATCCAACGGAGCTATTACCTCTGGATTGTTCATTGATGTGCCTATTCCCTCACCTACTAAAGCATTCGTAGCACCAAAGGCTAAACCGCCATCTGCTAATGCTGGTGTACTGGATATAGCTGCCTTCGCTTGCGCGACTCCACCAAGTACCGCACCCACACCTGAAGCTATGGCCCCTAAGTTTGCAGGGAATACTAAGCCAGCTCCCGCAGCAACAGCAGACGCAATGCCCTGAGCCGTACTTATTATAATACCCGCTAATGCTAATGCTTTACTTTTCTTAGCACCTTCTTTCTTAGCTTTTAATTCGTTCTCCTGTAGTTTAGCGTCAATAGCTGCAACATCTTCTTTAGCTGCTATCTCTGCTTCCTTGGATAATGTACCCGCCTCTCTTTTGGCTTCCATCTCCTCAAGGATCATTTCTTTCTTAGCTTCTAAATCTGATTTCTCAGCCTCTAATGTTGCTAGTTTCTTTTCCCTTGCTACATCCTCTAATTGAGTCAGTCCATCCGTTATAGCTGACGCTAGCTCTAAACCCCCGTTTAATATTTGTTTCTTCTTCTCTGCTGCTGCTTCATCGGCAGATATATTTTCTTCATTCTTTTTTATGTTGATTTGATTTTCAGCATCAGCCAATTGCTGTTCTAAATCATTTGTACTTTCACCGAATGACTTTCTTAATGCAATCTGTTTTCTAAGAAAATCCGCTTCTGTTTTAAGCTTCTGACTATGGAAAGAGTTTTGTAATGACTCATCTGATTTACTAGCCTCTAAATCAATTCCTCGTAACTCATCGTTATGTTCATTCTGTAATGCTAACTCCTGTTTATTAAATTCCTTTTGCCTTTTTTCAGCAGCTTTTTTACTAGCCTTATCCGCTTGCTCTAGTGCTAAAGTCTCAGGGTCTTTCTGGTTTCTCTTTTTTCTCTCTTTCTCTCTCTTTACTTCCTTTGATTTTCTTATTGCATTTTGATTGTCTTGCTCCTGCTTTGCATCCTTATTCCTTTTTTTAGTTAGCTTATCCTGTTGAGCTATAGCAGCTACACTTGCCTTCTGAGCCTCTATTTTAGAATCTACTATAGCGGAACCAAACTCTCTTTCTAATGCTGTCGAGGCTTCTTTTGATTCATTTAGGGCTAGTTGTGATTCTTCAATCTGTTTCTGGATGCTA
>Ga0255047_10002698_pt1 | contig 11578 bp, 5 predicted proteins | sample JV7_2_1_MG_FD_183640 | JGI IMG/M metagenome (GOLD analysis project Ga0255047, IMG submission 183640) | Seawater microbial communities from Jervis Inlet, British Columbia, Canada - JV7_2_1 | ecosystem: Environmental > Aquatic > Marine > Inlet | place: Canada: British Columbia | collected 2016-10-06
TTCCTCGCGGTGCGATTCTCGCCAACCAGCCACTCGAGGCGCGCGGTGTCGCCGTCCTTCACGCCGGCCACGAGGTCGGCGTACGGGATGCGGCTGCCGAGGCCTGCCTCGTCGATTTTGGCACCCGCGGTGGCCATCGCCTCGGCGCAGGCTTCGTTGACGAAGTTCACGATGGGCGGCGCGCAGCGGAAGTTCTCGGACAACTCCAGCACGACTCCATGCCGCCGCATGCCCTCGGTCACCTCGTTCCAGACCGAAATATCGGCACCGCGGAAGCGGTAGATCGACTGCTTGGGGTCACCGACCAGGAACAACTGCGGCCGGGTCACGCAGCGGGCCGCGGTGTTGCCCTCGCCGTCCTCTTCACCGCTGTCGCCACTGTCACCCCCGACGGTCTGCAGCAGGCCGGCGATGGCGAAGGCGATATCGCGCTGGGCGCCATCGGTGTCCTGGAACTCGTCCACGATCAGGATGCGGTAGCGGCGGCGGATGCCCTCGAGGGCGGCAGCGGCGTTCTCGCCGGTCAGCAGCCTGCGGGCATCGAGGATGAGAGAGTCGAAGTCGCGGGCGTTCTCGTCGGCGAGGTAGCTGTTCCATTCATTGAGAGCCCGGCGCGCCAGACTGACGAGGGCCTCGGCGTGGCGCAGGGCAGCACTGTCTTTTGCCTCGTCCCACTCCCCCGCCAGTCGCTCGAGCACCTCGGCGTCGAGCGTGTCATCGGGACCGAGCCAGGCAGCATAGCGGTCCTCGTGCCAGCGCAGGTCGACCATCGCCGTGCGCACGTAATCGACCACGCCGTTGCTGAAGCTGAAGCCGGTGAGCTTGAACTTCTGCAGCAGGCGGCCCGCCCCTTCGTGACCCTCCGCGAGCGCCCGCTTGATCACATCCTTGATGAGATCGTCCATCGCCGCCCACGATTCGCGCTGATCGAGAATCCGGAAGGTAGGATCGATCTCGAGGCGCAGCGCGTGTTCGCGCAGCAGTTCGCCGCAGAAGGAGTGAATCGTGCCGATCGAGGCACGGTCGATCTGCCAGCGCAGCTCGTCGGCGCGCTCGGACGCCATGATCCCCTCGCGCAGTCGGCGTTTGAGGTCGTAGGCGGCCTTCTCGGTGAAAGTGATCGCGGCGATCTCGCGCAGTTCGCAGGGATCGGCGCAAACGGCCAGCGCGTGGCCTGCTCCCGGGTCCGCCTCGTCACGGGCCGGCTCGAGCACCAGCCCGAGCAGCCAGCGTATCTTGGCCACCACCGTGGCGGTCTTGCCGGTGCCGGCGTTCGCCGCCAGCAGAGCGTGCCGGGTCTCGGTGATGGCGGCGGCCTGTTGCGGGGTCCAGCGCAGCTCAGGCATCGTCGCTTCCCAGTTCGAAGAGCGTGCCCTGGGCCTCCGCGGACTCGTCGTCCACGCCCGCAGGCGGGGTTTGCTGCGGCGGTGTGTCCTCGAGTGAAAGATCGTCGGGCGGGCTTCCTGCGCCCGGTGCGGGCTCGGGCGAGAGCGGCTCGGCGTGCTCGTAGCGGTTGCCCTCGGAAAGCTCCGCTTCCGACCGCGCGACGTCGCGGTCCGCATGCCAGGGTGCCCACCCCTTCGACTTCATCGAGGCGACCGGCTCGAACAGCCCGTCGCGGATGCGGCCGGGAATGCTGAGGGCGTACCGCAGGGCGTCATCGTACTTGGCTTGCCGACGCTCGATCCTGCCACCGTACTGGAGGCGCCGCTTGGATGGCTTGAGCGACCGGTAGTAGCCAAGCGACATCTCGCGGCCGTCGTTCTCGAGAGCCTGCATGTAGAGAGGCGCCTGTAGCGCGGAGCCGTCATCGTAGTCGTTGGCGCCGGGGGTGCCCCCGCTCTTGTAATCGAGCACCTGATGACCCTTCGTGCCGAGGTCGACACGGTCGATGCGCCCGTGCAGGCGCAAACGCGCGCCGACGCCAGCGGTGTCTTCGCCCTCGATGTAGACCGGATCGTCACCGAATCCGAAGCTGTGTTCGATGAGCTCGGGGCGCTCTCCCTTCTCGGCGAGGTGAACCAGTTCCCATTCGAGGAAGGAACGCACGTTGTCGCGAATGCGTTCCCACTGCTGCTCCCAGAGAACCTCGGCGCCCAGCCACCGGTCGTCGGCCCGAGCGTCGGCGAGCACCTCGGCGGCGGCCGTCTCGAAGGCATCGTGCGCGCGGTCGGTGAACTCCGTCGGCAGGTCGTCCTTTACGCGCGCGTAGAACTTCTCCAGTAGCGCGTGGGCCATCCAGCCGAACACCAGCGGCGTGACCTCTTCGTCGGCCTCCTTGGCCTCCTCGTAATCCAACACCCGATCGAGCAGGAACTGGAACGGGAGCTTGGAATAGGCCTCGAGGCCGGAGGCGGACCAGCGGTAGTCGTCGCCGAATCGCTTCGCCAGCCAGTCCAGCACCCGCGGGTCGCGCAGCCAGCCGTTCCAGGGATTGGGGCGCAGAGCCGGGGATTCGGGCGTGAGCGGGACGGCGCCGGTGTCGCGGTAGGACTCGGCGACGGCCCCGACGATGGCGTGGGGGATGAGCTCGGGGGTGCCGGGGTGCAGGACGGGAGCTTCGCGGCCGCCGGAATCCGCGCGTCTCCCGTGACCGCCATCGACCTTCTCGAGATGGTCGTGCAGCGCCACCGCAGCTTGCTGGTTGGCCTGCGCGGCAGTGACCGGCACGAACCGCACATCGTCGGCCTCGCGATGCGTCCGGGTGCGCGGCAGCTCGGTGGTCGGGTCGTGATCGGGCACGAGGAGAGACGGCAGCAGCGGCGCCCCCGAGGGGTCGGACGTGCGGTAGGTCACGGTGATCTCGCCAGCCGAAGTAACGGCGCGCCACAACGCACGTTCGCGCTGCAGCTCGAGATCGCGCCATGTGAGCGGAATGCCCGCCGCGCACAGACGGGCGCGCTCGTCGTTGGACAGCACGCCACCCGCCGGGGTGGGTCGCGGGAAGACACGATCGTTGGCGTGGACGACGAGGACATGATCGAACGGCAGTAGGGCGGCATCGTGGGCCTCGAGCACCTGCACGCCCTTGTGCACCGGCGTGGTGATGCTCAGCTCGTTGCCCTCGAGCATGCGCTGCAGTAGCCGGCGCCACTCCGCCGGGTCGAGCGGCGGGGAGGGGTGGTCCAGGTCGAGCCACTCGCGCAGCAGCACCTCGGTCTGGCGCACGCCGCGCTGGTCGAGTCGAACGATGTCCCAGCGCTGAGCATCGAGCGTTTCGGGGTCGGCCTCGCCGTCGCGATCACCGTTATCCTCGCGCCGGCCGCCGATCGGATCACAGAGCCGACGGCGCAGGTGGAAGGCCGCCGGGTGCTCGTCGCGCAGCAGCCGCAAGGTGAGATCGATCCACTCCGCCTCGCTGCGCGCTGCCGCCAAGGACTCGAGAACGCTGCGCACGACGCGGAACTGCTCGAGATCGCGCCCGACCGCGTCGGCGAACAGGCCGGAACCGCGAACATCACGATCCTTCGGACGTCCGCTCGCGTCGGCGTCCTCGAGCTTGGCGATCAGCCGTTCGATCTCCCTCTCCCAGCGCTCCAGACCCTCCACGCGCCGGGTATGGGCGATGAAGTCGATGGTGCGCAGGTCGATACGGATGTCGAGCAGCGTGTTGTCGAGCACCGGTCGCAGGGTGCGGTAGGTCCAGCCGGCGGCGGCGCCACGGAACAGCGACAACAACGCCTTGAGCGCAGCGATCTCGACGAGGCGGGCGCGGACGATGGTGGTGGCCGTCACGCCGGTGTCGAGCAGAGCGCGATGGATGCGGCCGGTGTCATCGTGGCCGGAACGCGCGACGACGGCGATGCGGTGCGGCTCGACCTCATGTTCCGCCAGCAGTCGTTTGACCTGCCGGGCTACCCACTCGGTCTCGCGTTGGGTGTCGGGGGCCGGTTGCACGTGGATGGTGGGCGGCGTCTCGCTGGCAGGCGCGTCGCCCGCCGCCAGGAGGGTGTCGCGGCCCGGCTCGAGGTCCTCGACGCCACCGCCGTCGATCTCCGCGAAGCTGTCCCACTCACTCGACTCCGGCTCGCCAGCGGTCGGCGCCAGCAAGTACAACTGCACCTCCACCTCGGCTTGTCGGGCGAGCGACGTGAGCAGGCGTTGCCGCGAGCGCGCCATGTACAGACCGTAGAGGTGCAGGTTGCCGGCACCGCCCAGCGCCTCGCCCAGACCTCCGGCGTCGATTATGTCGGCGACCATCGCGCTGGTCTGCCGGGCGTCGATGCGCTCGCGCCGCGCCAGTTCGTCCAAGTAGCCGCGGTAGGTGCCGACGATCCAGTCGTTGCGGCTGCGCGAGAACGCGTCGCCGTTGTCGAGGTCGCGCAGCGCATCGGCGAGGCGATCGGGCGCGACGCCCTCCGGAAGCAGCTCACCGAACAGGGCGTCCAGCATGTGGCCGCGGACCACCCCGTCGCTGCGGCTCGGATCGCGCAGGCCCACCTCCCTGGCCACGTTGCGAGCGACGCGGCTGATGACCCGCCGCCGTGTCAGCAGACCAAGCCGTCGTGCCCGGATGTCGAAGCGCGCCGCCAGATGCCGGAGCGTCGTTACTGGCGGCCCCAGCCAACCCTTCACCCCGCGCGCATGAGCAGCCTCGTAAAGCAGGTCGACCTGGCTCTCCTGCGCCAGCCAGATATGCGCCCCGAAGTCTGCCGGTCCCGGGTTCTCACCGACCTGCTCGAGGAAGCGCGTGCCGCACGCTTCCCACAGCGTGCGGGCGTCGCGGGCGCGGACCAGGTTCAGCGGCATCCGTACATCTCGCCGTCTTGCATGCCGCGAATCTTAGCGGTCATCGCCATCCGGGGGAGCCAGGTGGCCACTTGTCGCAACGCCTCCCCGGCCGCGCGGCGTCAACGGATTCTCTCTCTGGCGAGTAGTGGTAGGCAGGAGTGCCGGCCGGCACTGCGGATTCCCCGGCAAGTAGGATTCCCGAATGGACAACGTCAAAGCGGCGGCACGGTCTCTGATCTCAACCCCAGGCCCGACGCTCGTGGTGCTCGCCACCCTGGCGTTGGCCATCGGCGCCAACACCGCGATCTTCAGTATCGTCAACGGTGTGCTGCTGCGTCCGCTCGGTTACGGTGACGACAGTCGGCTGGTGGTCCTGTGGGCCACCGCCGGGGATGGCGGCAGCGATCTCTTCAGGCTCTCGCCGGCCGATTATCGCGATCTGCGCGACGGCGCCGATGCGTTTGGCGGTCAGGTTGCTCTGTACCGATCCATCGGTTCGACCCTGACCGGGCGCGACCGACCGGCCCAGGTGGGGAGTCTGACCGTGACCGCGCGGGTGTTCAGGACCCTGGACGTGAAACCCGCGCTGGGCCGCTTCTACGACGACGCGGACGAGGACCCCGGCTCCGGCAAGAAGGTGGTGATCACGCATGCCTCGTGGACACGGCGCTTCGGTGCCGATCCGTCGATCGTGGGATCCACTATCGAGCTGAACGATGTGCCCTACACGGTGGTCGCGGTCACCGAACCCGGCTTCCAGTTCCCCCCGGGTGACGACGAAACTGAGCTGTACTTCCCGATGGGGTTGACGGACGACATTCTGCTCGAAAGGGACCATCGGATGTTCGACGCGATCGCCCGGCTGGCGCCCGGCGCTACGCTGGAAGGCGCGCGCGCCGAAATCGCAGCGCTCTCGGCGCAACTGGCCGACGAATTCCCCGACACCAACGAGGGCTGGGGGATGACGGCGCGGCCACTGCGGAGCGAGTTGCTCGGCGACCTCGCGCCGATGCTGTGGGCGCTCGGGGGCGCCGTCTTCCTCGTCCTGCTCACCGCCTGTGCCAACATCGCCAACGTTCTGGTGGCGCGCTCGACCGCTGCGAGTCGGGAGTTTGCCGTTCGCGCCGCCCTCGGCGCCCGACCGCGCGATCTTTGCATGCGGTCGCTCGCCGAGAGTCTGATCCTGGGCGTCGTCGGGGGCGCCGGCGGCATACTGCTGGCCTTTTGGGGGGCTGCGTTTCTCCGCAGCGTGTTGCCGGCCGCGATTCCGCGAGTAGGCGCCATCGGCGTGGACGGTTCCGTGCTGCTGGTCGCCGCCTTGTTGTCCGTCGGTTCGACGGTCCTGTTCGGATCGTTGCCGGCGCTGCGCAGCATGGCGCCCGACCTGCACGAATTGCTCACGCCCGCGGGTGCGTCCGGTGCGGCAACCGGAGGGGGGCAGCGCCTGCGCGAGATGATGGTAGTCGTGGAGGTTGCATTGGCGATCGTGCTGCTGGTTGGTGCCGGCCTCATGGTGCGGAGCTTCGCGCGGCTCAGCCAGGTGGATCCGGGATTCCGCCAGGACGGCGTGGTCTCGGTAGGCGTGCAACTGCCCACGTCGCGATACGCCCGCAGCGAATACCGTCTCTTCTTCGAGCAGTTCGTCGAGCGCGTCGGTCAGCTACCCGGGGTCAAGGCGGCGGGCGCCGTCTCGGATCTGCCGATGAGCAACGTGGGGTTGGACCTGGAACTCGAGTTCACGGTACTCGGCCTCGATGCAGCCTTACCGACGGCAAGGCCGAATGCCGAGTTTCGCCTGGTCGTTCCCGGCTACTTCGATGCGATGGGCATGGAGCTCGTCCGCGGACGCTCTTTCGACCAGTTCGACTCCAGCAGCGACACCCTCGTCGGGATAGTCAACGAGACCGTCGTAGATCGCTACTTCCCGGATCTCGATCCGATCGGGCGATCCGTGGATGTGACAGCGATCGGCGAGATCGAGATCATCGGCGTGGCCGCGAATATCCGCCACGGCGGGCTGCAGTCCAAGTACGAGTCCGAGATCTTCCTGCCGTACGGCCGCCTCGCAACCCTGCAGATGCATGTCGTGGCGCACTCCGATCTGGAGACGGCTGCGGTGGCGAGAGCCGTCGGGGACGTCCTGGCGGACATCGATCCGCAGCTGGCGCCTTCCGAGGTCGTCGCCGTTTCCGAACTGCTGTGGGAATCTGCCGCGCAGCCGCGATTCAACACCGCCCTGTTGAGCGCTCTCGCGCTGTGCGCCTCCATCCTCGCCATCGTCGGCACCTACGGCATCGTCAGTTACTCGGTAGCCCAGCGGACGAGTGAAATCGGCGTGCGCATGGCACTGGGAGCGAGCGCCGCGTCGACGGTCGCGATGATCGTGCGCCAGGCACTCCGGATCGTTCTGGTCGGCGCATCTCTCGGCGTCCTGGGTGCGATCGGCGCTACCCGGTTCCTGACTCGACTGCTGTTCGAGGTGGCGCCAACCGACCTCGTCACGTACGGCGTGGTGGTCGTGGCCGCCGTGCTGGTCGGGGCCCTCGCCGCCTGGTTGCCCGCTCGCCGGGCAACGCGGATCGATCCGGTTTCGGCACTGCGCTACGAGTAGAGGGCGGCCAGCACGAGGGACGTGCCGGCGGGCTGAATCCGACGTCGGCGTTGCCGCGTATCCCGGGAGCCACCGAAGATTTGTCGGCGCGCAGGTGTCGGGTCTGGCTATGCTCTCGGTAACGGCAGCAGTGCGAACCGACGCACTGCAGGCGGCCGGGCGCGACCGTGTCAGTGGCAGGAGGATTCATGAGTAGGGTCATTCACAGCATGATCCGGGTGCTCGATCTGGGTCGTTCCATCGCCTTCTACCGCCAGGCGCTGGGGCTCGAAGTCGCCGATCGAGTCGAGTTCGACCACTTCACGCTCGTGTACCTGCGCAACGACGAGTCGGAGTTCGAACTCGAGCTGACCCTCAACAAGGGCACGACGGAGCCCTACGATCACGGCACGGCCTACGGCCATCTCGCGGTCAGCGTGGACGATGCGCGTGCGGAGCGGGGGCGTCTCGTCGCAGCCGGGCTCGCCCCGGAAGAGGTGAAGGAGCTGCACCACGACGGCGAGTTACTGGGGCGGTACTTCTTCGTTAGCGATCCGGACGGTTATCGAATCGAGGTTCTCGAGCGCGGCGGCCGCTTCCGCTGAGCACGTCCCGGGAATCGCGGTTGGGCGGACGTCGACCCCGCGACCGGACCGAGAGAACAGCCGGCCTCTGCCGCAGTCCCGCAGTCCGGGGAGATCCGTAAAGGGGTCGTCGGGTCCTGACAGGAAGGGGGCGCCTGGCGCTCAGTGGGCGGCCAGAAAGTCGAGGATCTCCTCGGTGAGCCGTTCGGCCTGATCGGTCTTGAAGATGTGCTGGGCGTGCGCGTCGCCCGGCAGCAGCACGAGCTTCCTGGGCTGCGGCGCGCGCTCGTACTGCTCTCGAATCCCCGGCGTCATGGGCTCGGCTTCGCTGGCGATGTACAGGATCCGGGCAGCATGCAGCTGTTCCGGAGTCTCGACCCACCCACCCGAGAGCAGCACCAGTGCATCGATCTGTCCGGGAGCGGCGAGGACCGCCGCCTGCGCCGCAGCGCCGCTTCCCATACTGCCGCCGATTACCGAGACCGCCGTGGCCTGCTGTTCCTCGCGGAGGTAACGGATTCCACCCAGGACATCCTGCTCGAGCCCGCCAGTGCCGCCGCTGGAGTCGCCATAGCCGCGGAAGTCGATCGCCAGCACCTGGTATCCGTCGGCCTCCAAGCGCCGGGCCAGCGGTGCCCAGCTCTCCTTGTCGAAGATCCGGCCGTGCGCCAGCAGTACCGCGTGGGTTCCTTTTCCGTACAGGTCGGCGTGGATCGTGCCGCCATCCGGGGTTGGAAAGGACACCGCCTCGGGGGCCTGCCGGGCGGCAGTGGTGCCGGCCGCGAGAAGGCCCAGAAACGCAACGAGCGACGCGCTGGCCCGGGTCACTGGGCGCGCCGCCAATCCAGGTACTCGCGCATCATCGCGTCGTCATCGATCTCGCGCGCGCGCATCGTGTCGATAATGTCCTGCCGCGCGCTGGCGCCGGCGATCGATCGGTACCAGGCCTCGGCCATCAGCTTGGATCCGCGCGCGTTCGGGTGCAGCCGGTCGTCGGTGAACGCATCGGGATGCTCGGCGATGGTCAGTGACCAGACATCGGGGCCCGCGTGTACGAAGGGGTGTTCACGACGCAGCAACTCGTCGAGGGCGAACCGCTCGTTGCCGACTTCGGGCTCGTAGCCTTCCTTGTAGATATGCATGCCGATGATCACGTGCTCGATGCCGTCGGAGCGCAACTGCATCGCCAGTTTCTCGAGCGCATCGGCACCTATGCGGATGCCGTGCTCGTCGTCCGCCGAGGTCACCGGCCCGAGGCGTGTCTCCGGTGTCGGGGTGCGCTGCAGGGACTGCTGCAGGAGCGCGATCGTCGCCGCGGGAGCCTCGCCCCGGAGCCGCGGTGTGTCGCCGAAGAAGTCGGTCAGCATCGCCCCGTAGGTTGCCTGGTAGTCCTCACTCGACGGGTCGGCGATCCAGCGTCCTACGGGCGAGCCCCCGATCACGGCGTTGAGCACATGGTAGGTACGTTCGCCGGCGTGCTCATCGAGCATGTCCTGCACCAGTTGCGGCCACACGTACGAAGTCGAGTATCCGACCAGGATGAAGGACTTCGCGTTGCCGTCGAGCAGGACCGGTCGTTCGACCGGAGCCGCCGCGGTCGTTTCGGGAGCCGACGCGGCCGGCGCCGGCGCCGTGTCCGCGGCACACGCGCCGAGCAGGAATCCGAGACCAATCGTGGCGACGATACGCGCCCAAAGGCATTTGTGCATGGGTCCTCGCGAGCGGCTGGGTGGGAAGGTGCCCGCACTGTAGGAAGCCATGGCACTCGCGTCAACGGGGACAGCTGTGAGAGTGCGAGGCAGCTCATCCGGCGGCCGGATCCCGGCGGCGCCACGGTCCGAGCCAGATTCAGCTCGTCCGGGTCGGGATCCCGGTTGGCTCAGAACAATCGCGTAAGCCCCAGCATCGCGCGTATCCCTCGTTTGTCGAGGCCGTCTCGGACGGTCCAGTAGTGCCGCAGGCTCGAGTTGAACAGGAACCTGCCGTAGTCGAAACGTACGCCGAAACCCGCTTCGTAGTAGGTCTCTCCCCGCCCGGTGGAGTCGTCCCACAATCGGGCGTTTGCCAGCACATTGACGCTCAGCGGTGGCAGCAGCCGCCAGCTGGCCGTGACCCTGCCCAGAGCCCTTCGTGTCGTGCGTTCGGGAATGCTGGCGATCTGCTTTGACTGGCTCAGATTCACGCTGATCGTGGCGCCGTTGTCGAACTGGTAGCCGAAGAACTCGTTGAAGTTCAGCCGCCTGTACGCCGAACTGCGTGAACGAAACGTCTCATATTCTCCGGAGGAGATCGTGCGGAAGCGCCCGCCGCTCAGCCGCAGCTTCAGTCCGACGGTGCTGCTGTCGGTGGGCGACAGTAACCCCTGATCGTCGCCTGCCAGAAGGTCCTGGTGCGCGCTGCTGCGCTCGAAGAACGGTGAGATCCAGCCGTAGTCAAGGCCGACCGACCAGGCCTGCGTGTGGTGGCCGACGCGAGTGTGCGCCGGTGCCAGCACTCTATAACTGACCAGCAGGGGTTGGCCGTCCGCGATCCGCCCCTCCGGAGTGATGATGATCTCGGCCAGGTCGCCAATGTACTCCACTAGATAATCTACGTTCTCCTCGTAGACCACCACCTGCGACTGGTCGGTGACCAGTACACTCCCGACTACGACATGAGGCTCCAGCAAGGTGAACGGCGCTCCGATGCGACCGACATGGCGCTCGTCGACGATCTCCAGTTCGCTCTCGCCGAAAGCATTGTTCTGCAGCCGATAGGCGCGCCTGTAGCGACCGATGAAGCGCCCCCCACCGATAATCTCCTTGCGATAGCCCAGGTTCACAGCCATCGTGTAAGTGGTCTTCTTCCCGCCAGCCGGCATCCGATTTCGACTTGCGCCGACGCTCACGGTGGTGGACAGGCTCCTATACAACTGATGTGACAGGTTGATCCCGGCGCCGGTGCCCACGTAGACCTGCTCCCCCACATGTCGCTCGTTGAAGTTATAGCTCAGCGCTGTCGACAGGCTAGGCAGGATTTGAACGCCAAGGCTCTCGCTGATATTGAATCGCTTGAGCGGCCTGGGCCCGCCGCGACTGAACCCTTGCACGCTCGTACGCAACTCTTCGTTTGCGAGAAACGGCAACCGCACCGTGTGCACCAGGCCGGCTCTATGGGTTGGATTGCTAAGACCGGGCAGCAGATCGTTGCGCAGATCGTCAAAAGCCCATGACAGGTTCAGCGACTGCAAGTCCCACCTCTCGAAAGCGGTGAACTCGAGCGCGCGGCGCGTCTCGACCGATCGAGTCACCCGGGTTCCCGACCACGAGGCCCGGTCGATGTGATAGCGCCTGGCTATGATCGCGGGTGACATCGGCAACTTGCCGAATCTCAACGTCGCGGTCTGGATGTCGTTGTTGATGACGGTTGAAGTGCCGAACTCCATGTTGACGTCACTGTTGCTCCGCGACGCGTTGACGTCCAGCTGATAAGCGGCAGATGGCCTCACGTTGAGGCCGATGTCGTAGTTCAGTGCCCTGCCGCGTACGGAGTTTGTGGTTGTGCGCTCGACCGTGCCGCTCGGCGCGTTGATGCTGACAATATTGGCTGCGCTGGTCTGCTGTGTGAGGATCGAAGCGCCGCCCCGCAGCACCAGGAGACGGCGGCCGACGATGAGGCCGGTGTTTCGTAACTC
>Ga0255047_10002699_pt1 | contig 11575 bp, 8 predicted proteins | sample JV7_2_1_MG_FD_183640 | JGI IMG/M metagenome (GOLD analysis project Ga0255047, IMG submission 183640) | Seawater microbial communities from Jervis Inlet, British Columbia, Canada - JV7_2_1 | ecosystem: Environmental > Aquatic > Marine > Inlet | place: Canada: British Columbia | collected 2016-10-06
ATCAACACGATTTCGTACGAGGATTCCGAGGGCGGTCTCAGGGAACTGTACGATCGCATCAAGGGACCGAACAACAACGTTGACAACATCATGCTGGCGCACAGTTTGCGCCCGCATTCGATGCAAGGTCACATGACGCTGTACAAATATGTCCTGCACCATCCGCGCAACACTCTGCCGAAAGTCTATCTCGAGACGATTGGCGTGTACGTAAGCTCGTTGAACAATTGCGATTACTGTGTCGAACATCACTTTGCCGGAATGGTGCGCCTGCTTGGTGATGCCGACCGTGCCGATGTCATTCGACAGGCGCTGCAGAATCGCCGTCCGGAAGACGCCTTCGATGCAGGCGAACTGGCCGGCCTGATTTACGCAGGTAAGCTCACACTGACCGCCGATCAGGTGACTGAGGCCGACATAAAGGCATTGCGACAGGCGGGCCTCGATGACGGCCAGATTCTCGAGATTAACCAGGTGACCGCTTACTTCAGTTACGCCAACAGAACTGTTCTCGGTCTGGGCATCAACACAAAAGAGGATATTATTGGGTTGTCGCCCGGCGATTCGTCGGAACCCGACAACTGGTCGCACGACTGACATCGAGCGTTAGGAGAACAGCAAGATGCCACTTGAATACTTTGATCCCGATGCAGAAACAGCCGACGTCGTTGCTGCGTTAAGGCGTGATGGCGCGGCCGTTGTTACAGAGCAAATCGCGCCGGAGCTTGCAGGTGTTGTCCTGGCCGGAGTGCGCACACCGTTCGACGAAGTCGGCAGATTCGATGAAAGTGATTTCAACGGCTATACGACGTTGCGTGTGAGCGGGGTTCTCGCTATCTCGCCGACCTCACCTGAACTGGTTGCTCATGCGCGTGTGATGGACGTGGCGGACGCCATCTTGCTGGATCACTGCGTCAATTACCGCATCGGCAGCTTGACAGCCATTGAGATTCATCCGGGCGAGACCGATCAATACATGCATGTCGATGACGGTATTTATCCGGTTCGCATGCCGGGGATGCAATTGCAGATCAGTGCAATGTGGGCACTTGAGGACTTTACCGAAGAAAATGGTGCCACGCGTGTGGCACTTGGCAGCCACCTCGACTCGAACATAAATCGGTACAACACAGTGGAAATGCAACACCAGGACAATACCGTGCAGGCAGTCATGCCCAAAGGCTCCGTACTCTTTTACCTGGGCAACACCTGGCACGGCGGCGGCGCCAATCGAACCGACAAGCCCCGCGCTGGACTGATAAACACCTATGCGCTTGGTTGGCTGCGGCAAGAGGAAAACCAGTACCTCAACGTACCGCGGGAGATCGCCGAGCAACACTCGGAAACCATTCAGAAGCTGATGGGCTACCAGATGCACCGAACTCTGGGCGCGTATCAGAATACAGATGGCACCTGGTTCGAGAACTGATCGCAATTTCCTGAAGGGAGAGAAATGCACTATTCAAGCAAGTTCTTAATGCGTGCAGGCGCAATTCTAGTCCTCATTGCACCAGCGATGACACAGGCTCAGTGGTCCGATCCGGAGGAGGGGGACCTCGTTATTCGCGGTGGCTGGTTATTCGACGGCGTCAGCGATACACGACGTCACAACAGCGGCATCGTAATTTCCAACGGAAAAATCATTGAAGTAGACGCTGATATCGAGCGGCGGATTTTGATCGCCGCCAACGTCATTGATTTGCAGAACTCCGACACGATTCTTCCCGGCATGATCGATTTGCATGCGCATTACAACTTTGACCTCGTTGATTCGGGTCGAGTCGAGGAGGTCGTCTACAACGGCATAATATTCCTGGCCAACGGAGTGACGTCAACCTGGTCGGCCGGCGAATACTATCCCGAGCGCGTTATCGCCCGGCGTGACCTGATTGATGCTGGCGAAGCGACCGGACCGCGCTTGTTCGCTTCCGGCCCTTACTTCGGCGGGTTTCGCTGCGAGTACAGCATCAAGACGGCGGCAGACGACTGTCTCGCCTGGCCGAACGACATAACCGAAGAAGAGATTCGACGCGAGGTCGACAAATGGGCTGAGCAAGGCGTCATTAGCATCAAAATCAAACAGGCAACACCTGGCGAAGCCAAGATACTGATCGAACAGGCACACAAAAATGGCATGACCGCGACCGGGCATCTCTCAAATTACGATGTCGAATACGACGTGACTCTGCGAGACGCCATCCTGATGGGGATCGACCGGGTCGAACACCAGCTCACGCTTGGCAGCGGCGGTCCCGGAAGTGCAGAAATGCAGCAGATGATCGAACTGATGCTCGCACACGAGGTCTACTACGATGCCAACCTGCAAATGTACGGTGGGGTTAATTTACGGCAGGAAAATCTAACCGAGATGGTGTGGGCCAATGAAGCGCAGTACTTCACACCCTATGCACAGACGCTGCTCGAGAAGCGCGGCCCCCCGTCTCCGGAGTCCGACGCAGCGGAGTTCGCGCAACGAATGCTTGAACTAATGACCTTGTACGATTCCGGTGGCGCGCATCTGCTGGTTGTTGGTACCGACGAGCCCGTCTATACGAGTCTGTTGCCGGGCTTTGCTTACCATCGCGAATTGCTCGCGATGACATACGCCGGGTTACCGTCTGCTGCGGTGTTGAAAGCTGCCACGATAAATGGTGCAACGGCGCTTGGCGTTGAGGATAAACTCGGCTCGGTTGAAGTGGGTAAACGCGCCGATCTTGTTGTGGTCAATGGGAATCCCGTGGACGACATCAAAGCTGCACGCAATATCTTGTTCGTCATCAAGGATGGTGTTGTTCACGACCCGGAAGCGCTGCTTCAATCTGCTGAAGGAAAAATCGGGCCTGTAGGCCCGGATGACCACGCGAACTGGGAACTGCAAATTAGACCGTTGCGAGACGACTAAGAACCTGCAAACGACACGTGAAACTGACAGACCGCAATCTTGGCATGGACAGGCGCATCTCGCGCAGGGACCTCCTGCACGGGGTGGGGGCGCTGGCGGCGACGTCGCTTGTGCCTGGGCCGTCGTTCTCTGACGATATTTCATCACCTGAAGGCGCCGCGACGAATGGTTTCGCGTATCCGCCCGCGCGTTCCGGATTGCGCGGCAACCACGTCGGTTCTTACGAAGTTGCCCATCAGCTGGCGCGCGGGGGCCGGCAGGATTGGGGCGCAGTGCAGGAACCGGATGCCGACCTTTACGATCTCGTCGTCGTAGGAGGAGGCATTAGCGGTCTTGCCTCCGCACATTTCTTTCGCAAGTCGAATCCGAATGCGCGCATTCTGATTCTCGACAATCACGACGACTTCGGTGGCCATGCCAAACGTAACGAATTTGATATCGGCGGCCGCACCCTGCTTGGCTACGGCGGCAGCCAGACGCTGGAAGGGCCCTCGGGGTATCCCGATGTGGTGAAGGCGTTGCTGCGCGATCTCGGCGTCGACATAAAACACTTTGATGCCGCCTACGATCAAGACTTTTACAAACGACATGGTCTCGGCGCCGCAACCTATTTCAATCGTGATGATTGGGGCACTGATCGCCTGGTTCGTTATGGCATCGGTGGACTCAGCGCGTACCTGCCGCTGGCACCGTCGAATCTATCGGCTGCTGAGGCCGTGGCACAAATGCCAATGTCCGAAGCTGCGCGTGCCGAATTCCTGCGTTTGCTGACGACTGAGCAAGACCGGATGTCCGACGTCCCGTCTGATGAGAAAGAGGACTACCTGTACTCCCTTAGTTATCGAGACTTCCTGAGCAAACATCTGGGCGTCAGCGAGCCCGAGGTTTTTGCCGTACTGCAATATCTCACGGCCGATTCAGGCGTTGGTATTGAGCTGACAACGGCAGGAAGTGCGATTGATTACATGGGCTTGCCAGGCGGAAAGGCCACAGGCATCCCGGCGTACGAGAACGATGAGCCTTACATACACCATTTTCCTGACGGCAATGCGTCGGTTGCTCGTCTATTGGTACGCTCCATGATTCCGGCCGTTGCGCCGGGATCGACAATGGAAGACGTCATCACGGCTCGCTTCGACTACAGCAAACTCGACCTTGCCAAATCCGCTGTACGTCTGCGCCTGAGCAGCACGGCCACTCATGTTGCACACGACGGTGATCCCAAGTCGGCGAAAACGGTTCGGGTGTCTTACGTGCAAGGCGGCCAGGCCTATCGCGTACAAACCCGTCGCTGCGTTCTTGCCTGTTACAACACGATAATTCCTACCATATGTCCCGAGCTGCCGGCAGCGCAGCGCGAAGCGCTCGCATATGGAGTCAAAACGCCAATCCTCTATACCAATGTCGTCCTGAACAATTGGCGGGCGTGGAAGAAACTGGGCGTTGGTGCCGTCGTATCGTCCGGAAGCTACCACGTCAACGCGATGCTCGATTTTCCGGTCAGCCTCGGCGACTATCATTACGCCAGTGGTCCGGACGATCCAATCGCCGTTCACATGGAGCGTTTTCCGCACCGGCCGAACGAGGGCCTGGGAAACCGTGAGCAACGCCGCCTCGGACAACAGGAATTGCTGACCACGTCTTTCGAGACGATCGAACGTAATATTCGCAGCCAGCTCGCCGGCATGCTGTCAGACGGCGGCTTCGACCCAGCCCGTGACATCGAGGCCATCACGGTGAATCGCTGGGCGCACGGTTACGCGTACTTCTACAACTGGCTCGAGGATCCGTATTACGGGGACAGAGACAACGAGCGTTATCCGCACGTGCGTGGACGCCAGCCGTTTGGCCGTATCACTATTGCCAATTCCGACGCCGGGGCTAGTGCGATGCTCGAATCGGCGGTCATGCAGGCGTATCGCGCGGTCGATGAAATAGGCTGACTTAATGGCGGACGCACCCTTTTATCGCGCATGGTTTATCAATCGTTTTGGTCATCTGCGAGCTGCATGGCGAATCGCGTTATTTCTGGTCCTGACTTTCATGCTGGGAGCGATCATCAGCTGGTGCGTCGGTTTCATTCCGTTTCCCGATGAGGGCGATGTGTTACTGACCTGGAAGGAAGTCGGGTCCCGGGGCGGCAATTGTCTCGCCATGATTTTTGCGGCGTACATCGTGCTTCGGTGGGTCGATCGCCGGCCATTTGTGCTCCTTGGACTAAATTTGTTGCAGGGCTGGAAGCGAGATTTCGGGCTCGGCCTGGGCATCGGAATCGTGATGATATCGGTCACGCTGGCAGTGCTCTGGGCTGGTGGCTGGATGTCTCTGTCGCTCAACGACATCACGCCAATTCTGCTCGTTGGCATTACCAAGGCAATTCTCGTGTTCTTCGTTGCTGCCCTGATGGAAGAATTGTTGTTGCGCGGATATCCCTTGCAAGCGTTTATCGAGGGATCGAGAGTATGGATCGCGGTCATCCTGCTCAGCTCGATATTCTCCGTGCTGCATCTCGACAATCCTGATTCGACTATCCCGTCTTCGTTAAATATCTTTCTGGCCGGAATCCTGTTGAGCGCTTGCTACCTGAAGACAAGATCGCTTTGGCTGCCAACCGGTCTTCATCTTGGTTGGAACTGGACGCAAGCCTCGTTCTGGGGCATGGGCGTGAGTGGATACCATGTGAAATCGAGTGTGTTTTCCGCCGAAGCTCAGGGTGCTGACTGGATCAGCGGGGGCAAATTTGGTGCTGAGGCATCAATTATTGCCACTGTCGTGATTGCTGTCGTTATTTACCTGGTCTGGACGACTAACAAGCTGGGCGTTTCGAAACAACTTGAGACTGGCTGGAGTGCTTACCCGAAAGGCTATGGTCTGCCTGAAGGCTGAGTTCTCCTCGGCACCCGTCTGGCGGTATACTGGTTCAGGCAGGTAATACCAAGAATCAGGAGGGAAATAGCCGTGATCGAATTCGAACTCAATGGGGAATCCGTAACATCCAAGAGTGAGGCCGATACGCCCTTGCTGTGGGTGGTGCGTGACGAGCTCAAGCTCAAAGGCACGAAATTTGGTTGTGGTATTGCCATGTGTGGCGCATGCACCGTGCACATCGACGGCGTCGCGACGCGTTCGTGCATAACGCCTGTTTCCAGCGTCGCTGGACGCGCTGTGACGACGATCGAAGGTCTCGCAACCGATGCTGGCAAGGCGTTGCAGCAGGCCTGGGTCGATGAACAGGTGCCGCAGTGTGGCTACTGTCAGTCGGGCCAGATTATGCAGGCCGCGGGCTTTCTCGAGAACAATAAAAGCCCCTCCGACGAGCAGATAAGCACTGCGATGAATGGCAACCTGTGCCGCTGCATGGCCTATACGCGCATCCACAAAGCAATCAAGACCGCCGCTGGCGGCGAGGGGGCATAGTCATGGCGATGCGAGCAGATCAAATACAAGGCAACGTCACCCGCCGGACATTCCTGGCGACCAGCGCCAGCGCAGGCCTCGTCATGGGGCTCGGCGTTGTATTACCGGGCTGCAGTCGCGAAGAAGTTGCCACCGAAATCGCGACTAACGGTGCCAGTGCGAGTTTTGCGCCGTCGATGTGGTTCGAAATCGGCGGCGATGGCGCCATCTCGATGAACATTCCGAAAGCCGAGATGGGTCAGCACGTCGGTACCGCGCTCGCGCGCATCATTGCCGATGAGCTTGGCGCCAATTGGGACGACGTAAGCTTCACACACGCTGACAGCGATCCGAAATGGGGACCATTGATTCCGGGCGTATCGCTCGGAGACGTCACTGGTGGTTCGTGGTCGGTATTCACCTCATTCACGGCAATTTCGCAGGCAGGAGCCGCCGGCCGAACGATACTGCGAGACGCCGGCGCGGCGATGCTCGGTGCAGACCCGGCTGATTGCACGGTGGCGGACAGCAGGGTATCGGCGAATGGCCAACATGTGTCGTTCGCGGACATTGTCCGAAAAGGTGACGTCAGTCGCGTGTTAAGCGACGAAGAGCTTGGTGCATTGTCGGCAAAACCGGCGTCTGAGCGGCTGCTGATCGGGCGGGACACGAGCGCCAACGACATTCCTGCGAAGAGTCGCGGGGAAGCCGTTTACGGTATCGACGCCGAGTTGCCGGGCATGGTGTTTGCAAACCCAATGCTTCCGCCAACTCGTTACGGCAGTTCGATCAAAAGCATCGATGACACTGCGGCGAAAGATATTCCTGGCTACCAGCAGACCCTGAAGCTGACTGATAAACCAGGCTTGATGGAGGGCTGGGCTGTCGTTATTGCCGATGATTTTCCAAGTGCGATGAAAGCGGCTGATGCCGTCGTTATCGACTGGGAAGCAGGTCCGACGGCCAATGTCAGTGAAGCCGACATTTTCGCCGAAGGTGCACGGCTGGCCGCTGACAAGAGCGCTGGCACGCGATTCGTTGACGAAGGCGACGTTACCGCGGCACAAGCCACTGCGGCAAACTCATTCAGCGCGACCTATCGAACTGGTACGGCGATGCACTACACGCTGGAGCCCGTGAATGCACTGGTCGAAATTGTTGACGGCAAATGCCATGTTCATGCAGGTAACCAGTACCGCGCGGCGATGCTGCCGACTCTTGCAGGCGTACTGGGCATGGAAGCTGATGACATCGTTATTCACCAGTACTATCTTGGTGGTGGATTCGGCCGGCGCTTGTGGGGTGACTACATGATTCCTGCCGCGTTAGCCGCGCAGCAATTGGGCAAGCCCGTCAAGCTCGTGTTTCAGCGCGAAGACGACAGCCGCCTGGACTGTGTGTGGTCTACATCCGTACAGCGACTAGACGCGTCCTATGACGCGGACGGAAATTTGACGGCTATCGAGCACGCCGCGGCGGCAGGCTGGCCCACGCTATCGCTACTGCCGGACTTTCTGGGCACCGGTGTCGACGGCAATGGCAAGTTCGACGGCTTTTCGATCGCTGGCGCGGACCACTGGTATTCGGTTCCGAATCATCGCGTTCGTGCGCTCAACAATGATCTTGCCCAGAGGACATTCCTGCCAGGCTACCTGCGGTCGGTCGGCCCGGGCTGGACGGGTTGGGCGGTCGAGTCGTTCATGGATGAACTTGCACATCGAGCCGGTCAGGATCCGATCGAGTTTCGATTGGCGATGTTGGATGCGGCCGGCAAAAATGCCGGTGACCAGCATGGTGCCGTTGGTGGTGCCGCGCGACAGGTGGCGGTACTCAAGGACGTTCGCGAGCGGTCTGGCTGGGGTGGTCAGTTGCCAGAAGGCGAGGCCCTGGGCGTGGCCTGCTGCTTCGGCCAGCAACGCGACATGGCAACCTGGATCGGATGCGTAGCACATGTTGCGGTCGACAAGGAATCGAAGTCGGTCAAAGTCAAAAAGATATGGCAAACGATTGACTGCGGGACGGTTGTGCATCCGGACGGCGCGATGGCACAGGCCGAAGGCGCAACGCTCTGGGGTCTCAGTGTTGCCCTGCACGAGGGAGCAACGTTCGAGGACGGCCAGGTGGCGCAACGAAATTTCGATACCTATACGCCGCTGCGCATGGCTGATGTGCCAGAGCTCGACATTAAGTTCATGGAAAACACGGAATTCCCGACGGGCCTGGGCGAGCCGCCATTTATTCCGGTCGCGCCTGCGGTCGCTAACGCAATTTACGCAGCTTCGGGCATCCGTGTGCGAGATCTGCCGATCAAGATCTAGTCCGTCATGCTGGATAAAACCATACAGGACTGGAGTTCCCAGGCGACAACGCTGGCGATCGAGAGTCGTGCATTTATTAACGGTCGATACGAGGATGCCCTGTCCGGCGAGACTCGCGAAACAATGAGTCCCGCCGACGGCCGGAAACTCGCCGACGTCGCGAACTGCGGGACCGAAGATGCCGAACGTGCTGTCGGCGCCGCGCGAGCCGCGTTTGCAAGTGGCGTCTGGGCGTCGATGGCGCCTGCCGATCGAAAGATGGTGCTGGTGCGCTGGGCAGAGTTGATCCTGGAGCATGCCGACGAAATTGCGTTGCTCGAGAGTCTCGATGCGGGCAAGCCTATTGGCGACACCACGGGTGGCGATGTGCCAGCCGCCGCCCGAACCATCCGCTGGAGCGGCGAGGCAATCGATAAAGTGTACGACCAGGTCGCGCCCGTCCCGGCCGGCTGCCTGGCGCTGGTGCAGCGATTGCCCCTGGGTGTCGTGGCGGCAATTGTGCCGTGGAATTTTCCACTCACGACCACGGCGTGGAAGCTCGCGCCGTCTTTAGCGACCGGCAATTCGGTCATTCTCAAGCCGGCCTCCAATACGCCTCTATCGGCACTACGCATCGCGGGTCTGGCCAGCGAAGCGGGCTTGCCAGATGGTGTGTTGCAAGTACTGCCTGGCCCGGGTGGAAGCCTTGGCCGGCACCTCGCGCTGCACAACGATATCGACGGACTGACGTTTACGGGTTCTACCGAAGTTGGCAAGCAACTCATGCGGTATTCCGGCGAGTCGAACCTGAAACGAACTTTCCTGGAACTTGGTGGCAAGAGTCCGAATATTGTATTCGCCGATGCAAACCTGGAAAAGGCAGCAGCTCTTGCCGCAGTCGCTGTGTTCTATAACGGTGGCCAGACCTGTACCGCGGGTACGCGACTGATCGTCGAAGAAAGCATTCGGGAAAAATTTGTCGAGATGGTGGTCGCGCAGAGCAAGAACTGGTTGCCCGGCGATCCATTGGATCCGGCGACGACGATGGGCCCCATGATCGATGCGTCGCAGCTGAAGACAGTCGCGGAGTACGTTGATATCGGCCAGGCGGAAGGTGCCTCCCTGGTGGTCGGCGGCAAACAAGTGCTGGCGGAGTCGGGCGGTAGCTATCACGAACCGACGATTTTTGACGGCGTCAAAAATAACATGCGTATTGCACAGGAAGAAATCTTCGGGCCGGTGATGTCGGTTATCGGATTCAAAGAAGCCGAGGAGGCCGTAGCAATCGCAAATGACTCTATTTATGGTTTGGCCGGAGCGGTGTGGAGCAACAACATCAATACTGCGCACCGTGTTGCCGCCGCGGTGCGGGTCGGGACGATGGGTATCAACAATTACTTCGGCGGTGACATCACGGTGCCGTTCGGCGGCTTCAAGCAAAGTGGCAATGGTCGGGACAAGTCGATTCACGCCTTCGAAGATTACACAGAACTAAAAACGACCTGGATTGAATTCGAATAGAACATAGGTATCTGCTAGTCTTCAGGGCATAACAACAAAGGAGAACCGCCATGGAAACAGCGTGGATACAGGTCTTCGTGCTAATACTCAGTGAGTGTGTGGCTCCCGCGGGCAAAACCGCCTGCCAGGAACACGAAATCGAAATGCAATTCCTCAGTCAGGCCGAATGCGAAGTTGCACTTGAGCAAATGATTTCCCTGAAAGACCAGTTTGAAAACGTCATCGTGAATCGGCAACGATCGAGTTGCACAGCCTCTGCGCGTGAGCAAAATGTGTTTGCGAGCCTCGATGAGGCAAAAAGTGCGGCGAGTAATGATGCAGGCTGGCGGGACCCTCAGGATGGCGAAATTCAGATGGCGGCATCCAGCGTGTCACATCAAGGTCGCGTCGAAAAACTGACATCGTGTGAAGAGTCTCTGGGCTTAGCGCCTTGTAAGATCGGTGACATCATCATCGAAGGCGCCACGGGTGCGCGCGTCGATATTTGGCGCAGCGAGTAGCTACCAGAAAGCGGCAATTCTTTCGATGCTCCAGAATGCCGCGACAGTACCGATCGCGTAGGCAGCAGCAAATCTGACTGAACCTTGTCGTGCGCTTAAGTAGCGGCGAGCGATAGCTGTCGTGGCGAGCACTGCAATAACAAACGCAATTTGTCCCACCTCGACGCCAAGGTTGAAAAACAGCAGCGCGATCGGTATTGCACTCTCGGGCAAGCCAACCTCAATCAGTGCGCCGGCGAAGCCAAATCCGTGCAGTAATCCAAATGAAAATGCGACGACCCAGGGACGGCGAGACATGTGGCTGGCTCTCCCGCGCGACACTTGTGCGATTTCGCTGGCTACGAACACGATCGATAATGCGATGACGGCTTCGATCGGCGCCTGCGGGACAGCTACCCAGCCAAGCGTTGCCGCTGCCAGCGTCAGGCTATGTGCTGCGGTGAACGCAGTAATTGTCCATAGCAGCATGCGCAGTCCACTGACGAGCAATAGCAAGGCCAGCACGAACAGCAGGTGATCGATACCCATCAGGATGTGTTTGGCGCCGATCACAAGATAGGTTGTCGCGACCGCCCAGGCGCTCGGCGTTGCTTCCACTTCAAATGCGGTTGTCGTCGGTGTCAGCCGCGCGACTTGAGTCAAGCCATCCGGGCGCTGCACCCGCACCAGCACATCCGTTAGCGTACTTTGCAGGCCATCGATGGATACCGTCTTGCCAACCAGGCCGCCGTCGCAGATATGTACAGAACGTTCGGAAAACGCATTATCGATCAGAAACCTGGCCGGCTCAGCGGACGCAACGCATTCTTCTGGCAATTTCAGATACAAGCCGAGCCTTTGGTCTCCGATCGCAGGAACTTTGAGTAATGCCCGAACTTCATCGCTTTCGGTCAGCGTTATTTGCAGATAGGCGGGCCGGGACTCATGTGCATTTGCCGCTGCTGCGAGCAGGCCAATTG
>Ga0255047_10002700_pt1 | contig 11574 bp, 19 predicted proteins | sample JV7_2_1_MG_FD_183640 | JGI IMG/M metagenome (GOLD analysis project Ga0255047, IMG submission 183640) | Seawater microbial communities from Jervis Inlet, British Columbia, Canada - JV7_2_1 | ecosystem: Environmental > Aquatic > Marine > Inlet | place: Canada: British Columbia | collected 2016-10-06
ATGAGTATGCAGAATTAGGAACGAACCCCACTGGTTTATCACCTGTTATTCACCGAATTGGAAAAAATCTATATCACTGGAGTTATGGAGAAAGGAATCTCATTAAGGTTTTTGATTCAGTATTACAGGCAAAAAATGCAGTTTTAATAGCACATAGACACGATTTATATAATAACGACAATGTTCAAGTGTTCGACGATATTGCAGATGCCGAAGAATGTTTAGCAGATTTAAAACTATAGCCCAACGAAAGGGGGTTCTAAATGAAAGACTTAGATCAAATTGCAATCCGAGAACTGGAATTGTATATCATTAACGATGGGGAACTATATAGCAGTCAAAAACAATCCATTGATAAAAACATGTCACGGAAACATAAAGCTGGAAAGTATGACTTCGAACTATCTATTAAAGCCTACATGTCACTAGTAGAATCTGGTGCCAAAAAGTATATAAAAGACCACTGTTCGAAAGGTGATAGCTGGTTTGAGATGTTCCCGAAAGCTGAAAGATTGGAAGTAGCCAGAAACATAGCCCAAAGGGAACAAAAAGAACTAGACATCGGAAATTACACTGAATAACTATAGCCCAATTTTTTGAAAGGAATTTATTATGAAAAAGAAATTAACAAGTGACGAAAAATTAAAGACATTAGACGCATTACTCGACAAGTTAGCTTCCATTGAACATAGCTTAGACCCCACTGTAGGAATGACTACCCATCCTGACGCTGACGACGCTGGAAAGATATTGCGACAAGCTGTTAAATTGATTCCAAAGGAATTTACAAACCTATTCAAAAAACTAGTTAATGCCAGATTGATAACGGTAGATTTGTACGCGCAAAATGACTGGCCCTCTTTATCTTTCGATGTTTTAAATTGCTATTTTTCCCCTCAAACCGCTGGGTATCCCATCGAACTAATTATTAAATCAAATAATCACAATTGCGGTATTGGCTACAATCCAAGCAGAGGGGAAAGTCAAGCTAAGGAAAATCAAAAATTCTTTGAATCATTTTTAAGTGACTATGACAATCTAGAAGTAAAGGTATCGAAGAAGAAGAAAGTTAAGAAGAAAGTAGCAAAGAAGAAAGTAGCAAAGAAGAAAAAATCTTAAAGTAACTGGCAAAAATGCCGACATATTAACAATGGATCTCTGTTTTTTTGGGGTTCTGCAACTTAACCATAGGGGGTTATCATGAGATTATTATTGACATTATTATTAATTGGGTGTGGTGTGGAACTGCCTACCAGTCAAACAGATCAGGCAACAATTGAAACCGAGCAAACCTACTCTATAGCACTTGCAAAAAAAGATCACTTACCTGACTGTACTGATTCAAACCAAGATCAACTAGTATTTATTAAAAGTTCCAAAGAATTTGTCACATGTGAACCTACTGGCTGGGAACCTATCGAAACTGAAACCGAGGAAATAGCCGAAGTTGTGGAAGTGGAAGCTGACGTAGTGGAAATAGCCGAAAAACTCCCCAAACATAGCCCGAAACTTTCAATGGAAGTCGAACCCAAAGGTAAAAATTGTGAATCCGGTGGTACTAAAGTCAAACTTGAGAAAGTCGAACACTTCATTTGTAACGGTGTTGCTATCGATGGCATTGACGGTGTTGATGGTGAAACTATAGCCGGTTCGGATGGCACAAATGGTAGTAATGGCACAAATGGTAACGATGGCACAAATGGTAACAATGGAACTAATGGCACAAATGGAGATCAAGGTATTCAAGGTATTCAGGGAATAGCTGGAACAAACGGAACTAATGGCACAAATGGAACAAACGGCACAAATGGCACAAACGGAATCAATGGAACATCAACTAAAGTATATGACGCTGACGACGATCATATTGGATACCTTGTCGGGTTCTCGGATGTAATTATGTTCACAGATGGGAAGTTTGCACAGGTTAAATTCTACAACGGAAAGTTTTCTGGTGCTAAGGCATACAATACAAGCGGTTTGATCTCTTCTCAATGCTACTACGAAAGTTCTAACTGTTCGGGAACCTGCTATATAAATGACGGTGCTTCCAATACGGTTTCAAGTACAACCAAAGATTGGCTACTAGAGGGTAACGGAGTTATCTATCAGACTTTAGGAACTGAAACTGCACTCGGGACTACAAAGACAATGAATAGCCGTATCATTTTTGGAAGCTGTAGCACTGGCACTTGGACTAACAACCAGAATATTCCAATAACTAACGTGTGGCCTAACTCTAATGGAATCACTGTTCCTTTGGTTGGACCATTTTATTTTGGGGAATAGCCATGATTAAAGTCAAAGTTGTAGCATGTACTAAAGTACAGGGAACCCATCACGCATGGGTCAAAAAACTAGATGACAGTTATTTAATTTATAACTTGTATACACTTCAATACTTAGAACCGGATTCTGAATTAGAAGTGCCAGCGCATTTATTGAGATCTATAATTAGTGAGGCATATGAATATGAAAAAAGAAACTAAAAACGAGATCATTAAATTTTTTACAATCGTGTCGGTGCTAATAGTTATCGGGCTAGAATTCATTGACGCAATTAGAAGGGGGTTAAGATGAGTAGAATAGCAATTTATTTAAGAGTGAGTACCAAAGATCAGAAGTTGGATTTACAGATTCAAAATGTAATGGATTTTATTAATGACGATCCTGCATTGAAAGATCTACCAGTAGATAGGTATCAGGATATAGCAAGTGGAACGAATGATCGTCGATCTGGTTTCCTGAAACTTGTCGAAGCTTGTAAATCTGGAATGTATAGTCATGTAGTCGTATATAAACTGGACCGTCTTAGTAGAAACATAAAGACCACAATTAGAACCGTATTAGATATCGACGATAACACCGAACTTTTATCTAGTAGCCAGCCCTCACTTAACAGGGTTCGAGATTACAGGCTTAAAATAATGCTGGTAGTTTCAATGTCATTTGCTGCCGATCTGGAAAGGGAATCTATATCTGATAGAACTAAGCATAGTCTTCAAGCATTAATGGCTAAGGGAATAAGATTAGGTCGACCAGTTGTATCACCTGAATACAAAAAGCTGGTTTTAGATAAGATAAAAAATGGTGATTCGATTAAAGCTATATGCAGGGAAGTTAAAATTTCTAGATCAAGTGTATACAACATTATCAATGAAGAAAAAACTGGATAGTAAAATAGCTGGATCTCTCAATCGAAACCCAGCTACCAAAACCGTGGAAAAATAAATGTCATCACCAAAAACTAACTCAAAAAGGATAAATTAATTAAACTAAAATAAATTGGGGAGAGCAAGATGAAAAAAACTAAAAATAGCAAAAAAGCTAAGACGCCAGAAAAAATACCGACTACTAAGATGGAACTGGCACTTCGGGAATGTGATGGTAAACACGCTGTAATTCAGATCAGAGTCACCCCCGAACTTAAAGCCGAGTGGATTGAATTCTTGGAAAAAACAGATGCCAACGGTAGTAAATTACTTCGGGAAGCAATGAAGCGGGAAATTAGATTAGGTGAGATAGCTTAAATATGTTTCAATTCGTCGCGGAGATCATAAGCAAACTTAATCATTAACTCCCAATCTTTCTCATTCACCTTGCTTTTTAAGTCACCGTCATCGAAGCATTCAAACATGTCTAGCATTTTATCGGCTGTAGTATGAAACAATTTGGCAAATTTATCTGCATGGATGGTTCCAAGCTTCGGATGTTTCACCTGATAGCCCGCTGGAATAGATCTTTTTGCAAGTTCTTCGGCTACGATAGCCCGCGTTTCCTGGGTAGTAGAAGTTATTACGTGTTTCAGGATGTCATCTTGAGTATTTTTTGGAAGTTTTATCAACTCGTCAAGTTGGATGGAACCAATGTTCTCATGCGTGTAGGCATCCCATGTCATGTCACTGGCGTTATCGTGTCTTTGAACACCGCGGTAAATTGCAGTTTTGGATAGCCCAGTTTGTTCGATGGTTTCTCGTCTGAAGTCACCCTGGCTTTTAAGACCAGCAATTACCAATTTTTTATATAAATGAGATTTTTCTGATAGGGCTTTTTCTCTTCTAGCAATATTGAGATCTTTCCGTTCCAAGTTTTCATCTAAGTGAATTAATCTTTCGAGATCGGCATCTAGATCTGCTATCACATTTACAGAAATTTCTTCCCATTCAAGTTGCATTGCAGCATGGTAACGTCTATGTCCCGCCAGAATTTCGAATCGATCATTCACTACTATTGGATGTAGCTGGCCAGATTGTGATAGTGAATTTTTAAGAGATTCCAGATCTTGATCTGCATTTTCTCGGATGTTCCAGCCAGATTTAATCGTCAATTTGTTGATGGGTAAAGTGTGAGGGGTCATTAGGGTCTCCAAATAATTTTTGTATGGTATCTAGATCTCTTGCGACTAAGCAGAATACACCTTTAGACCGTAGATTTTTAATCCATACTTTTTGTTTATCTGAAAGTTTACCCGTAGCACTTTTTAATTCAATGGCAAATGGAATATTTTTGGGACTAAAGCCGAACAAGTCAGGGAAGCCCGCCTGGGGATTGGGACTCATCGTTTTGTTGCGGTGTATGATCGGACCAGTGTAAGTTCTAAAAACGAAATAGCCCAATTTTGTATCGAACCAACTAAGAACTAATTTTTGTAATTCGGATTCTTTCATCGGCTTTGGTTTTTGCTTGGATATAAAATCTTGCATTACTTTTTTTCCCTTGACTTTCTTCTCTTGTAAATAGCCTCATCGTATCTACGTTTGATAGACGAATTTCTCCTGACTGCTTTATGGTGATTATCCTGCATCTGTTTCCCTCTAGCCATAAGCTTGTTTTTGAATGCAGAATTCATCATAAATATGTCGATGCCTTTTAATCCGATCTCTAAAATTAATGGTAATAGCCCAAGCATTTTAACCCCTATAATACATCGTCATAACCATAAGCTACGTGCCTATGGAAGCCAGATTTTCCCTCAAAAAGATAAATGCAGTTACCGCGATTTATATCATATCGAAATAATTTATTGTTGTAAGTGTATGGTGGTGGACACTCATCGTTTGGATCAACTTCAACTTCTTCCGAGAACTCAATGGATTGCTTCAAAGGAAACTGACTTTGACAAATAGAAACACCACGGGTCATTTTTATATCTCCATTACATCCGAGTTTTGCTTTAAGATTTAAGTGTGGTCCATTTACAAATTCCAAAATAGCCCAACGGTTTCCTACCAACTTCTCATCTTTGGCCATGATATCGACAAGGCAAACACCCACACCCTCAAGGTCAGGATTTTTCTGATAGACATATTCCCATTTTTTACCAATTTTGTTTGCAGCATGGAATCTATGGCAAGAAGTGAACTCGATCCGTTCGATTGACTCTTTAAATTTCGCTTTGATTTCATATTTATTACTTTCCAAATGGCCTAAAACCATCGTGCCTACTGCAGACTTTCCATTCACTTCGATCACCATATTCTTACGATAATACTTCTCACCGTGTGGGAGTTCAGTCTGACAACTCAACAAAAAAAATAAAATCACAACTTTTTCATGGTGGTATTTCGATACCATTTTAACCTCGAATTCAAAGTGTCCAGGGATTTCAAACATTTTTTTAATTCTTCTGCCTGATCGTCGTTGGTTCTGAACAATCTTTCAACAGTGACAATGAGTAGTGCAAAATCTTGGAGTGATGGTTTTGATTTGTGTTTTAAAATTTCGAAACGGTCTCGGTCCAGCATAGAAGTTACCCCCTATGCCATTATACTAGATTTCAGTATGGGATTTATTCTAGGACGAATGATTGTATGGGACTATCTGTAAGTGGATCTTGCTGATCTCCAAACATAACGTAGGAATTTTCTCTTGAGTGAAACCAACCGCGGGATTCATGTGATAGTGTGAGTGTTGCTAATTTCCAATTGCGTGTATGGCATTCTTTTAAAGATTTAATTTGTTGAACACAGAGATTCCCATAGGTGCCTGTGCAATTTTTAGACATCGAATTTAGTCTATCAATAAAAGTTAATCTTTCCTTTGGTGCTTCAGTTTGTTGAGATTTAGTAAATTTAAGTCCATTTTTTTGTAGCGGGGAATGGTTTGACCTTGATGTTTTTTTCGGAATTTCAGGTTCGGGAAGACAAAGCAGATCACTACTGCCAGGAACAGTACAAGCCCTGTTGCCAATTCGCGGTAAAATTGTGTCATCGGAAGTTCCTCTAAAATGTTCCAATTTACGTTTCTCGTAATGAACTAAAAAATCCTTACGTCTACCCTCTAAGAATTGACCTTGAACAGCCAGATCTGAAACTTCCCCTAGGTCACAAATAGCCCAACCAATTATTTGATCGCAAGTTAAATAGCCCGAATTTTTTGTGTCCATGACATGGCTGGAATTTTGAGCGAATGACAAGATTACTTTCTGTGCTTCACTCCAAGCTTGAACAGGTGTTCTCTTAAGCCGTATGTCAACTGCAGTGGATTCAAACTTATTTAGAGTAGGAAACTTACCACCAAGGTCTACAAGCGACTGACAAGCATCTACGAGTTCCTGAGATGTAAACTTCCTAAGCTTGCTGGCCATCAGATCATTGAGCGAAACCATGTATTCAACATCAAATACTGGCGGGTATTCAAAATAAGGTGCCATCTTTTTGACCATGGCGATAAATGATTTACTCATTTAAAAACCCCAGTCAGTTTCTAAATTCTTGTTAGCAGTGATACCACTGGTTCTTGGTGCTTCCTCATCGTCTTTCCCGCAAACTAAATCCAGATCCCTTTGAAATTTTGCTTCATCACTCATTGGTTTTAGAATTTTTTGCTCAAGATATTCAATATTCAGACAGTCATTTTTCTTAGATTTGTTCAATAGCCCGCTTGGAACCTGTGTAACATTTGACCAGAAAGGGTCATCAATGAAGCAATCAACAATTTGGGTCATGTGTTCATCGGAGTATTTCATTCGCTTTCTGATCTTACGAAACTGATCGGCCAACAATTCTGGGACATCGTAGAAGTGTTCATACTTCCGCGGAAACTTATCTTTCAAGTGATCGTCAAGCCATCTTACTGCCAGCTTCATATCGTTCTCTGAAGGTTGTATTACCTTGGCGGGGTTTTTGTTTTTTGCTGACAATATATCAGCTTCAATGAGGGAGTTCTTATTGAGGGAGTTAGGGTGCAAATGCTTCACCACCCCTGGTGCATCTATTTCACTACCCTGGTGCATATTATTCACTAGAGGAATGTCTGGTGTTTTAATTTCACTAGGTTTTTGACGTAGGTATTCCTCATATTCGTTGAACAATTTCATTGTGAATCTGACAAAATTCGATAAATTTTTCTTCTTACCCTCAACCTTACCCTTAACCTTGCGGTTCATCTTAACGACATACCCTTTCTCAATGAGCGTTCCAACAGTATTAATTATGGTTCTTTTTGTTAGGCAAGTTCGTTCAGCAATTGTTCCATAGGATTCAAATCTCCATTCCGCGAATTTGGATTCGAAGTTCATTTGGCTTCCAAGAAATAGAAGAACTATTTTTTCCGTTGAGGTAATTTTTTCTTTGGGAACTGACCAGATCGCATTTAGTGCGCGACCGCCATTAAATACGTTCCAAGCTGGATTTTGTTCTTGCGCTTCATCGTTCATTGGACTATTCATACTTTGTGTATGCCTTCTTTTAAGGTTAATTCGCGTTCTTCTGGAAGTTAGTTTCCTTCTTCTGGTTTGCGTTTTCCTTCTTTTTTGGTTTCATACTTTGTCTTCCTTAACTGGTTGATGATTGATTTTTTCCTTTGTTAGATGGGGAATCATTCTTTGTGCCGAACGACTAGTCCATGGTTTCTAGGCAGCATATTATCCTTCGTGCGAGGTTCCGATTTCTTTGACTGGGTTTCGGGATCTCGTCGGTTTCTTCTTCAGAATAATCAAAATAGATTATCTCCAGAATTTTCCAACTTACTTGTTTTGTTTTGAATGGAATTACAAATGTCGTCATACTGAACCTTGGTCAGTGCTGTAGGATCACAATTGTATTTCTGTTGAACTAACAAATTACAGTCCTCGTTTCTCATACCAGCCGCTTTCGCTATAGAATAAAGCCTACCGACCTGTTTTTGAGATACAGTACCGATTACGTTAGGATTAGCTATGACTTTTTTTGGATCACTTGAAATTTCAAAACTTTCACCATCGGGATCTATGGTCTCTTGAGTAGGAATACAAAACATTTGAAGTAAAGCATATTTATGCGCGATAGCTGCACACTTAGCAGTAGCTTTATCTCCAGAATCCATTGCTTCACCGTCTGCATCAAAGGTCACAGAGGAACCATCTGCTGCAAAAAACGTAAATCTAAAACTGTTCACGCAATGATATGCTTGACCGCCATTCCTGGTAGTAACCGATTGCCTGTTCCTGTGAAGAATTTCAGAAGTAGTAAAAACTTTGTGCTTGGCTAGAACAGACTGTATTGAATTATATACATCGTCGATCCCGCGAAAGTTAAAACGCTGACCTTGGTTGTATTGATTTTTTCCAATAGGTTTTATGTCGGCCATGATTTTTGGAATTTGTTCAAAGATAAGTTGCTTAGTCATTTTTCCCACTCCCACAATTTTAACGGTTTGAATTTTGGATCATACCCAGGCCATATATTTTTACGTTCGCAATCCCTGAATTCTTGAAGAATCCTTTCAAGGTCATTCCTGGCTTTTTCGATATCTGCTTGTTCAAAGAAAAAATAATTCCATAAGTATGGTGCAGATTTCTCTACAGTCACGATGCCAAACTTGGTGTATTTCTCATCACCCAGCGCGTAATTTATCAGATCCAGGTAGAACACTGCTTGTAGATCGTATCGTAATTTTTTTGCCGTTTTTTTGAAGTCATGTTCCTGACCCGACAGAGTAGTTTTTAAGTCAACAAGAATGTCAGACCGGATATAATCTACCTTGCCCTTGAGCAATAGCCCGCTTCGATGAGTTCCGAATGCAGCAACTTCTGCTTGACCAGTTGAAAAAATTTTCTGTGCATAGTCTTCTTTGAGATAGGATTCCCATATGCCATAGATCAATTTCTTGTCAGAATCATTGAGAACTATCTTGCCTAATTTTTCCTGTTCAGCTTTAGCTTCCTTATAGATCTTAGTCCTGGGATCAAGGTCTGGCATCTCTGCAATTCTGGCATTAAATACTTCTTCACCCTCTAGAATTAAACAATGAATCAGAGTTCCTAGATCTAAAGCTTTACTCTTCAAGGGAACAGAATCGTATTTCCTGGCATTGGCAAAGGTTGCTGGTGACTTTAATAAGTTTTTGAGAAGAGATTGGTTTAACCCTGGCGCTGCACGATAATCAGAATCCTTCATGTCATACAGACCGTTGAGTTCACCCTTACTTCTAAGATCAAAGGCTTCAGCCAGATCGATTTTTTCCATGATTTTTCCTTTAAAAAGGGATGTCTTCTAAACTAATATCTTGATTAACTTGTTGCTGTTGAGGTGCAGGATTTTGCGGGAAATTCATTCCAGTTTGTTGTTGTGGCTGTTGCTGTTGGGCTGGGGGCTGTTGCGCGTATTGTTGTTTCTGTTGTGGCTGTTGATGTTGTTGCTGGGTATTTTGCGGTTGTTGTTGTGGCCGATCTCTAGGAACAATAATTGATCTGTAATCTGGTTCGTTCTCATTTTTCTTTTTAGTGTTTGGAAATATCATTACAGAGGTATTGTTAGTTAGATTCCCTACCAAAAATTTTGACCCAGACTTCGAAGTCTTCTGCCAGAAAGCCATGAATTGAAAGCCATCTTGTTTTGGTTGTTGTTGTTGGTTCTGATTTTGATAATTGTGCTGATTCATTCTTCTTCCTTCTTTGGAGTATCATGTGAAATGGACTTTACAGCCCACATTGACGCTGATTCTATTTCAGTTAAACATTTAGATTTGCATCGGCCATCTGGTAAAGATTCAGCTAAAAATGTACTAATTTCCTGAAACGCTTCCCTTACAGAGTTTATAAATTCAACCTCTTCTGGTGCTATAGGTTGTGGGTTAAACCTATATCTCATTACCTCTTCATAGGATTTCATAGAATACCCTTAAATTGTAGGCTCACATGCCTTGGAAAGATTCTTCGATAGCTCATGCAATAGCCCGATAGCTATTAATTTTTCGGTTTTGTTCGGGATGGTCTCAGCAATCTCGTAAGCCAAATCACTACACAGATGTAAACTACTAGCGAGTCCAATGTAATCGGGGTCGAGGTCAAATTTCATCTCGTCAGGTAAGTTCTCATCAAATTTTTTCTTACTCTTTATTGTAATCGGATACTTTACAAATGTGTGAACTGGGTTATCAAAATCCCTAATTAATTGCTGGTGCAACTCGGGAGTCATGTGTGATGCCATATTTTTTCCTTTGAATTATTTTCCTGGTACTATATAAAATTTCTAAAACGAAAGGAAAGCTTTAATGTTTGAAAACCAACTGCCAAATAAAATTATTGCAAGAGTAATGGATCATTCGGGGAAAGAAGTTAACGTGTCAAAACTGGCCGATTGCATCAAGATACCGACTCCAAGTGTCTGGAATAAAGTTGCGGGTAATCGTAAATGGGATGCTGATACTTGGCTAAAAACCCTATGGGCATTGGGTTATGCAAGATATACCATTACTTTGAACGGTGGTCATATTTCTATAAAAGTTCCACTGGATGAAAATGAGATTGCAAAACTCAACAAAACGGTTAGTAGAGATGTGTTCTTATCTGACAACTGAACATTTATGCACTAAAATACGGAATTCCGCCATCGAAAGTGATATCACTCCCCCAACATCCTGCTTCCGACCCACTGGAACACATGCTTCACTATGCCCACAAATTTTTTCTGATTTTATTGCTAGATTTTTACATAGCCAGACACATAGTTGCAACAAAGAAATTTCTTGTTCGGGGGTAGCAGGTTCCCAATGAGCATTCTGGCGTTCAACAGCGTCACAAATTAGATTCCCATAGCATGTACGGTTATCTTTATTAAGCTGGCCGAATGAAGCTAGACATATCGCTATGTGTTTTTTGTTGGGAGATTCGCCTTTCCAGGTAGCATTACCCGCATGGTAGCAAGTGCTATCAAGATAATACATCTGGTGAACTGAACCGTTGCGATCAATTAGGAAGTGATAGCCCAAATTATTGGCTTTTAAATGACGATATGAGGAAACAGCAGAACCCCCAGCAGAATAATGCAGAGTAATCCCAGTCGGGACCATAGGGTTTTGCATGATAGGTTCACCAAAAAAATCTGCACTCGGGAATAACTTTATTTTGCTATGGGATCTGTTTTTTTCAATGACTTTGTAATTTTCGGAAGAAATGTTAGTAAGCATATTGCAAGTTCCACCATCTCTGCAGTGTCAAGATCACTTAGTTCATCTGGAATTTTTGAATAGCCCTCGAATGCCATTAACAACTTAGCTTTAAAAGCTTCATCTTTGGTAACTGAATCATAGATGTCAACAAAATCTCCGAACTGAACACCATCTCTAAACTTCTCTAAACAAATTAAGGCAACT
>Ga0255047_10002702_pt1 | contig 11571 bp, 10 predicted proteins | sample JV7_2_1_MG_FD_183640 | JGI IMG/M metagenome (GOLD analysis project Ga0255047, IMG submission 183640) | Seawater microbial communities from Jervis Inlet, British Columbia, Canada - JV7_2_1 | ecosystem: Environmental > Aquatic > Marine > Inlet | place: Canada: British Columbia | collected 2016-10-06
AAATACGATTGAGAATTGCTGGCCGGTTTTCACGGCATCCGTTACAGCCTCAACCGCCGCTTCGCCCTGGTCCCGGGTTTCTACATTGAATCTTGCCGTACCGCTCTCAACTTGATCCTCACCGAACAAAACTTTCTCGAGATCCGACAATGTCGACTTGCCGAACTCGGGATCGAAATCGTCGCCGAAACAGCGTACATACTCGTCAAGCAGCAAAGTATCGTCATCAACAACGAGAATCCGATTGCTGGTCGTTTCGCCCAGGTCAGTCACGCCAACCACACTCAGTGAGCCTTGACCATTGATGCAACATCCTGCGCCAGCTGAATAAAGGACAGCGGTTTGCTGAAGTAGTGCAATTTCATCGGTGGTGGAACCCTGCGCTGTAATTCCTCCAACGGTACGTCGGAAAACCCGGTGACAAAGACGATCTCGATATTCGGATCTAGCTTGCGAATCTGGCTGCCCGCTTCAACACCATCGATTCCCGGTGGCATGCGCACATCGAGAATGACAACATCAAATGGATCACCATCGTTGCTCGCCTTCTCGGCCAGCGAAATTGCGTCATCTCCCTGGCTACACGCGACAACGTCAAAATGCGGTTCCTCAGCGGCGTCGGCCTCAGCATCAAACAGTTCAGCCGCAAGCGCATCCAGCGCCTTGACTTCGCGAGTCGAACCCGGTTCTGAGAACGCCTCTTTGTAGGCATTGAGTATGTGCTCATCGTCATCGGCGATTAATACACGAATGCACTCATCGCTGTGTCGGGTATTCATCATTAACCTCCCTGCGCCGCAGGTAGCAGTACATGAAATTCGGCACCTTGACCCGTGCCAAGGCTCTCCGCGGAGATACGTCCACCCATGCTCGAAACCGCATTGGCACACCAATGCAGGCCGAGACCGCTCGTATCTCCTTCACGTTTGGATGTAAAACCACGTCGAAAAATGCGGTTGCAAACATCCTTGGTAAAACCAGTACCGTTGTCGCGAACAGTCAGCCGCACCATGGCTTTGTCGTCGATTACGGCGTCGATTGCCGACAACGAAATACGGCCATCGGATCGTTGGACACGCTCGATCGATTCGTAGGCATTCAGAATCAGATTTCCCAGAATCTGCAACAGACCCGTTCGATGGGCAAGGACACGATATCGATTCAGTTCATCGTCAAGATCGACGCTGATGTTCGACCCGGTACCCTTCGGAATTACGTTCGCCGCTTCGCCGACCACTTCATCAATAACAATGTTTTCAGCGACAGGTGCAACATTCGCGAACTTTTCCTGGTCGGTGAGGATCGCCTTGATCTGGTGCGCTTGTGACATGACGATATTCATGTCCTCGCTCGCATCAACATTGGCGCTCCTGACGTGATCAAAGGACGCGTTAATGTATTCTGAATATTTGGCGGCTCTGTCTGGCTCGCACTTTGGGTCCAACAACTGTGCTGTCGCCTCACTTATCCGCAAGTCGTCTGCGGCCCTGAAGGCTTTCTTGAGGCGATCGATGCCGTTGATCATCGGCGTCATCGCATTACGAATATTGTGCAACACTTCGGCTGCTGTATCTGCCTTGCCCGCCTTGAATGACTGCGCAAGCAGCGCTTTTCTTGCTTCATGAACTTCAGACGTCAAGATATCGAATTGTGCGGCGAGCGAACCGACTTCATCACCTGTATCCAGATCGAGATTTGCTGATAAGTCGCCACTCTTGCGAATCTCGTTCATGTGGCTGGTCAACAATTCAATCGGTGCGAGGATGGTATTGCGCAACAGGAACCACATGACGATAGCCACCAATACACCGGCAGACAGCAGAAACAACATCGCCGCGGTGACGGTCTGCTCGCCCAATCCGGTAATGTCTCGCGGCGTGTCGGTGCCGAGCACTAATACCGGATTGCCGAATATATCCATGAGTAACGTGTAACTTGAGATCGCGAGTTCACTTGTGTCGATTTTTATCCCGTTCTCACCGATCATGTTTGAGTCGATTATCGAATCGTGTCGTCCGGCATCGCCAAAATAAAACCATTCCATGTTCACTTCAGTTCGTTCGCGTAATCGCGCCAAGAGCGAATTATTCATGAATTGCGCCATGACGACTGCGCCCGCGATCGGGCCTGTGTAGTCCGATCGAAGAATCGGCTGGGAACTGACGAGCATTGGCCCCATCGCTGTCCTCACGATGCCGAGTGTTTTGTGGGTTTCCCCATGGTGCTTGGCCAGAAAGTTATAAGCCGCATCCTCCGGGCTGAGGATGCCCAGTTCGCCGACATTGTGCTCTTCTGACCCGATCAGCAATTGACTCCACATCAGTTCGCCGTCACGTGCGTAAACGGCCATCATGTCGAGACCCAAATTGGCAAGCGTCGGCCGGACGAGATTCGATTTCTCGAAGCCTGGATAATGGCCGGAAACATAATCGTAGATATCGTCCCACGGCGCCCAGTCCGCCGTAACTGCAGAAAGGTTCTCCAGATCAGCAACGATCGCACGTTCGGCACGGACAAGATCCGTTCTAGCCGCCGATAATTCGAGGTTTTCAAATGTGGGTGTGATAACTCCCGACAAAATTGCGTAACTAATCAGCGCGAACGCGGTGATCGTCAACAACAGGGTCATCGACACTTTTCTCTGCAGGGGCAGCTGTGAAAACTCGTTTGACATAACCTAGAGACCGATCGAACATAATTTTGACGATCAGACCAGTTTACGAATCGCATACCATCGGTGACGTGATCAACCGCACTGTCTATGTATTTGACGTGTTATTTCAACGGGCAGGCGACGAATTCCGGTAGCTTCTCGGCCCGCGCGCTGAACGCCGTCAGTTCCGGTCGCTCCTCCAGATTCGCAATCGCAGGCGCGGCGTATTCAATGAATCTCCAAGCTACTGCCGTACTGATATCGGATTGCGTAACATGCTTGCCAAACATCCATTGATCACCAACACCGGTTACGGATGCCTCCATGACGTCGATGGCCGAAATGAGTTGTTCGTTAACTCGATTGAGCCACGGTTCGTAGCGATACTCCTCCGGCCTGAGTTTAAGCTCGTAGATTCGTGCCGCGACTTTTTCCATCGCGACCAGGGCTACGCCTGTTTGCTGCAGCGCGTGACGGCGCTGGGCCGGATCCGGTGGCATGAGAGAACGCCCCGCCAGCGACTCCAAATGGTCGATGATCAAGGAAGAATCGACGAGCATCTCGCCGTCGTCGAAAACCAGGGTGGGCACCTTGACGAGCGGATTGACCTCGCGAAATTCGTCGTAGGCTCGAAAAATGGAAAGCGGATTGTGCTCGTACTCGATTCCGAGCATGCGCATGGTGATCGCTACGCGGCGGACAAACGGAGAGTCGAGCATGCCGATCAGGAGCACTTTCTGGACGCCTCACTCGTAGAGAGAAGCGCGATGTTCTCACATGACAGACGTCGTCGTACAAGTAACTACCGTCCGGATACCACCACGCTTATTCCATCACGCCTTAGACAGGTGCACCGCGTGCTGCTGAAGTTTTCGTCGCAATAGGTGACGTACCCAGTTGGGCATTGTCTGCCGGATCGAAGTGCTCGTCTCGCAATGGCTCGTTCGCGCGATTCAACAGCGGACCAGTCACCGGTAATAAACGCCTGGGTCTCGAGTTCGTCCATCGTCGGTTGCGTGGTGCATCCAACTAGCAGGAGTATGACGAACATCGTCACGACCTTCATGACCCGATACCTCCACGTCCATATGACGTTTGTTGACGTCTCTATTGATACTCGATTAGACGGGGTGCAGTCGGTGAATCGGTCCGCAATTTTCGGAGATTTATCGAACCGGTTCTTGACTTGCTTTTTGGCAACAATTGACTCTCTAACGATCAGTCAACTCAGCCGAGTATTGTGGAAAAAAAACAACGGGCGCGAAATAACACGGCAACTGTGACGGCCGTCACGTTGCTCAAGCGCGTACTGAAATTTATTGCAGAAGCTGCGCGCCGTGCAGCGCTATCAAAGGCGATTGCCTTTGACGCATTGGCATTCTACGTCCGTATCCGGACCAATACATACCTTTGTCGTGCCGGCCTGGCATGATCCGCTGCCATTTCGATCGTGCCGTCTCCAGAATTCTTCACGTTTTTCGACGGCGGACCAGTCGCCGCTGGCCAATGCCTCTTCTTCAAGTTGCTCGTACGACGGCCTTGCGGCACAGCCCACAAGGAAACCTAACAGAATGACATATACGATCTTCACAGCCGATTTGACAGACGTTTCGACCGAATGTTCCTGATCGCAAGAATTATATGCAGCCACCTGGCGCAGCGCTTTAGTCTAAACCGCTCTCATCGGCTCTGGTCCTGCAATAACAGACGATGCCGGTCTGTTCCTCAACGCAATCTTTGTACTTACCGACCGGGCAACCCGGTGCAGTCGCCTCGAGGCGTTTCTTGTCCAGTTCTTCGCGCCTTTCTACCGCCGCCCAGTCACCAGTCTTGCCTGCATCGTCTTCAAGTTCTTCGAGCGACGGTCGCGATGCGCAGCCCACCAGAGCGACTAGCGACAAGAGAATCGCAATTTTCACGCAGAATTCAACATCGGCATCAAATCCTTGCCTCCGAGTCTTGGCGACATCGGTATGTGAACAGAATAACACCCCGTCGACTCAATTCGCGCATAATGCCGAAAACCTGTCACGACTACGGGGCACCACCATGGCCGACCTTTTTGAAAACCCGATGGGGCTGGATGGATTCGAATTCGTCGAATTCGCCTCGCCCGAGCCCGGCATTCTCGAGCCGGTTTTCCACCTGCTGGGTTTCGAAGCCGTCGCAAAGCACCGCTCGAAAAACGTCACCTTGTATCGACAAGGCGGCATTAATTTTATTCTCAACGAAGAACCGGGCAGCCAGGCTGGCTACTTCGCACAGGAGCACGGACCCTGCGCATGCGGTATGGCATTTCGGGTCAAAGATGCGCATCTCGCCTACTCCAGGGCGCTGGAACTCGGCGCACAACCCGTCGATATCCCTACGGGCCCCATGGAATTGCGACTCCCGGCCATCAAGGGGATTGGAGGAGCGCCCCTTTACCTGATCGACCGCTACAAACCCGGAAATACGATTTACGATATCGATTTCGAATGGTTCGACGGCGTTGATCGAAACCCGGAAGGCTGCGGTTTCACGGAAATCGATCACCTGACTCACAATGTTTACCGCGGCCGAATGCAGTTCTGGGCGGACTACTACGAAAAGCTGTTCGATTTCCGCGAGATTCGTTTCTTCGACATCAAAGGCGAATACACGGGGCTGTTTTCCAAAGCTCTGACGGCTCCCGACGGTCGCATTCGCATTCCGCTAAACGAGGAGGCCTCGCAAGGTGCGGGACAGATTGAAGAATTCCTGATGTCGTACAACGGTGAAGGCATTCAGCACATCGCACTCCATTGCGATGACCTACTTGCATGCTGGGACAGGCTCAAAGATCGCGGTCTGAAATTCATGACGCCGCCCCCGGACGCCTACTACGAGATGCTCGAGGAACGGATTCCGGGGCATGGTGAGCCTATCGATAAATTGCAGCCTCGCGGCATCCTGATTGATGGCTCGACCAAAGACGGCGATCCGCGCCTTTTGCTGCAAATCTTCTCAGAGAACATGATCGGACCTGTGTTCTTCGAATTCATCCAGCGCAAGAAGGATGAAGGCTTTGGAGAAGGCAACTTCAAAGCTTTGTTTGAGTCGATCGAGCGCGATCAGATCGCGCGCGGTGTGGTTGGCGGCCAACAGGAGACCTCATGAACCTGGAACGTATTCATCACGTTGCTTATCGCTGCAAAGATGCGAAGGAAACTGTCGATTTCTACGGTCGCGTGCTCGATATGGATTTCCTGCTCGCGTTTGCCGAGGACCAGGTCCCGTCGACGAAGGAATCTGATCCCTACATGCACGTGTTTCTCGACGCCGGAATGGGCAATGTACTGGCGTTCTTCGAGCTGCCGACGCAGCCTGACATGGACCGCGACCACAACACGCCGCAGTGGGTGCAACACATCGCGTTTGAATTACAAGATTATGATGCGTTACTCGCCGCCAAGACACATATCGAGAGCGAAGGCGTCGATGTGCTGGGACCGATCGATCACGGCATCTTTCAATCGATCTACTTCTTCGACCCGAATGGTCATCGACTGGAACTTGTGGCCAATACACAGACGCAAGAGCAACTCGATGAGCTAAAAAGCGTCGCTCCGGCTATGCTAGAGGAGTGGAGCGAAACAAAAAAAGCACCCAAACACGCCGCCTGGCTACACGAACTCGAATTCCGGGGCACTGAATAGTGAAGCTCGCAACAACAAAGGGCGGCCGAAACGGCCGGCTCGTCGTCGTATCCCGCGACCTGTCGCGCCAGCTTGACGCGACTGCGGTTGCCGAAACGCTGCAGTCCGCGCTGGACGACTGGCCCAACACTAAGCCGCGACTCGAGGAACTCGCGGCTCGAGTTGAAACAGAAGGTGAAACATTCGATCAAACCGCATGTGCATCCCCGTTACCGCGGGCCTTTCAGTGGGCTGATGGTTCTGCCTACGTCAATCACGTCGAACTCGTACGTAAAGCGCGCGGCGCCGAGATGCCGGAGAGCTTCTGGACCGACCCACTCATGTATCAAGGCGGCTCGGATACATTCCTTGCGCCGCGCGATGACATCGAAATGGCCGACGAGGCCTGGGGTATCGACTTTGAAGCCGAAGTTGCGGTAATCACTGACGATGTACCGATGGGCACGAGCGCTACCGATGCCGGCAAACACATCCAATTGCTCATGCTTGTGAATGACGTCTCGCTGCGCGGCCTGATCCCGGGCGAACTTGGCAAAGGTTTCGGCTTTTTCCAATCCAAACCGTCCAGTGCATTTTCTCCGGTCGCAGTGACACCGGATGAACTTGGCGACGCATGGCAAGACAACAAGGTCCATCTTCCGCTGTTGTCCAATTTCAATGACGAGCCCTTCGGCAAACCCGAGGCAGGCGTCGACATGACCTTCGATTTCGGTCAGCTGATTGCACATGCGGCGAAATCGCGTCCCCTTTCTGCCGGCACGATTATTGGATCCGGCACCGTATCCAACAAACTCGACGGCGGCCCTGGCAAGCCGATCAGCGATGGTGGCGTTGGATACTCATGTTTAGCTGAGATTCGCACGATCGAGACAATTCAATCCGGTTCACCGACAACGTCATTCATGAAATTCGGCGATCGTATTCGTATCGAAATGCGAAGCGCCGCTGACGAGTCGATTTTTGGTGCAATCGAGCAGACGGTAGTACGCTACGACGGTTAGAATGCTCGAGTGACAATACGGCTCTACAGCTACTGGCGCTCGTCCGCCGCTTACCGGGTGCGACTCGCGCTAAACCTCAAGGGACTCGACTACGAGACGGTGTCAGTGTCTCTGATGCCCGGCGAGTCCGAGCACCGGCAAGATGGCTATCGAAAACGCAACCCACAGATGCTGGTGCCGTTTCTCGAAGACGGTGACTTCTCAACGGGTCAATCAATGGCCATTCTCGAATATCTTGAAGAGGCCTACCCGGAAACACAGTTACTGCCCGAATCGAAAGAAGAGCGTGCCGCCGTAAGGTCGTTCTGCAACTCGATTTGCTGCGACGTCCACCCACTCAACAACCTTCGAGTACTGCTCTACCTCAAAGGTGAACTCGGCGTAAGCGACAAACAACGTGATGCCTGGTATGCCAATTGGATTCACGAGGGATTTCGGGCTGCGGAGATCGTTGCGGTTGAGAACTCTACCGCCGGACCATTTGTTTTTGGTGCTTCGGTGACGCTCGCGGATACCTGCCTGATTCCACAAATCTACAATGCGCGCCGCTTTAACGTACCGCTGGATGGCTATCCACGACTCGTCAAAATTGACGAGCATTGCGCAAGCCTGCCAGCTTTCGCAGACGCAATACCCGAGAACCAGCCCGACTGCGTGTAGACGGCTAAATTAATCGGAAAAATCTGTCAAAAGTTTTTCACTAAGGCACGATTCTGATGACATGCGTCACCTTGTTAAGCTCGATTACTGGCGGTTCAACTGGCGTCTCGAGATCGTAAATTAGTGCGAGGAACTCCGGATTTGCCTTGCGAAAAAGAAGCCGGGCAGTGATTTTCAGTTCTGTAATCACATCATTTTCGATTGCGAATACAACATCTGATTTGCGCTCGCCCGCACCCGCTTCACTCGCCGACCCCGAGAGGCGGGGACGCGCGAGGCTGGGGCAACGAAACGGCACGTCAACAATGTCCTCTTCCTCACTGTCGAGTACACGCCGATAACTCGCGCCAACGACTTCCCATAGTTTGTGGCGCTCGATCGGTAGCCCCTGGCTATCGTACCAGTCGGCTTTGTAAATGACGGGAGCATCCAGCGACGGATTGACCACCTTTTCGTCGCCCAGTTGCATGAGCACGTTGCCAAGATTGTCCTCAACCGTCAGCTCGACCCAGCTCTCCAAAACATCCAGCAGTCCGGCCGGAAATTCGTGACCGGTCTTGTTATTGTGGAGATGTAGCCTCAGGTTTACGAGTTCGCCGGGTTTCACTTCATCAGGCGCGACAATTTCTATTTTGACGATTGGACCTGTATCCCACTTGTCTTCGATTTCCGGTATCTCTAACTCGCCACGCAGCCACGCGATCGTCTGCTCTGCCTGTTCCTGACCGCCTGGCAGATCCTGCACAACCGGAATATACATGTTGCTACCCAGCATACGGTGACTACGGTGTTTGCCGTCGCTTGAACTGCGGTACGTATCGTGCTCGTCACCACTCGCGGGATCATCGCTGTCCACAAGTGGCATATGACACTCGCGACATTCGATCCTGAGTTGCTCGTCCTCCTCGTGATACCAGCGACCCTCTCGCCAGCTATCGTATTCATTCTGCTCCTGTGCGATGCCGGCAGATGTTCGTACCCCTGGCAATGGCGTCTGCTTGTGGCACGCCGCACAGAATTCACTGCTCTTGTATAAGGGACGCGTGTAGGTAGTGACATGATGAAATGCGTAACTGCGGAGTAAGAAATGATTCAGGAATTGTCGGAAAACTGATTCATCCTGTTCAAACAGGTAGCGATCGGGAATCTGTAATTCATAGCCACCATTGCCTCCGTCCTCGCCGCTCGCGGTACTCACGGTGCTATGACACACGAGGCATGAATCGCCCTCATAGGTCGCCTGCAAATGATCTTTTCCCGGCGTCCCGACACGTGCACCGCTCACCAATGCAACCGGATCATGACAGCCCGCGCACAGGCGCGTTTGTTCCGATCCCTCCGTATCGGACAGTATTTGTTGAACACGCCGGAAGAGAACGTCCGTCGCTGCAAATCCGTGAGCACTTGGCACCCATTCCTTGTAGATGGTCTCGTGGCAACCCGACGCTCCGCAGCCAGCAGAACCCGTCAACGCTTCCGGCCTGACTGCACCGGATTGCTTGAGATCAATTTCCGCCTCGCCAAGAATCTGCAGTAATTGTCGCTGCAGCAGATCATTCGCATCGATGGACTCAATGGCCGTGCGCAGTGCTGAAATCGGGCCACCATCGGTAGACTTCCAGTTGGTCAATTCCGCTTGCAATGCCGTCAGTTGCGCATCATCGAGAGCTTGCCGCAAAGATTCATGCAATCGCGATTGCCATGGGGGATTTAAAATGCCGGCTTGGCTGGGCCAAAAAGGCCTGTCCTCGTCGAACAGCCAACTATAGTCATCGTCAAACGCCTGAAAGTTCGTCGCCGGTGTCTCCAATTCTGCCAGCACATAAGTGATAACAAATAATACGGCAATTCCGGAAACACCGACTGCCACAAATTTATGGCGTACCCGCCTCCGGACCGTGGCAGGCGTGAGTCTATCTCGATAGCGCAGGATCACCGGCACGAGGTGCGCGACCACCGCAAGACCGAGTAACAGACCGGTCACCAGGTGAACATTCCGAATGGCCGGTGTTACCCATGTGCCGAACACGGCCTGAAACGATACGGTGATGCCGGCAAGAATACAGATAGCAAACAACGCAGTCACCACAATCGCAATGCGTCCTACCATCGGCGGAATGTTCTTGTTGCGCCGATGCCAGTGCAGGTACAACAGCCAGCACATCGGAATGCTGGACAAAATGCCGACGGCGGTATGAATAAGAACGGAGTACTGAGCAAATGTGCCAAATGGCAGGAGCAATATGGCAAGACCGGACAGAAATCCATAGATCAATAGCGACGTCGTCATCCAGGTCAGAAATGACCTCCAATCCACGATGACCTTATCGTCAGTGCTTGCTTGGTCCGAATTGTTATCTGACATGATTTTCAAATTCCAAATTTATCGTCATCGATGCGCTCATCAGTACACTACGCCAGACAAGCGCAACGCTTTTTCAAAATTATCAAGCGCTCCCTGCATCGCAGCCAACGCAGCCTGCCAGTCACCGACATCTGCGAATTTCGCCGCCGCGGCGTCGAGCTTTGCGGCATTCTGAAGCGCATTCTCGTAGGATTGCCGCCTGCTAAATGGTAGCTGGCTCTCGGCAACCACTTGTTGCAACAATAAGCCGTAGCCGCGGTACTGTTCGACGAGATAGGCGTATTCATCCTCCGGATTGCCGAATTCTCTTGCGTAATAAATGGTCTGCTGATCCAAGATTGCGATTAGTCGCCGCTCCAGCCTGTCAGCGACCGGCCCCAGCTCCTCACTCGCCTCATTGAACTCACCATTGACTGCCATCAATTCGGCGCGATTCAACTGCCGTCGCATGCCGATGAGGTCGGCCGCACCAATGCCTTGTGATTCGAGCGGCCGGGATTCCAGCATTTGCAGAAAACTTGTGGTGCGCCTGTGCAGAGCCTGATATTCCTGTTCACCAATGACTGCTTCGTCACGCGCGAGCCTGAAAGCCTGAGATACCTGAATCAGACCTTTTCCAGCGAGATCCGCTGCGGCGACGATGCACCGCGCATCGACTTTCTGCCTGGCCAACGCGACCGATTCCCGTGCCGCCTCAATAGCGGCTATGGCGCCAGCATTGCCACTGTCAAAAACCCGGCGCACCGGGTCAGTATCCCCGGTCAGGCGTTCCAACAGTACGACCTTCTGCTCAGCCTGATAGCGTACAGCGTCGTCAACCTCGTCGTTACACTCAGCAGCAGTTGCAACTACTGTTCCGGTTAGCAAGGCGTGCAGTAAAACAATCATTCGCAGCGGGTAGCGCATATGCTTCGTCACTGTACAGTCTCTGCGAACTCTGCTTCCCATTCCCATATAGCCGACTCGGCTTTACGCCGGAAAGAATCGTTTTCCGGCGCCAGGTGTACGTAGATTCGCATTGCCTTGATTGCTTCGTTCAGCTCACCAACTCCTTCATGCGCGACAGCAAGGCCATAGTATGCATTGTGTTGCGAAGGCCGAAGATCAATTGTGTTCTGAAAAAACTGCCGGGCCAACTCGTATCGCTGCAACCCGATCAGTGAGAATCCCATGTTGACGTTCGCTTCTGGCATCTCCGGCCGCAACATCAGGACC